>MWSE01000091.1_pt1 | contig 12133 bp, 5 predicted proteins | sample 1021931 | NCBI WGS metagenome assembly MWSE01 (sample SAMN06338154, study PRJNA374545) | mollusc metagenome | biome: marine bay; material: sediment; isolation source: gill 28 cm from animal B | host: Kuphus polythalamius | place: Philippines: Mindanao | collected 2011-09-12 | reverse complement strand
GATGACCGGCTCGGCCAGCGTGAGCAGGCGCTTCATCGAGTTTTGCACATCACGCTCGTAGATGTCCGCAACCTGGGTCAGCATCATTTCAAGTTTGCCCGAGCTCTCGCCGAGCCGAATCAACTGGGTGGCGAGCGGCGGCAACACCTCGGTTTCGGCCAGTGGTGCCGACAGGCCTGCGCCCTCACGTACGCGTTCGGCGACCACGTCGAGCCCCTGCGCCATAACTGAGTTGCCGACGATCTCTTTGGCGATGCCCAGTGCCGGCATCAGGTGCACGCCGTTGTCCAGCAGAGTTGCCATCGTGCGGGCGAAACGCGCCGCGTTGAGTTTGCGCACCAGCGGGCCGACCAATATGGCGTTGATCAGCCAGCGATCCCAGCGCAGCCGGCCGGTTGGCGTGCGCCAATCGCGGATTGCCCACCAGATGCTGCCGCCGATCACGGCGATGATCAGCCACCAATAATTCGTCACGATCTCGCCGGCCCCGGCGACGATCCGCGTGAGCAATGGCATCGCGGCCGGCATCGGCAAACATCTGGGTGAACTGCGGAACGACAAAAGCCAGCAGCACCGCGACCGCGATCAGGGCCATCACCAACAGAATAACGGGGTAGATCAACGCCGAGATCAGCGAATTGCGCAATTCGCGACGGCTGGCGCGAAACTCGGCAAGCCGCTCCAGCGCCAGATCGAGTGCGCCGCTCGATTCGCCGGCACGCACCATATTGCAGTAGAACGCATCGAAGCCCGGGTGCGTCTGTTCAAGGGCATTCGACAGGCTCTGGCCGTCGCGCACCAGGGTATTGACCGACTCGGCCAGCTCGGCCATCGCCGGGCTGTCGGCTAGGCCGGTCAGCGTTTCGAGGGCCTGCGCCAGCGGCAGACCGGCACGTAGCAGGGTGGCGAGTTCGAGCGTGAAGAAGTCGATCGTCGCGGCATTCGCCTTGCTGCTCCTGCGAACCTGGCTGGTAACGCCGCTGGCCGCCTGACCGACCGCCGAGTCGATCTGAATCGGCACATGCCCTTGCGCCTGCAAAACCTGCGCGGCGCGCTGCTCGTCGGCAGCCTCGAGCTGACCGTCGATCACGGTACCGTCGTTGCGCGCGGCTTTGTAGCGGAACAAGGGCATTGAAACTACTTACTCGATGGCGACCAGCGACTGCACAACGCGCTCGACTTCTTCGACGCTGGTCAGGCCCGCAGCAGCCTTGCGCAGCCCATCGGAACGCATATCGAGCATGCCCTCGGCAAGGGCGATACGGCGTAGGGCATCGGCATCTTCTTTGGCGATGATGGCGCGACGTAGCGGCTCGGTCATCACCAGCAGTTCGAGTATCGTGGTGCGGCCCCGGTAACCGGTATGGTCACAGGCTTCACATCCGGCCGCACGATACAAGGTGGGTGTTTCAGTTTTGAGTACGCGGTTCAAGCCGAGTTCTTCGACCATGATGTCGGTCGGTTGGTAGGCCTCCCGGCAATCCGGGCACAGCCGCCGCACCAATCGCTGCGCCAGAATGCCGTCGACGGTCGAGGTGATCAGGTAGTCGTCGACCTGCATATCCTGCAGGCGGGTGATACTGCTCGCGGCATCGTTGGTATGCAGGGTCGAAAACACCTTGTGGCCAGTCAGTGCCGCCTGCACCGCAATACGCGCGGTTTCCACATCGCGCATCTCGCCGACCATGATGATGTCCGGGTCCTGCCGCAGAATCGCGCGCAGCGCATTGGCAAAGGTCAGATCGATGTTGGGCTTGATCGGTATCTGGTTGATACCCTCGATCTGATATTCAACCGGGTCTTCGACGGTCAGGATCTTGCGGTCCGGCGTGTTGAGGGTCGATAGCGCGGCATACAGGGTGGTCGTCTTACCGCTACCGGTCGGGCCGGTCACCAGCATGATGCCGTGCGGCCGTGCCAGCAGCTGTTCGAAGCGCTTGAGGGTTTGGTCGCCAAAACCCAGCGAGGGCAGGTCGAGCGTGACATCGCCACGGTCGAGCAGGCGCATCACCACACTCTCACCATGCAACGTGGGTACGGTCGAGATACGTAGGTCGATCTCGCGGCCTTCGACGCGCAACTTGATGCGGCCATCCTGCGGCAGACGACGCTCGGCGATGTTCAGATGGGCCATAACCTTGATGCGCGACACAATAGCCGCCGGTGTGACACCTTTCGGAAAGTCGATAGTTCTTAATACGCCATCAACGCGGTAACGGATCACCACGTCGCGCTCGAACGGTTCGATATGGATGTCGGACGCCCGCAGTTCCAGGGCCCGGCCGATCAACTGGTTCACGCGGCGGATCACCGGCGCCTCGCTGGCCATATCGCGCAGGTGGGCGATCTCGTCGACCTCGTTGGTCGTACTCAATGACTCGGCGGCCAACGCCGCCTGGATATCGCTGATCAGCCCGATGCGCACCGCCACATCGCGACCGAACGCCAGCTTCACCGCATCGATCACAAAACCGTCACCCGGATCTGCCAGCGCAACCTCGACCTCTTCGTGCGACACGCGCAGCGGCACCAGGTGATGCTTGCGCAGAAACTCGGGCGAGATCTGACCATCGACCTCGGCCGGTTCCTCGTAGTCCTTCTTCTCGGCCAGCGGACTGCCTAGCGACTCGGCCAAGGCCGCCGCCAGATCGCGCTCGCTGACAAAACCCAACTGCACGAGCAGGGGGCCGAGCAAACCGCCTTTCTCGGCCTGCAGGTTGCGCACGCGCTCGAGTTGATCAGCAGCGAGTTTGCCGGAACTGATGAGGATGTCGCCCAGGGTGGCGGTCATGGTGATGCCTGAATCGTGTTGCTAATCGACAGGAAGGGAATGATAGCGCGGTTCAGGAATGGGTATCGTGAAGGATTGGTTGACGTTGACGCGACGTCACGCGGTCGGTGAACTGCTAGCAGCAGCAGATGGCATCTTCAAGTGAATGACGTCGAGATGTCGTCTGTCGTCGAATTCGGCGATCCCGGGGTCACCAACTTGGAGTTCCGGAAGTCCTAACGGGTAGGGCCTGCGAACGAATGCGAAAGGAACAAAATTCTCTAGATTATCGTTTGTTGTCTATCTACGATTGAATGAGTTTCACATTTGTCATTATCCTAAAAAACAAATAGGCGCATCGGTCGCTGGTGCGCACATAAACAAAACGTTTCTAGGGAAAGACTGTGCCGAAACCAAGGGCCGTATTTGCAGCGAGCGTCTTCGCTGTCGTCACCGGGTTGATCGTGTGGGCATCCGTATCGCGCGAGCCCCTACAGGAAAAATCGCTTTTCGACGCTGCCGAGTCAGAAACTGATTCCGGCGAAACATCGATAAAACCGCCAAGCGACAAATCTGCGCTAGCTGGTGAATCACCCTCCAAGTCAACTCCATCGTCGTCGCTGGATCGTACCGTGCGTTCGCTCAAAGACGATGTCGGCGCCATCGGATATTCGCCCACGAGTGAAACGGCCAACGCCGTGAAGTCCGCCGATGAGGCAATCGCGCGAGTGGATGCAGCGTTGTCAGCGGCCGGCGTGTCGCCGCCGATAAACGCTGACAAAAACAACGCAAGCTCGGAAAAACTGACTGCCTTACAAGCAAGGCTGGACCGACTTCGCGACTGACTTGCTTCTACTGAATAACAGCCAATAACAATCCCAGACACAGGGAAAGTGCCATGAAATTCTCCTCGATCGTGAAATCAGGCGCATCGGCGTTGCTCGCTGCTGCCTTCTGCCTGCCGCTGCAAACCAACGCTGCCGCACCGACTGAACTACAGAGCTACGTTGTTGGAAGTCTTGCGGGACAGTTTAGTGTCGACCAGGGTGCCGCGAACTATTCCATACCGATTGCAGTGCCTCCGGGTGTCGGGGGTATGCAGCCAGAGCTGTCGCTGCGCTATACGAGCCGGGGCGGCAATGGGCTGCTTGGTATGGGTTGGTCCTTGGAAGGAAAATCGCAGATATCGCGATGCGCGATGACCATGGCACAGGACGGACAGCGAGGGCGAATTTACTACGACGCACGTGATCGGTTTTGTCTCGATGGTCAGCGGTTGGTTGCGGTGCAGGGTGCCTACGGCGCAGATGGTACGGAATACCGCACAGAGGCGGACGGATATCTTCGCATAATCTCGTATGGCAAAGCTGGGTCGGGGCCGCAGAAGTTCCTTGTTTATACCAAGGCCGGACAAACCTATGAGTATGGCTACACCGCGGATGCTCGCATCGAGAACCCAGGTACGCTGGCAGTGCAGGCAGGGACGGTTCAGGTTTGGGCAAACAACCGAATCGTCGATGCAGTCGGGAACGCACTTGACTTTGCGTATCATAAGGATGCAGCGGCAGGTGAGCACTGGTTGGCAATGATAAGTTACGACGGAAGTGCCGTGGTTTTGACTTATGAAGATCGCGATGACGCACGTCGTCATTTCTATCGGGGAAGCTGGTCGGTCGTCAACAAGCGCCTAAGTGCAATCGAGACGATGGTTGGCGATCAGCTTGTCACAAGGTATGCGCTGGATTATGACTACGCGGAAATCAGCGGAGCTAGTCGTTTGCTTGGCGTCACGCAGTCGGATGCCGATGGCAACGCGACGCCGCCGACAAAGATCGTGTGGAGTGCAGAAAGCGAAGCGTTTGGCCAGATCCAACGGCTTGAATTTGCTTCATCTAAGAACGAACAATACTACCCAGTGTGGCAGGGGGGTACAGGTGTCTATGGGGCTTTTGTCGACATCAATGGAGACGGACTACCAGATAGGGTTTACAGCTACAACTATGCGACCGATGAACATGGCATATGGGTTGCGCTGAATAATGGCAATGGCTTTGAGCCGGTGGAGCGTTGGTCATTCAGTTCTTCGCACAGCAAGCAGTACTACCCCACGTGGAAAGGGGATACAGGTGTCTATGGGGCTTTTGTCGACATCAATGGAGACGGACTACCGGATAGGGTTTACAGCTACAACTATGCGACCGATGAACATGGCATATGGGTTGCGCTGAATAACGGTAGTGGCTTTGAATCGATGGAGCGTTGGTCGTTCAGTTCTTCTAACAGTAAGCAATACTATCCGACATACAGTGGTGCCACGGGTGAGTATGCGGCATTTCTAGACATCAATGGAGATGGGCTGCCGGACAGGGTTTACAGCTACAACTATGCGACCGATGAGCATGGTATTTGGGTCACGCTGAACAATGGCGGCGGCTTTGAGCCGATGGAGCGTTGGTCGTTCGATTCACCGAACAGCAAGCAGTACTACCCCACGTGGAACGGGGATACCGGGGTCTATGGGTCCTTTATCGACATCAATGGAGACGGACTACCGGATCGGGTTTATAGCTACAACTATGCGACCGACGAACATGGTATATGGGTTGCGCTGAATAATGGCAGTGGCTTTGAAGCGATGGAGCGTTGGTCGTTCAGTTCTTCTAACAGTAAGCAATATTACCCGACGTGGAAAGGGGAGACCGGCGTTTATGGGGCTTTTGTTGATATCAATGGGGACGGACTACCAGACAGAATTTACAGCTACAACTATGCGACCAATGAGTATGGTATCTGGGCGGCGCTGAACAATGGTAGTGGCTTTGAGCCGATGGAGCGATGGTCATTCAATTCTTCGAATACCAAGCAATACTACCCGACGTACAGTGGATCCACGGGCGAGTATGCGACATTCCAAGACGTCAACGGAGATGGGCTGCCGGACCGTGTTTACAGCTACAACTATGCAACCGATGAGCATGGTATCTGGGTCACGCTGAACAATGGCAGTGGTTTTGAACCTATGGAGCGTTGGTCGTTCGATTCATCGAACAGCAAGCAGTACTACCCAACGTGGCAAGGCGGCACAGGTATCTATGGGGCTTTTGTCGATATCAATGGAGATGGATCGCTGGATCGGGTTTACAGCTACAATTATGCCACCAGTGACCATGGTATTTGGATGTCCGAAAACCAATCGCATCATAGCGAAGTCATTGCAATTGAGGACGGTCTCGCCCATCGGCTTGAATTAGAGTATCGGCCGCTGACCGAGGTCAGCGTTCACGTTGCAGAGGTGGCGCAGGAGCCGCAGGTCAGTCTGCAATCGGCACTGCGGGTGGTGACAACAGTACGGAAAGCCGATGGACTGGGTGGTTTTGCAGCTACGTCTTACCGTTACGGTGGTGCCAAAGTCGATCGCTATGGGCGCGGCTTCCTGGGCTTCGCCTGGGACGAAGCCACCGACGAATCAACCGGTGTAACCACACGCACCGAATACCACCAAGACTATCCGTTCACCGGCATGCCCAAAGCGGTCACGACCTTCACGGCAGATGGCACCGTCCTTTCTTCGACCACAACGACCTACGAAGATCTCTACGCGGTCCACCCCGAAACTCGCCCTGATGGCTCGGTATGGGACTACGAAACCCACTTCCCGTACTTGGTCGAGAAAGTCGAAGAATCCTACGAACTCGACGGCACACTGGTGTCAACGGTGACCGCGCGCCAATCCAACTATGATGCCTACGGCAACGTCGGCACGGTCGAGGTCATCACCGAGGCCGGTGGCGAGACCTTCTCCAAAGTCACGACCAGCAACTACGACAACGTCATCACGACCGATAAATGGCATCTTGGCCGTTTGCGCGATGCAACTGTTGTCCATACCCACCCGAATGGCAGCACTGAAACGCGCAAGTCTGCGTTCACCTACTATGCGGAAACAGGTCTGCTCAAGGATGAGATCATTGAGCCCGACCAGCCGGCCTACCGCCAAGTCACCACCTATGAGTACGACGCCTTCGGCAACAAAGTACGCGTTGCCGTGTCGGCCGATGGGCTGCCCACGCGCTCCAGCACGTCCGGTTATGACCCGAGCGGGCGTTTCGCGACTAGCGTGCAGAATGCGCTCGGCCACGGTGAAACACGCACATTCGATCACGCCAGCGGTAAAGCCCTGAGCCTGACCGGACCGAATGGCCTGACCACCCAGTGGGAATACGACGGCCTAGCACGCGTCGAACGCGAACTGCGTGCCGACGGCACCGAAACCGTCACCACGCGCGCCTGGGTCGATGCGAGCGATGCCCATGCGCCCGCTGCCGCCTACTACAAGGTCACCGAACAGATCAGCGGCAGCGCCCCGGCCACGGTCTACTACGACCAGCTCGGCCGGGTCATCCGCAAGCTCAGCACCGGCTTTGATGGCAAAGCCATCTACCAAGATACCGAATACGACGCTCAAGGCCGTGAGTACCGTTCATCGCTGCCGCATTTCGTCGATGATCCGGCCTATTGGGTGGTCAATCACTACGACGAAGTCAACCGTGTCATCAAAAAGAGTTTCGATACCGGCAAAGGCACGGTCGTTACGCAGATCGACTACCAGGGCCTGACCACGGTCGAGACCAACACCCTCGGCCAGATCAAACGCACCACGAACAACGCCTTGGGCAAAGTCGTGCTGGTCGAGGAAGAAGAGGGTGGCAAAGTCACCTATGAATACGATGCCATTGGCAATCTGCTGAAAACCCATCAGCACGATGACGCCAACGCTAAGGTAGTCACCACCGAGCTGTGGTACGACGTGCGTGGCCAGAAAACCGCCATGCAAGACCCGGACATGGGCTACTGGACCTACCGGCACAACGCCTTCGGCGAACTGGTCAGCCAGACCGACGCCAAGAACCAGACAGTGTCGATGACCTACGACAAACTAGGCCGTATGACCCGACGCGTCGAACCGGAAGGCGAAACGGTCTGGACGTACGATACCGCTCAGAAGGGTATCGGCAAGCTGCACAAGGTCGAGCAATTCGACACCGACGGCACACCGCAATATCGTACCGAAAGCAGCTACGACAACTTCGGGCGAGAGATCGCCTCGGTTAATGCCTTCGACGGCAAGGTTTTCAACACCGCCGTTGAATACGATACCTTCGGCCGTGTTGCCAAGAGTTGGCGCCCGAATGGCTTCGAGACCGAAAACCTCTACAACCAATACGGTTACCTGCTGGCCAAGCGCAGTCCGAGCAACGATGTCAACGACTACGACGCTCCGCATCTGGCGAGCCTCTATGACGAAGCCGTCACCAGTGCGCAGTCGGCGTTGGATGCCGCCGCGGATCTGCTCGATCGCCAAGCCTACTTCCTGACGAAGGCTGCGGAATACGAGCAGTTGATGGCTGACTTGAAATCCGCGGTAAAGCCCACCTTGGAGCAGTTGGTGTCGGCGAGCGGTAGTCAAGTGCACCAGATCTACGACGTGCCGAATACAGGCGCGCCATCATTGCCGTTACCCGCTGGAGAATACAATGTGTACCCCAATACATATTGTTTTACGGCTTGTGTAGATAGTTTATATATTCAATCTATTAGCGATCCCGATGTTCGGTATCGACTTTACTCTTATCCCTCGGGCTACCTTTCGTTATTTGAAGCTGGAAGGTGGTACACCACTTCTCCAATTTCTGCCGATGCTTGGCAAAGCGCGATAAACTATGGGTATATCTCTGGCGAAAGCGACGGCTTGGTCAAGATAGGCGATTTCACTGGTGCCGGGGCGACGGAGTTTATCCATCTGCCTCCGTCATTCTCGATGCCAATAAATTTGCCATCAAATCACATTGTCGAGGTACCCATCACTGGTAGCGCAGTGTTACTCGAAAACACCGAGGGCTATCTACTTCTTGGGGACAACGCTGGTGGGCTTTATGCGTACACAGACGTTCCGGTGGGGACCGCTAGGAGCTACTTTAAGTTGAGTGGTAGCGACGATGGCATGGTTGTAGATGGAATCGACGAAACAACATGGGATGGGTTACAAGCATCACTATCTCCGACTGGCGATCGGCTATTTCTCGGTGACTTCAACGGCAACGGCATAGCGGATTTTCTACGTGTGCCGGCCGTTCAAACTGAAGCGCTAACGTCTCAAGAATTGTCAGCCTTACTCGGGCAGGCTGCCCAGCTGTCACACTACGCAGCAAAAGCCTTGTCTGCCGATATCGACAATGCCCTGACGTTGGCCGAGCAACTGATCGTGGTGGCCGGTGGCCTGCGCGATCGCATGGAACAGGCCGAGTTGTGGGTCGACGCCTCCCAGTCCGAAACGCTCGATGCAATGCTGGCTGATCCGGCCTACGTGACCTGGTGGCGGGCCACCAGCCGAGACGCCGCTGGCCGTCTCACCGGCCACCGCACCGGCAACGGCCTGGTCACGATCCAGGACTACGACCGTGCAACCGGTCAGCTCAACACGATTCAGACCGGTTTCGGTCACGGCGACCTGATCCGCCACCTCGACTACGAGTACGACGCGCTCGACAACGTGCTGGCACGCCGTGACCGGATTCAGGATGCGCACGAGACCTTCGACTATGACGGGCTCAACCGCCTCGTAACGTCGAGGGTCGACGGCACGGCCGATGGCATTGCGTATCACGCCGAGACGACCTACGTATACGACGCCCTCGGCAACATGCTGAACAAGTCCGATGTCGGAACTTACCTGTACGGCAACGCTGCCAAGAGTGTCGGTAATGCCGGCCCGCATGCGCTCAGCCATGCGGCCAATGATGAGTACATCTACGACGACAACGGCTCGATCACCGAAGGCGGTGGCCGTACCGTCACCTGGACGAGCTTCAACAAGCCGACAAGCTTCCAGAAAGACGGCACCGTGGTGCAGTTCCACTACGGCCCGGATCGCGCGCGCTACAAGAAAACCGTGGGCGGCATGGTCGGCTTCGACGAAACCACCCTGTACCTCGGCAAGAGCTACGAACGCGTCGAGAAGTCGAACGGCGAGGTCACCCACAAGTACTTCATCTACGCCGACGACGGTCTGGCCACGATCCACATCGAGCACGAAGACGGCAACGGCGTCATCGACGAATCGCGCGATGAAACCCGTTACCTGCACCGCGACGCGCTGGGCAGTATCGATACGATCACCGATGGGCAGGGCGTCATCGTCGAACGTACCGGGTATTCGCCGTTCGGTGAGCGACGCGCCGGCGACTGGCGCACGATCGGTGGCCTGAACCTCGCGCTGTACACCAACCGCGGCTTCACCGGCCATGAGCATATCGACGAAGTCGGCCTGATCCATATGAACGGGCGGGTTTACGACCCGCAGCTCGGGCGGTTCTTGAGCGCCGATCCGCATGTGCAGGCGCCGTATAGCTCGCAGAGTTATAACCGGTATGCCTATGCGATGAATAATCCGTTGAAGTATACGGATCCGAGTGGGTATTTCTTTAAGAAGCTGTTTAAGAGCATTAAGAAGGCTATCAAGAAGCTCTTTAAGAGCACGATCTTTCGCGTAGTTGTAGCAGCTGTAGCTGCGTATTTCACGTTTGGCGCCGTATCTTCGTGGGCGGCATTCGCAGCGGCTGAAGCCACATCTTCTGCCTTCTTGATGGCAAACTGGGTTGGGATATCGGCGATGGCGGGTGCTGCTGCCGCTGGGTTTGTTGGCACAGCAATTATGACGGGTTCCCTGAAAGCTGCGTTGAAAGGCGGTGTTTTGGCAGGGTTAAGTGGAGGGCTGGCTTACGGCGTCGGGCATGGCTTCGGGATCGATTGGACTGGCATTGAAGTACTACGAGAAGTTGCTCATGGAGTGACTCAAGGCGCCGTCTCCGAGCTAGGCGGTGGAGAGTTTAGAAGTGGGTTCCTTGGCGCTTTTGTTGGGCACGGAGCTGGTCGTTTGGTGTCCCAGTCGAGGTTCTTGAATGAAACGTTAGGAGCAAACAACTACACTCGAACGGTCACTGCTGCTCTAATTGGCGGCACGGCATCGGCGGTTGGTGGTGGTAAGTTTGCCAATGGCGCCATCAGCGCCGGTATGGCTCATGCCTTGAATACCGAGTGGGATGCGGGATCTGATGCAGGCAAGCTGACCGCCGACGAAGCAAAACGTAGGATTGATTTCGAGGTCGGCTTCGGAAAACAGAAGGGTATTGGAGCTAAATGGTCCAATAAATTCTTCAAAGCGAGATTTGGAGCCGTAGCCTCTGCGCGAGTGGTGGGCAGCTCCGATGTGGGAATTCCAGAACGAGTCGAAATCGGTGGATTTAGTGGTGCTGATTTTAAAACTCAGCAAGGGTACGCAATGGGTCTAGCTGCGGACGCCAGTTGGGGCGTAGATCTTACTGGAAGAGGGGCGGACTCATTTTCAATGGACTTGCCAGGTGATGCATACGATTTCAGTGTGAATGCAAAATACGACGGAAAACAAGTGTATGCAGATGATTCGTACTTCATTGGTCCGTTTAGTCTCAGAGTGATTTACAGAGATAAGTGATCGCGCCTGTTACCTATGTCTGCCGGTGTCTGTTTATTGCAGAGGTCGCATTGTTCGGTATATCCGGGCTTGGCGTATTGTTGGAGATTGATTTTCTACTCGAGAGTTGGTCTGTATTGTCGCGAGCTTTTTATTTGGTAGTTTTTCTAACCTATGTATTGAGCATTTACATACTCATAGTTACGCGTGATGAGTATCAAATAGGAGAGAACCTGAAACGCTTGTCGATGATTGTGTTGATTGTAATTCTTGGGCCGCTAAGCGTGATCTATGCATTCGGTTTCAGGAAACCGAAACTGCCTTGGTTGAATTGGTGGGGTTGGGCTAAATAAAAGGATCAAGGGGTCACCCATTAGCCGCCTTCGGTCAAGAAGGACAGGGAAAGGGGACAGATTGATTTATAGATAATTGGCCCTAAGATTCTTGATTAAAAAACGGGACAGACTTATTTCTCAATCTCTGGCCCGCTAGCGAATGCTGCAGGAATGCTTGCGAGAAAAGAATCAAGGGGTCACCCATTAGCCGCCTCCGGTCAAGAGGGCGAGTGCATCTCTGACGAGTTCTCGCCCTCGATATGTGAGTAAGTCTCTGGTAGCGCACCTGTGTTTTCATTCGGTTGTGCTGTTTCTTGGTGAAACGGGATCAAGGGGTCAGAGTACTTGATCTGCATTTGTTCAGAGAGAAATCAAGGGGTCACCCATTAGCCGCCTCTGGTCAAGAGGGCGAGTGCATCACTGACGAGTTCTCGCCCTCGATTCGTGAGTAGATCACTGGCAGCGCGCCTGTATTTTCATTCGGTTGTGCTGTTTCTTGGTGAAACGCACCAGTCACCC
>MWSE01000074.1_pt1 | contig 13875 bp, 10 predicted proteins | sample 1021931 | NCBI WGS metagenome assembly MWSE01 (sample SAMN06338154, study PRJNA374545) | mollusc metagenome | biome: marine bay; material: sediment; isolation source: gill 28 cm from animal B | host: Kuphus polythalamius | place: Philippines: Mindanao | collected 2011-09-12 | reverse complement strand
TCTTCGAGGCGCACGCGACGGTGAAGGATCACGAAATGGCTCATTGCCGCGGTTTGTCGCATGAGCGGGATGCTTGCGTTGATTTGGCTGATCGCGAAACGGGATCAACGTGTGCCGTGGAATGTGAGAGAAGTGGTGAAACCGGCTTTTGCGTCAATTTGCCGATGCCGGATATTGAAAAGCCCGAGCTTTCAAGCCCGGGCTTTCCGTCTAGGGCAGTGAAGGCCGCTACTGTTTAGTCACTCGCGTGCCGGTGTGATTCCGTGCTTGCGCATTTTGCGATAGAGCGTGTTGCGGCTCATGTCGAGTGCGTCTGCGGTCCTTGAAATATTCCAGGCATGGGTATTCAAGGTGGCGAGTATCACCTGCTGTTCAGCGGAGTAGAGTGGGTTGCCGCCGTCATCGCTCTCGGCTTCGACGCAGGGTGGCATGGCGGTTCCGACGGACGGAGCAACTGGCTCCACCGGCTGGAGTTTTTGTTTCGGAAGATTGATATCAGTGACGTTGACGACGCCGTCTTCGCTCAATGCGATCGCTGCGCGCACGACGTTGCGCAGTTGGCGCAGGTTGCCCGGCCAGGGGTAGCGCAGCAGCGTGGTCATGGCCTCGGGAGAAACGCGCAGGTCTTTGCCGGTGTCGTTCTCGGCCTCGAACACCTTGAGCACGATGTCGGACAGGTCGCGTCGCAGGCGCAGCGGCGGCAGCGATATCGTAATGCCGTTCAGACGATAGTAGAGGTCCTCACGAAAACTGCCTTCGTGCACCAGTTGGGCGAGGTCGCGATGGGTGGCCGAGATGATATTGAGTTCGACGCGCACCGTTCTGTCGGAACCCAAGGGAGCAACCTCCTGGGTTTCGAGTACGCGCAACAGGCGCGATTGCAGGTGCAGCGGCATGTCGCCGATCTCGTCGAGAAACAGAGAACCGCCGTTGGATTCGAGTATCTTGCCGCGTCGGCCTTCGCGGCTGGCGCCTGTAAATGCGCCGTGCTTGTAGCCGAACAACTCGCTCTCGATCAGGCTTTCCGGTATCGACGCACAGTTCAGCGCGACAAACGGCATGTCCTTGCGGCGACTGGCCCGATGTAGCGCCTGTGAGAACAGGTCTTTGCCGGTGCCGGTTTCGCCGGTGATCAAGATCGGTATCCGCTTGTCGACGACTTTGCGTGCACGGTGCGCGGCATCCATCATCTGTGGGTCGTCACCGGCGAGCACGCGCAGTTCGCAGAGTTCGCCACGACAGTCGTCGCTCGACGATGCCGTCGGCGGCACCACCAGCCCGCGGCGGCGCGGCGGCTTTCTGTAGGTGTACAGCATGCCGAAGAACTGTTTGCCGCTGTTGGCATCGCGGAACGGTCGTACGGTTTCCGGGTCTTTGCGCGAGCCGTCGAACAGCCCTTGCAGATCGTGACCGATCACGTCGTTCAGCGTCTTGCCGACAATCAGCGATCGATCGCCGATGTCGAGCATCTTGAGCGTCACGTCGTTGGCGGCAAGCACGCGGTTGTCGTCGCTCAAGGCGATCAGCGCCTTGTCGGGCAACGTGACCAGTTCGGGGCGATCCTGGAATCGCAGAATCTTCTGGTTGCGGTACTCGCGCAGGAAGTATTGGCTTTCGATCAGCCTTGCATACGCCGAGATCAGCGCCAGTGTATGCGTTTGCGCGGCGCGCGAGTCGGTCGAACTGCACGATGAAGAATCCAGTACCGCGAGTAGATTGCCATGTGGGTCGTGAATCGGGGAGGCGGAGCAGGTCAGCCCGATATTCTGGCTGAGGAAGTGCTCATCGCGATGCACGGTGACCGGTCGCTGTTCGGCGATACAGGTGCCGATGCCATTCGTTCCGAGTAATGCCTCGCCCCAGTCGGCGCCGAGACACAGACCGGCTGCGCGAAACTGTCTTTCGATTGTCTCCTCGACGATCTGCTGCAGCACAAGGCCCCGGTGATCGGTGAGCAATACGGCGTAGTCTGTGCCCGCCTGGATCTTGGCCAATTCGACCAAGGCGGGTTCTGCAAGTCGCAACAGGCCTTCGAGGCGACTGCGCGCTTCGTTCAACTGGTCGTTTTCGAGTACGCGCAGATCGGGGCAACGCATCGGGTCGAGGTCGCGTTCGTGAATACATCGCTTCCACGATGCGAAGATGGTGTTGTCTATTCCAAGGTTGCGCACGGCTTGGTCACAGCTCGCAACATTGGAGATCTTCTGAGCGTGCTGACGCATGAGATGGGTGTGCGGCATCGTCTCTGTCTCCTCCATCAACCTACTTTGGGTCGAAGGTTATTGGTTTGAGGTGTTGTTATATGTGTCGTTGTATCGGGATTGACGCATCCAAAACACACAGACAGCACACCGAGCATTTGAAACGGCGGCTTCGGTGACTGGCCGATGCGGGAGCATTAGCGCGCGCCTCAGTGCTGCCCAAAGATTGGCGCTTGCGCTAAAAGTCCCCCAGTCATCAGCAGTTGCGGCTATATCCGGATCTGTCATTTCGCGATCAGACGGTATCAACGGCTAAACGAGTTTCAGTTTTTCGATTGTGTGGTATGCAAGTTGCTCCTGTGTCTTTAGTTGAAAACGGTCGAGGCGAAGGTGGCACCGCCGCTTGCGCTACAGATTCAACCCTGCGATGCGAACTCGCCTGCTAGGCGCGGCATACCGGTCTGCCCAGAGTGAAGCGGCCGTAAGTCATGGTGTTCGTTTTGTATGCACAAGCAGTATTCACGCCGCATGTCTGCCAGCCATGCGTCGACGCTTGGTGCATGTTCGCCTGCGCGTCCGCAGCAATCACGTCTGGAAGCGGCCACCCGGATCCAGCTGCTCGACGAGCGTCGTCGTCTGATTGCAATGTTTGAACCATCGCGTAGCCGTACGGCTTTGCGCAGGCGCGGATCGCTGCCGAGACGACGTCCGACCTTGCTCTCGTCTGCCTCGACAGCGTGAACGCAGAGGTTCTGTGCACGCGTAGTCTCGCGGCATCGTCGTCCGGGCCGTGGATGGGTGTCGCTGATGGCGACAGTTCTGAGCGATGTGACGCAGAATGCTTCAGGTGCCTACAACTGCGGTTCTCGGGTAACCGGTTGGTTTGATCCGGTGCAAGGCGCGCCTGCGCGGCTGCAAGCGTGTGCTTCACACCGTCTCAAGCCACTTCGTCGATGCCTGTCAGGCATTGCATGATCATTAGATGGCAGCGCTGTCGTGTCTGTTGCGCGCGCCATGACAAAGACCCGCTTCGTCAACTTTCGCCTATCCAACGGCGTGTCTGAGCGTCGTTTTTATCAGTTCCCGCCAACACGCCGGCGCCCGCCCGATGAGATGTGACAACCATGTGTCACAGGCGCTGTGCCGATTGAGCACAATCGTGCGCCATCGCTGATCCGGCCGTTATCCGGGCTTTCTCGAAAACGCTTGAAAAATCTTTAACTAATTGAAAAGCATCTAGAAAAAGTCGATTCCTTGCGTGGCACGAACCTTGAAATCGCAAGCCACCACGATCGCGATGATCGTGACAGAAGTGGCCTCGAAGCCACTGGAAACAGAATTGATCTGCCATCGAGGAGTTGTCGACTATGAGAAAAAATACACTGCTGCGAGCGCTGGCGCTGTCATCGACTTTGGGCGTGACCGGCACTGCGCACGCCGTCACCTGGGATGCCGGGGATTGGACGCTTGGGCTGGGCGGTAACGTCAACGCGTTCTATACCCGCACCAACTGCGATGCGTCCGACCTTGATTCGGGCGGCACAACGCTGGCGAGCCTGGCTTGTCCGACGGATGGCGACAAGAACAGCGTCAACAACGGTTTGCTTCCTGCGTCGTTGAACTTCAGTGCCGAAACGACCCAGAACGGTTTCGATATCTCGGCTCACATCAACGTCTACTACGGCATCACCAGCTCGGGCGCGGACGGCGATTCAAACGCCGACAACACACCGGACGCGTTGAAGTTCAGCTCGGTCGATGCACGTCAGGTCTATCTGACCTTCGGCAACGCCGACATGGGCACGGTGAAGATGGGCCGCGACTTCGGTCTGTTTGCATTCGACGCCATCATCAACGACATGAGCCTGCTCGGTGCCGGCTCTGCATTCACCACGGCCAATCCGGGACACACGACGCTGGGCGGTCTCGGCTATGGCTACGTCTATACCGACCGCTTGGCACAGATCAACTGGACCTCGCCGAAGTGGGGCGGCTTTCAGGGCACCGTGGGTGTGTTCAACCCGTTCGACGGTCAGACATCGAGCGCTGCGACCAAGGCGATCGGTGAATCCAGCCTCGGATTCCACGGCAAGGCCAGCTACGAGTGGGATGGCGCATATCCCGGTTATGTGTCGACGACCTTCCTCAAGCAGGACATCGACATCCAGACGGCTACGGGTGCCGACGTCGGCAGCAGCGATATCCAGGGCTGGGACATCTTCGGCAAGGTCAGCATCGGTGACTTCGGATTCGCCGGCTACTACTACGATGGCGAAGGCATGACGTCGCTGGCGCTGGGTGGTCTGGTGTTTCCCGGGTTCTCGGATACCGCCGATGCAGAAGAGTCGAGCGGCTACTACGTGCAGGGTACGTATAACTGGAACAACACCAAGTTCGGTATCCACTGGGCCGAGAGTGAGCAGGAAGAACTCACCAAAGTCGAGAACGAACGCCTGACCCTCGGCGTGTACCACAACCTTACACCGGCGCTGACCTTGCTGGGCGAATACAGCATGCAGGAAAGCTCCTTGTCCGGTGGCGGCACCGATAAGACATCGAGCTTCAACGTTGGCGCAATCCTGTTCTTCTGAGTGGCGCGAAGCTGTGCTTTCTGTCCCTCGCGCATTGGCCGGACCTCCACCGGCCTTTTTTTTCCGATCACTGAGGTTGCACGACGCGGCGCCGGATTGCCGTCTGTCGTGACCCAAGGAGAGTTCCATGCAACGGCATATGAGAGCACTTGGTTTGCTCGGCTTGTTGTCTCTGTTCGCCGGTTCCGCATCGGCGATAACTCTGCACCGTTCAAGTTCGCTCGAGCTGTACACGCTCGATGCAGAGGGCGAGGTTCACAATGCGCATCCGGTGAACTTCGTCGATCCCGATTCGTTGGCGCAGCTGCTGGCATCGTTGCAGGTCGATTCATCCGAAGCCGGCGATGCGATCTACCTGATGAGCGAAAACCAGGCGATCGAGGCGGGTGCAGAGTTGGCATCGGCCCTTTCGCGCATCGATGACAAGCGCGACGTGCACCTGGTGACGTTCCGCCAAGTGGGTTCGTTTCCGGTCAGTCGTCGTCTGGCTACCGGTGCGCGGATATTCGTTGAAGATGGGCAACTGAACCTGATCTTCGGACAGGTCGACGAGTTTCTCGACGAATTTCGTGAGCCTTACCAGAAACGTGCACGTCCCGGTGCCCGCCAGCTTGCTGCTTTGAGCGGCGCAACCATTCAACCGGCGGACTGGTTCACGTTCAAACCCGGACGGAAAGACTGGGTGCTGTTTCCCATCGACCTGACACAAAGCCCGCGACGCCTGCTGCGCCTGCAGTCAGGCGAAATGTCGAGCAAGGCATCGGCCGAGCCGGCGCGTACCTCACCGAAACAGCATTCGTCGGTCAAAGCGCCTACAGCCAATCGATGGAAAGACCTCGAGGAAGGGCTCGAGACCCTGAATCGTTTGCAGCAAAAGGGCCTGATCAGCGACGACGAGTATCAATCGCAACGTCGTGCCTTGCTCGACGACGTGGCGCTGTAACGGGTGTCGCGGTTTCGTGACAGCAATGCGTTCAGAAATTTCATCGCCCACTGGGGTATCGCGCAACGACGCCAAGGGCAGGTGGAAAACAGAAACGTTTTTAACGATTTACAAACGCTACCGCAAAGTTGCGGTTGGCTTGCTTGTTGCTCTCGCCAGTACGGCAGCTGCTGCTACAAGCCTATCAACGAAGCGCAACGGTTGCGTCGGGTGAGACGACATAAGACCAAATTTTTGGGAGGAGAAACTGAATGAATCGTACATTTCGTCAAACGGCACTGAGCGGTGCCATAGCCGTTGCACTCAGCGTCGGCTTCGTATCCACCAACGCCGTACAGGCGAAGAGCGTGACTCAATCGGCGATCGACGACGACGCCAACAGTGTGTCGAACGTGCTCAGTTGGGGGATGGGACAACAAGGTCAGCGCTTCAGTCCGCTGACAAAGATCAACAAGGGCAACGTCAAGAAGTTGGTGCCCGCATGGAGTTTCTCGTTCGGCGGCGAGAAGCAACGTGGTCAGGAGGCACAACCGGTCGTCGCCAACGGCAAGATGTTCGTCACCGGGTCGTACTCGCGACTGTTCGCGATCGACGCCAAGACCGGCGAGGAACTCTGGCAATACGATCATCGACTGCCCGACGGCATCCTTCCGTGCTGCGATGTCATCAACCGTGGCGCAGCCCTGTATGACGACCTGGTGATCTTCACCACGCTGGATGCACGCGTGATTGCGCTCAGCCAGGAAACCGGCAAAGTCGTATGGCGGGCCAAGATCGACGACTACAAGGCGGGCTACTCGAACACAGCGGCGCCACTGATCGTGCATGACATGGTCATCACCGGCGTGTCGGGTGGGGAGTTCGGCGTCATCGGTCGGGTAGAGGCGCGCGATGCGAAGACCGGCGAGATGCGGTGGGTGCGCCCGTCCGTCGAAGGCCACATGGGCTACATGTGGAAAGACGGCAAGAAGGTCGAGAACGGCCTGACGGGAAAGACCAACGCCACTTGGCCGGGCGATATGTGGAAGACCGGCGGTGCAGCGACCTGGCAGGGCGGCACCTACGATCACGAAACCGGGCTGATTTTCTATGGCACCGGCAACCCGGCACCGTGGAACGCGCATCTTCGCCCGGGCGACAACCTGTACTCGACTTCTACGCTCGCGATTGATCCGAAGACGGGCAAGATCGCCTGGCATTTCCAGTACACGCCGAACGACGGTTGGGACTACGACGGTGTCAACGAAGTCGTTTCGTTCAACGTCGACGGCAAGCAGCTCGCCGGTCACGCCGACCGCAATGGCTTTTTCTATGTCCTCGATCGTACCAATGGGAAGTTGGAGAACGCTTTCCCGTTCGTCAACCAGATCGATTGGGCGAAGGGCATCGACCTGAAGACCGGCCGACCGATCGAGAACGGTGCCCGTCCCGGTGACCCTTCGAAGAGTGCCGATGGCAAGAAAGGCGAAACCATCTTTGTTGCGCCTTCGTTCCTCGGTGCAAAGAACTGGATGCCGATGGCGTACAGCCCGAAGACCGAACTGTTCTATGTGCCGTCGAACGAGTGGGGCATGGATCTGTGGAACGAGCCGATCACCTATAAGAAGGGCGCTGCCTACCTGGGTGCGGGGTTCACCATCAAACCGCTCAACGATGACTATATCGGTGCACTGCGCGCTGTTGACCCGCGTACCGGCAAGATCAAGTGGGAATACAAGAACAATGCCCCGCTGTGGGGCGGTGTTATGACGACCGCCGGTGGCCTGGTGTTCACCGGAACGCCCGAAGGCTATCTGAAGGCGTTCGACGATCAGACCGGTGAAGAGCTGTGGAGCTTCCAGACCGGTTCCGGTGTTGTCGGCTGCCCGATCACCTGGGAGCAGGACGGCGAACAGTTTGTTGCCGTGCCGTCGGGCTGGGGTGGCGCCGTGCCGCTGTGGGGCGGGGATGTAGCCAAGAAGGTTAAGTACCTGAACCAGGGTGGTTCGCTGTGGGTGTTCAAGCTCACTGACGCCTGATCACGCGACAGGCCGGCCCTGTCTGAAGGGCCGGCCAATACGCAGTCGAAGCGACGCAACGCAAAATTCTTATTTAATGGAGTGTTCCCGACATGTTTAACAAGGTGCATCGACGATTCGTCGGCGCTGTGCTGTTCAGCAGCATCATGTGCGGTGCCGCGATTGGGCACGGCAATGTATCGCCGCAACCGATTGATACCTCGAACCTGCCGCAGCTGGGAGACGAGTGGCGAGAGGTCAACCCTTATCGTGACAACGCCGATGCCATCACGACCGGTGCGTCGGCATACAACCAGAACTGTGCGCGTTGCCACGGTCTGGGTGCAGTCTCGGGCGGCATCGCGCCCGATCTCAGGATGTTGCCGCCGGAAGACGAAGGTGACGAGTGGTTTATCTACCGCGTGCGCAACGGCTCGGTGCGCAACGGCGTGACCTACATGCCATCGTTCGAGGGCACATTGACGCAAGAGGCGCTGTGGTCGATCCGTGCCTGGCTCGCGACCCTGCCGGCCGACGAATAATTACAAAAGACAATGAGGGACAGTGTGATGAAGACGATCAGATATTCCGCGGTGCTGGTTTGCTGGATGGCGCTCTGTGTCGTTGGCCAGGCGGTAGCATCCGATGACGAGCCGAACGCATTGCAGCGTGTGTTGTCGAGCGGCGCGCTCACAGTTGCGGTATACGACGATTTTCCGCCTTACTCGTATCGCGACGCCAAGGGCAGGATGGTCGGCATCGACGTATCGGTGGCCAAGGCGTTGGCGGAGCGACTGGGCGTAGGCGCAGTCATTCGTGCCGTCGGTGCCGACGAGTCGATGGAAGACGATCTGCGCAACAATGTGTGGAAGGGGCATTATCTCGGTGGCGGTGTCGCCGACATCATGTTGCACGTCCCCGTCGACAAGGCGTTTGCACAAGAGAATGATCGCGTGGTCATTCTGGCACCTTACTTTCGCGAACAGATCGTTGTCGCTACCACGCAGGTATTGGCCGGCGCTCCGTTGGAGGCGTTCGATGAACAGCGTGTCGGGGTGGAGCTCGACACCATGGCTGACTTCTTTTTGCTGAGTGCCCGAGGCGGGGCGATGCGCAACCAGGTGGTTCACTACCGCAATATGGGCGAAGCGGTCGAGGCCCTCAAGCGCGGTGAACTCGCCGGGGTGGCCGGTCCGCGGGCCGAGGTGGAGTTTGCGCTTGGCGAACAGCGAAAAGACTATGTCGTGCAGGCGCTGCCCGGGCTGGGCCGCGGCGGCTGGGACCTCGGTGCAGCGGTCAAGCAGGGCAATGACGAGTTGGCGTCGGAGATCGCAGCGGGCATGCAGCGCTTGCGCGACGGTGGTGTGATCGAACGCATCTTCAGTCAACACCATGCGACCTACCAGGCGCCGGTTCAGGACAAGCCGGCAGCCATCGCAGGTGATACGGACCTGGCCATGACCGATGCCCCCGAAGGCTGCAAGCGCCGGCCTTGAGCCAGGTCGCGCGTTACGTCGATGACAGTTGCCACTCCGACCGCATGAGAATCGGCTGCGAAAACCTTGGCGGTAGCAGGACATCGCCCTGCGCGATACATATGCCTGCTGCACGCCATGTCTGCGCACTGACCTGTCTGCTCTTGATCGCCATCAGCACGACGGAACTGCACGCCAGATCGACGGCTGAAGACCCATTGCAGTCGTTCGTGTGGCACGAGATGCACGCGCGCTTGCTCGACAACGCGCCCGTCACGTTCGACGAGCGTGTCAAGGTGCTGCTGCCCGACGAGGCCGAGGACTCGATGAACGTGCCGGTGTTGGTCGATGCGTCACAACTCGACGACGTGGTACGTATCGTCGTGTTTGCCGAGCTTAACCCGATTCCCAAGGTGCTCGAGTTCGAGCCGTTGCAGGCCCAAGCGCGTATCGGCTTTCGCCTGAAGGTACAGCAGACTACGCCGGTGCGGGCTGCGGTGTTGACCGGCGACGGCGTCTGGCATGTCGGTGGGCGCATCGTCGGCGCGGCTGGTGGTGGTTGTACGGCGCCGAGTCTGGGTAGCGCAAATCCGGATTGGTCGAGCCGCCTGGGCGAAGTCAGTGCAAGGCTTTGGCAGAAACCACGGGCAACTCGGCTGCGACTGCGCGTAATGCACCCGATGGATACCGGTCTGGTCGATGGCATACCGGCCTTCTACCTCGAGCGACTCGCGCTGCGCGATGCGCAAGGTGATGTCCTGAGTCGTTTGAAGCTGTTCGAGCCGGTTGCCGAGAACCCGATGCTGACGTTCGATCTGCCAAAGCTCGACAGGGTGACGGTCGAAGCACGCGACAATAACGGCAACCCGGTATCGGCCAGGATATCGACCGCGCAGGGAGGCAGGTAGTGTTGGTATCACGACGCGCTGTATGTCGGTTGGCTTGGGCGACGCTGCTGTGCGTCACCCAGAGCGTATTTGCTGCTCGCGACTATGCGCTTGAACCGCAGCAGGTCGCGCCGAACACCTATGTGCTCATCGGGGCCAACGAGCATTTCAGTTTCGCCAACGGTGGCAACATTGCCAATACGGGTTTCATCGTTACCGATGACGGTGTTGTGGTGATCGACACCGGGCCTTCGCGGTTGTACGGCGAACAGATGATCGCAGCGATTCGCGCAGTCACTGATCAACCGATTGTACGCGTCTACAATACCCACCTTCATCCCGATCACTTTCTCGGCAACCAGGCATTCGATGCAAGCGTGTTGGCTGCTCTGCCGGCGACGATCGACGGCATCCGGCGCGATGGCGACGGTTTCAACGAGAACATGTACCGCCTGTGCGGTCCGTGGGAGGCGGGAACGCGCGTGGTCGCACCCACGATAGCGACCGCAGACGGCGTTGAAAGCGTCGGCGGCCACCGCCTGCGTCTGCTGGCGATGACGGGCCACAGCGATGGCGATTTGGTGGTGTTCGACGAAACAACCGGTGTGCTGTTCGCCGGCGACCTCGTCTTTAACGGACGCACATCGACCACGCCGCATGCCGAGATTGTGCAATGGCTTGCATCGCTGGACGCGCTCGATACGCTGCCGTTCAAGGTGCTGGTTTCGGGCCACGGCGCTGTGGCGAGCGACCGCTCGCCGATCGATCTAACCCGCCGCTACCTGGTCTGGCTCGAGGCGACACTTACCGAAAGTGCAGAGAAAGGTCTGGACATGGCCGAGGTGTTGTCCGTGGTGGTACCGCCGGCCGACTTGGCGTCGCTGGGCGTTCTCGCGTCTGAGTTTGAGCGCTCGGTTGCCCATCTTTATCCGGCCTACGAGTCTGCGGCCTTGCGCAAAGGACAAGTCGAACAGGTCCTCGAGTGAAGCGCGGGGCAGTGTTGTTCGTCGCCCTGTCATCGCTTGTCATCACCGATGTGCCGGCAATAGCATCCGATGGCGGGTTGTTCTCGCCCGATGGTTATCGCATCTCCCGCTATCGCGCCGCCTTGGTCGAGCAACCACCGGCGGGTCAGCGTATCGGAACGCAGGCGTTGCTTGGGTTGATCGAAAGCGATGCGCCGGTGTTGGTCGACGTGCAGGCGGTGACTGTGCGTGGCGAGTCCGTCGAGTTTAGGCAGACCTGGCTGCCGTCTTCGCCCCGTTACCACTTGCCGAACAGTGTCTGGCTGCCGAATGTCGGCTACGGCGAACTGAGCGTCGAGATGGCGGATTATCTCAATCGTCATCTCGATCGCCTGACCGGCGGCGATAAGTACAGGCCGATCGTTTTCTATTGCATCGTCGATTGCTGGATGTCGTGGAATGCCGTCAAGCGCGCCGATGCGCTCGGCTATCGGCGTTTGTATTGGTACGCCGAGGGTACGGACGGCTGGGAAGAAGCAGGACTGCCACTAGAGTTGGCGCAGCCGCTACCGATGGCGCCTCAGTGATAGGGTAGGCGGTACTCGAGGCACGCCTGTTCCTGAAATGCCACAGGCAGTGTCAATACAGCGCATTGTTCTGTACGGATTCTGCGCAAAGCGAAAAGCATCGACTGCCGCGCGAAGCGGGTCCGAGCGAATCCGGGGCCACCAAGATCTGCTAGGCTCGACGTGCGAGTGAATTGCGCATTGTCTGTGAAATGGAGCATCTGCTATGGGTATGTGTCTGGCGCTTCACAGCGTGTCCGACAAGAATATCGAGAGGATCCTCGCTTCGCCGCCGTTGATCTGGCGGCTCATCGCGCCGGACGATCCCGAGATGTATCTGCAAAGCATGCCGAAAGCGAGAAAAGGCTTTTTTGCCTGGCTGTTCGGTAATAAGCCCGCCGAGCCCCCACCGCCTTTGCCCAGCCTGGAACTTGGTACAGGTGAGGACGTGGAAGACGATCTCGACAAATCCTGGCAGGGGATTCATTACTGTCTCAACAAAACGGCATTCGAAGCCGAGCCGCCGATGGATTTCATTACCCTTGGCGGGCAGACGGCCGGAGACGTCGAAGTGGGATACGGCCCTGCAAGGCTACTCGACAGTGAGACTGTGACAGCGATTGACGAGCAGCTTTCCCGGATTACGATCGAGCAACTGCGTGATAACTACGATCCACGCGAGATGGATGCGTTGGATATCTACCCGAACATCTGGGCGAGAGACGGCGATGAAGGATTCGACTACATCGCAGAGTATTTTCAGACGCTGAAATCATTTGTTGCACATTGCGCGACGCACAAGCTGGGGATGGCGGTCTACCTATGCTAGTGGCTGCGTCCCGACCGCGTAGTGCGGTTCGCCCTCTGCGGTGCGCATAACGCAATCGCTCGTTATCGCGTGCTCAATGCAGCTTGATCGAAGGATGCACACTGCGGCGGAACATGTGTCCGGCGGTTACCAATGCGGTGCGAAAGATGCCGAACAACGCGACCTGGTGCATCTTGTACAGAGACAGATAGACCAGGCGTGCGACAAAGCCTTCGATCATGACCTGGCCGAGCAGGTTGCCCATCAGGTTGCCGACTGTGCTGTACTCGCCGAGCGACACCAGGGAGCCGTAGTCTTTGTACTTGTAGTCGGGCAGTGCCTTGCCGGCGAGCTTGGCACGTATTGATTTGCCGAGCAGTGTCGCCTGTTGATGGGCAGCCTGGGCACGCGGTGGCACGTTGTTGTCGTGGCCCGGCCAAGGGCAGGCCGCGCAGTCACCGAAGGCGAAGATGTTGTCGTCGTGCGTGGTTTGCAGCGTCTGCCTGACGACCAGTTGATTCATCCTGTTGGTTTCGAGTCCGGCCAGATCTTTGAGGAAATTCGGCGCCTTGATGCCGGCTGCCCACACCTTGAGCCGGCTCGGGATCAGTGTGCCGTCGTCGGTCGCGATGCCGTCTTCGCGAACCTCGGCGACGCGCGCACCGGTGATGACCTCGATGCCGAGGCGCTCAAGTTCGGTGCGGGTGGCGGCCGACAATCTCGGCGCAACCCCGGGCAAGACGCGGTCTGCAGCCTCGATCAGTTTTAGCTTGATCGCCTCCGGGTGCACGTTGTCGAGGCCGTAGGTGTTCAGCAGATGAGACACAGCGTGCAGCTGTGCAGCCAGTTCAACACCGGTTGCGCCGGCGCCTACGATGGCGACGTCGAGCTGACCCGGGTCGAGCGGATGACCCTGGGTCTGTGCCTTGATGTAGTTTTCGAGCAGCCGGCGTTGAAAGTGCTCGGCCTGCTGCGTGGTATCGAGAAACAGGCAGTGCTCTTTCACGCCGGGCAAGCCGAAATGGTTGCTGACGCTGCCCACGGCGATGACCAGGGTGTCGTAGCCGAAACGCCGCTGCGGGATGATCTCCTCGCCTTCGTCGTTGATTGTCGGTGCGACCTCGATTTCGCGTTTGTCGCGATCCAGACCGGTCATTTCGCCCAAACGAAACCGAAAATGGTTATGCGTCGCCTGCGCCAGATACTCAACCTCGTTCTCATGGGTATCGAGCGTTCCGGCTGCCACCTCGTGCAATAGCGGCTTCCATATATGGGTGCGACTGCAGTCGATCAGCGTGACCTCGGCCTTGCCTCGTTTGCCGAGTTTTCGCCCCAGATAGGTCGCGAGCGCGAGCCCGCCGGCGCCGCCGCCGACGATGACGATACGGTGGGGATTGGGACTGTCTTCAGTCATCGATGAACCTGTTGAGAAATCGCTGTCG
>MWSE01000096.1_pt1 | contig 14127 bp, 10 predicted proteins | sample 1021931 | NCBI WGS metagenome assembly MWSE01 (sample SAMN06338154, study PRJNA374545) | mollusc metagenome | biome: marine bay; material: sediment; isolation source: gill 28 cm from animal B | host: Kuphus polythalamius | place: Philippines: Mindanao | collected 2011-09-12 | reverse complement strand
TGTCATTGGACACCAGCACGTTGACAACATCTGCATTGGCATCCGCTGGAAAATAATTGATAGGCAATCGGTAGCTGAATACATCGTTTGGGTCGCTAAAGGCCACAACCTTTACCCTGGTTAGCGGCGCATCTTCCGTTTTGATCCGTATTTGCTGCCTGCCGAGCATCCGCATAAACGCCTGCAAACTGGTCTCGGTGCTACTTGCGGCGCGCGCCTTGGTGGTACTACTCGGATCAGGGCCGGCGAGGTCCAGCATAGGGATCTGGTTGGCGAACATCACTAACTGACGCGTCCTGCCCAATGTTTTCTGGGCGCTTGCTTCGCGCAAACCTTTCGTGCTGCTTTGCATGATGTCTTGAACGACATCGAACATGACTTTTGAACCGAGACTCTCACTTACGAGAACCACGGCCACATTTTCGTCGTTGGCAGACGTTGCCAAGGCGCCTTCGACGCTCGGGCGCAGTGAATCACGTATCGATTGCCCTTGGTCGCCGGCATAGATGAGCGCATCAGCAAGACAAGCGTTCAATAGGCCGGATTTCAACGCGTTGTTTGCATAGGCCCGGTCGTAGGGGTAGTCGGCTTTATCGCCACAGGCATCGTGAACAGGTCCTTCATCCGACTTGCGGCTGTCAAAGCAGATGCTGGAGCGGCGTGACTCTAATAACTTCGACCACACCAACATATCCAAGATGATCGGTTTGGTTTGATACGATAATTCATATCGATAAACAAACTCTGAGATCGATCTTGATTCGATAACCTCGGCGGAATTGCTTTTAATGAGCTTCGCCAGCGTTGCAACCCGTGGGTCCGCCCAGTCTGCCTTGCTGTGCGGGCACATGCCGTGTATCCACACCACGTGAAGTTTTTCGTGACGGTCGAGCAAAGTCAGCAAGCCATCGAACGTTTGATCGCCTTTCTCTGGCTCAAATTTAGGTGGTATGTAGGGCTTGGAGCAGCCTAGAACGGTAAGCATACTGATCCCGACGATCATAACCAATAAGCGCACACTGAACTTCTTTAGAGTCATTTCAGTACCTTCCTTTGTCGTAGCCGCCGGTCCTTGCTTAAATCAAGCGCCGCGCTAGCTTAACGGTAGCACATACTTCGTATGTTCTAGTCCGCTCCAGGTAAGCAACATGAGGCAATAACGGCACTAGGCTTGGACCTCATTTTCTTTCATTGCCATCTGCGTGCGCCCGTTTCGGAGCGACAGCCTTATTCCTTGGTCGGCCGGGCCGACCCGGAGTGACTCGTCGATTCACCGCCGCGGCGACCTGTGCATGAAACGTTGGACTTCCTAATGCGTAGTTGCCGTTCGTTGCGGCACGTATCTCGTCGACGATGCCTGGATCAAGCGGATGGCGGAAGAGTGCTCGATACGCGCTTTGGCGTTCTGTGTCGTCTGTCCCAAGCGAAGAGTAGGCTGGGTGGGGCGAGATCAGTTCGCATTGTTCCTTCTCAGCGTTGACCCGATAGCTTGACCATCGATACGCGCTTGGGTGCTCGACGATGCTGGCCCGTACCGGGTTGAGCTCAATATACCGGTAGCAACCCAATACATAGTGCTCTTCCTGTGTCACACACGAGCGATAGCGCCCCTCCCACAAGGTTCCGCTTCGGCGGTAGGTGCGATTGACATATTGCACATAGCGTTGGCCGAGTCGCTTCATCAGATCCCCAGCACTTTCGGACGCGTGAGGCGTCAACAATAGATGTACATGATTGGTCATCAGCGCATAGGCGTGAATCGAACATCCCAGCGCCGCGGCGTATTCCTCCAACCAGTGGAGATAGGTTAGGTAGTCTTCATCACCAAAGAAACAGGCTTGGCGATTATTGCCACGCTGTATGAGGTGCAGAGGAACGCCGGCTAGCGTAATTCGAGGGCGTCTCGGCATGGAAGGTTCCTCAATGAACCGGTCTATTCCGGGGTTGGCCACAAAACCCCAACAGACCCTTATTGTTCGTCAGAGGATGCTTGACCGATGTGGCAAATAACACACCGGTTTGATTCTGTGGCTTTGGATGGAGTCGCTAGTGTCCAATCATTGCTATGTGGAGCAGTAGGATCAACGCGTGAGTACGAGCACACAGCAGATTAGATCTTTTGTGTCAGGCGCAATACGAGAAAAAGGGGTCTGTCCCTGTTTACTCATTCATAAACATAAGAAATATCAAGATAATAAAATTGCCTACAATTCGACACGTAAATTGTTTCGCTTTTCAGGAAACTTCAGCTATACATACGGGTAGTTGATCGATATTGAATGTCGGCCAGCGTTCAGTTTCGAAAAGCAATCACGGAAGATTTGCGCATCCGTGGTTGCGATCCTAAAAACCAATAACAACACGGGGGCGATATGAAATCTATCCCATTGATTTGTACACCCGTTCTTCTGATGATGCTGGCCGTTTCGGCACGGGCGAATCTCATCACCAATGGAAGTTTCGACCAGGACGGTGCTTTTGCCCCTGATGCCAACCAAACGCACAGCATGGCAGTCGGATCGACGTTGATGCCGGGTTGGACTGTTGTACAAGACTCTATAGCGTGGATTGTCTCCACAAACCCATGGAATTTGACCGCCAGCGATGGCGACTATTTCCTGGATTTGACTGATTACCAAAATGGCGCACCGTTCGGTGGGGTGGTGCAAAGTGTATCCACTATCACCGGCGCCGCTTATCGCTTGGACTTTGACTTGGGGAGCTCGTCGCAATGGGGTTTACCCGCTGCGGTGATAGCGTCGGTCGACGGAATCTCACAGGTATATCAATCGACATCAGCGGGAATCGATCAATGGCAGAGCTATTCGCTGTCGTTCGTCGCACAAGATGCGCTTACCAACATAGCGTTTATTGGGAATGCCGGCTTCAACTACATAGGATTGGATAACGTTCAATTGACTGAGGTTTCGCCGTCGGGCGTGCCGGTGCCGGGTGGATTATTGCTAATGGCCGCGGGGATGGTGGCGTTCAGGGCAAGACGATTGGATTGAGCGGCGTGGTTATATGACCATTTTGCCAGCGTAGCTGAGGGAGGCTCCGATATGGATGGCACGGATATGTTATGTCGTTGGATGATTCTCGTTGTCTTCTAGGGGCGCATTTAGTCGGGTGAAATGGTAGATAGGGATCGCTATCCCGTGTGTAGCCACTTTCTGTAGGCATCGATCGATGATTACGTTGTTTCTAGTGGCGAGAATCGTGGTCTGTCCGCTGTTGTGTTCGGGAGGATTAGACTGCTTCAGGTCAGATTGGATTCCATAGTGTTATAGGTTTACTTTGCCTCTTGACACGGCAGTCGATTCATTTCTAGCCTTTAGGTTCTGTTTTTCGGGTATAGATAGGGATGTGGCGTGCACGAATTGACTTTCACAAGAAAACCTAAGGGAGCACACTCGGTTCAGCTAAACAGCGACCGATTCGTCGTTCGCGAGTTTCCTTGTTGGTGCGGAAGTGGCTTCACCGCTTTCGATAACTACCTGGCAATCGATCTGGGTGGTCAAACAGCGTCCGAAGCCATCTATGTTTCAGGCTCTGACGTTTCTGTAATTGCTGGCCGAAAGGCAGACGCCACAAGTCTTGTTGTCACAATGCAAGCAAAGAACTTCTCTTTGCTACGTGAAGAAATTGCCCAGCAGATTTCTGGTGCATTCGGAGTTCGGCACGAGTCCAGCGATTACTTAGACGATGGTGAACGAACACTGGAGCCTACTCCGAACGAAGCATGGGTTTCAGAAGACGCTGAGTGGGTTTCTGCGGTGGAAGAGGCGTTTGACGCAGCAAGCGATTCGTCAGTCCGCGAAGGGCAACTGTTTGATCAGTTTGGTGAAGTGCAGAGTGAGTTGAAGGGGCGTCTTCACAGTGTATCGCAAATGTTGGAAAGCCTAGAGGCACCAAAAGTGAAAAGGGAAGCAATGGAGGAGATTGAAGATATGAATGATTCAGTGTCAGAAGGTGGGGGAGAGGATTCAATGAAGAACGCAGCGACATTTGGAACGGCGGGTTGTTATACCGGTAGTGTCGGTACCGCCGGTAGTGCGGGTTCAGGCGGACCAACTAGTGGTGCGTCATTCGGGACGGCAACGAGCGCGGCGACGTTTGGAACGGCAGGTTGCTATACCGGTAGTGTCGGGACCGCCGGTAGTGCGGGTTCAGGCGGACCAACTAGTGGTGCGTCATTCGGGACGGCGGGTTGCGCGACAGGTTGTGTAGGCACTGCCGGCAGCGCGGGATCGAGTGCTCCAACGAGCGCGGCGACGTTTGGAACGGCAGGTTGCTATACCGGTAGCGTTGGTACTTCCGGTAGTGTTGGAGCTGGTAAATAAACTGATAATTGACTAGCGCAACCTTACGCGGTCACGGCCGCTTGTTAAAGAACCGTTTGCCTTTGCATAACAGAATAGAGTAAAGGGCTCCAGAGCTATCCCGCCCAATCGCTGGTTGGGCGGGCTTTTTCCAATTATATGTGATCCGAAGCCTTGAAGAGGCCAACAGTGTGCGAATGAATTGTACAATCCCTATACTGGGAAATAGTCAAGTCATTTACATATGAATCCACTTTACTTCCAGTTGTTTCGTCTTTTTGTGGAAAAATTAAGGATATAAACATTAGGAGAAAAGGGTGCAGTTGAAACGTAGATTTCATGCTGAACATATGCCAGGAGAAGGTGTGGTGCTGTTTTCAGAATCTCCTCCACTTTTCGTGAATGGGGCTTTAGCAGATCAAGCAATTCGCTTGTTGTCATCGTTTCAAGACCTTCGGGTCGTAAGACAGGCACTGCTTGGTATGGCAAGCGCCCCCGAAGTGGATAGCTTGCTTGATCATCTCTTGACCGGAGGGTTCCTAGAAGACACTTTGGAAAATGGCTTCGATGATGGGGAGAGCGCACTACTATCCGAGATATGCTTCGACCCTATTGGCATAAAGACGCAATTGTCAATGCAAACGATTGACGTTGTGAACCTTTCTAGCTCAGATGCTACGTCTTTCTTTATGCTTGCAAAAAAGCACGAAGTGAAATTTTCCCCATCCCCTGATTTCATTTTCTTATTCTGTGATGATTATGAAGATCCGAGAATAAGAAACGTTAATGACTATTGCATTCGTACGAGTACGCCTTGGCTTTTGTGCAAGCCAACTGGTGCCACCTTGTGGATAGGGCCATTCGTAATACCTGAATTGACTGGATGCTGGGAATGTTTGGTATCTCGGTTCAAAACCACCAGAGAAGTAGAAAATTTTATCAAACGTAGAAACGGCTATGAAATGCCAATTGTGGCACCTTCGTCTAGGAAAAGCATCCACGCTGATTATGCCTTCCAAGTTTGTTGGAGTCAGTACGTCAAGTTCGTAGCCAATCCAAAGACAATGGGACTTTCGGGTAGCCTCGTAACGAGTACTCCTCATTCGCTTCAGCAAGTCGTGCACCGCGTTGTTAAACGGCCACAATGTGGTGCGTGCGGTACTCGTAGCCTAGTTGCTAACTCAGTAGTTGATTTTCAATTGGACTCAGGATTAACAGCGAAGTTGGTTGATGGCGGATGGAGGTCTGCTCGTGCAGACGAAACATTGGCACTTTATGGGCACCACATAAGTTCTATTTCTGGAGTCGTAAAGGAGTTGGTTCCTTCAATGGAAGTCGGGCCGATGCATGTCTATATAGCTGGCCATAACTTTGCGTTGAAAAATGATAGCCTGTATTTCTTGCAAGATAGCATGCGCATAAATAGTTCCGGAAAGGGAAAGTCCGCGACGCAAGCGCAAACAAGCGCATTGTGTGAGGCTTTAGAAAGGTATTCAGGTGTCTTTACAGGAGAGGAACCGAGAATAAAGGCTGCTTTTAAAGACTTGGGTGCGGAAGCTATACATCCAAACAGCTGCATGTTGTTCAGTGATGGGCAGTACCAATCGAGAGATAAGTGGAATGCGAAAGGAGAACGATTTCAAGTGGTGCCACTTAAGTTTGACGAAGAGAAAGAGATTGAATGGAGTCCAGTTCTACATTTTCGTTCGAAAAAGCTTCACTATCTTCCAGCCCAGTACTTGTACTATGGTTATCCAACTGAAGACACTAATTTTTATTCCTGGGCTGATTCAAATGGGTGCGCGGCAGGAACTACTATTGAAGATGCAATAATTCAGGCAACTCTTGAGGTAATAGAGAGAGATGCCGTTGCTATTTGGTGGTACAACAAAATTGCACGGCCGGGCGTAGATCTCGAGTCGATAAATTCTCAATTTTTGTCGGATGTTAAACAACATTTGAGTACCGTCGGGCGGGAGTACTGGGTACTAGATATTTCATCCGACATGGAAGTGCCATGCTACGTTGCAGCTACAAGACGGCTTCAGGGATCCGCAGAAGATATTGTTTTCGGATTCGGGGCACATCTCAATCCGATCTCAGCAGTTGAAAGGGCGGTATCTGAGATGATCCAATTTTTGCCGCCTGTTCTAAATCAAGATTCTCAAGGTAACACCATATATCAATTTGGAGACAAAGAAATATTGTCCTGGTGGAAGAATGCAAAAGTCTCGGAAGAGTCGTATCTTTTGCCGGAGGGGAGCGTGGAAACCCCAGGCTGCGATGTTATAGGCGGTTGGGCGAAACAGGGTGCGGTTTGTTTGGAGCTAGTAATCGAAGAGTTATTCGGGCGTATTGAATCCAAGGGGATGGAAATCTTTCTATTGAACCAAACTCGGCCCGATATTGGGTTGCCAGTTGTTAAGGTAATCGTGCCTGGGATGCGACATTTCTGGGCGCGATTCGCACCGGGTCGGCTATACACCGTTCCGATTGAGTTAGGGTGGTTGGACAAGCCTCGTTCTGAAAACGAACTAAATACAGTCGCCATGTTCGTTTGATGGTTCGGTGGTCGAAATGTTTGATGGATTAAGTATTACTTTAAATTCTTCGGTACCGGTTGGTGAGGATCGGATTGCCAGCCATGGCAGTTACCAAGTCCCATCGTCGTATCGAGTTTATGATCGCAAATTGTTTGAGTCGTTGTGCGAAGGTGACGTTTTCTTACATGACATCGCAAATGATCTTGATATTTCTGACTTTACCAGCTTGTTACGCCGGCTAAGAGGTTTGTTGGTCTCATGGGCTGTTAATGTAAAGTACGAGTCGGAAGGTGCATCTGCCGAATTCGCGGTGCTATCTGAAGATTTTGAATTTGGACCTTTTGAAGAACACGAAAAAGACACGTTCGATGTATCAGAGCTGTCTCGTTTTGCATTCTTTCGGGTTGACGGAAACGCTGTATTGATTGAAACAGCTGCTCAATGTGCTAGGGCGAGATTGAGTATGGAAGCAGCGCAGATCCTATTCCAGTGCACTGATGCGGAAAACCGCCTTACCTTGAAAAAGAATTTAGGTAGATTGTTCTGTGTTTTCGGTTTCACTACTGCCGGGTTTGAACGTAGAAATGCCTCATTGAAGTATTGGGAATTTCATGATCTGTTGCTTCACACCGCAAGTAGATTGGGTCGAGGAGTCGGGGATGTGGGCGCTACGTTTAGATTTGGCCGCAATTCACCAGAGCCGCCGGTCAGGGATAGCGTAGAGGCAATATCTGAGAGGTTTTTGCCCGTACAGTCGAACAGAAGCATGGGTTTGGCACGTAAGAGTATATCGGAGCTCTTATTGTCTCGACGTTCCCGCAGGGTCTTTTCTGGCGTGCCTATCTCTGATGCCCATTTAGGCGATTTTCTCTTAAACACCTTCCGTACGGTAGGTTTCTATCGCGATCAATCTAATGAGTACTTTCGGCGCGTATATCCAAGTGGTGGGGGGTTATACGAAATCGATGTGTATGTTGCGGTGAATCGCTGTAGAAATGTCGAACGAGGGATGCATCTATATGATAGCGTTGCGCACCAACTAAAGTACATTGCAAAGCCTAGCGACGATTTCGAAGGCCTTTTTATTGATGCATACTATGCTAGCGGTGGTCACTGCTGGCCGCAAGTGTTGATTGTCTTCGCCTCGAGATTCTCTAGGTTTTCATTTAAGTACCAAGGGATGTCTTACGCAACTCAGTTGAAAAATGTAGGTGTGATGATGGCACATTGTTATTTGATTGCAGAGGCTATGGAGTTGTCCGGTACGGCGTTAGGTTACGGAAATGCCTCTAGATTTGCGCGAGTAACAAATAGTGATTACTACCGGGAAGGAAGCATTGGAGAATTTGCTCTTGGTATGCGCGGCGTCGGAGGGTAAAGAGAATGGCAGCTACAACTCACGATTCGGCAGATGGCCTTGTCAATAATGCGCCAATATTCGCTGCATTTCGAGGTCGACACATTGCCTTGGGCGTATATGAGGCAGAATACTTGGTACGCCAAGTGGAATTGACAATAGATAATTTCTATGTGCACCTTCCCTTGAAGATGAGCTCAATGGGTGTCGATCCCCTACAGGAGCTCAGGGTTCTGAGAGATTCAGTAAAATATTCGAGAGAGGACCTGACGATTTATCAAAGGATACGAGATATCCTTAGGCGGTTGCGTGATAGGCACACCAACTTCATATTGCCACCACCATGGCACAATGCGACAGCCTTTTTGCCAATTTCCATGGAATCTTGTTGGATCCATAACGAAAGAGTGATGGTTGTAACAAAATCTCTAGGGGAATTTAGTGAAGGAGGAATTGTTGCCGGGGATGTTGTGACGCACTGGAACGGTGTCCCAATAGGTCGCTTTATTGAACATTTCGCCAATCAGACTTTAGGGGCCAATCCGTTTGCTCGAATTGCTCTTGCTGTTCGATCCATTACATCAAGGGCGCTTGCGCATGATGCATGGCCGTTAGAGGATTGGGTGACGTTGACTTTTGAAAAAAATGGAAAAGCGAAATCTGTGGCGGCCCCTTGGCGTGTATACGCTCCGGATTTGGTTGGAAATGTTGGTAACCAGTTCGAGATGTATTCTGGTAACTCCACCACGGTGGGTTGGGATTCTCATCTTTCCGAGGTAAATAAGACTTGGAATAGTATGTTCTCAGCGTCGGGTGATGTGACTGATGATGAGTATATAATACCAAAATATGCTCGCAAAGATTCACTTGACGTTGATGGTAGCAATGTGGGCTACTTACGAATATTTTCATTTGAGTCGGAAGATCCAAAGAAGTTTGTAGAATCGGTCGGAAATATAGTAAATTCGTTTGACGCAGATGTTATTATTATTGATGTGCGTGGTAATCCCGGCGGAAACATACTTTGTGGAGAGGGTCTACTGCAACAGATTTCGTCAGAACGAATCGAACCCGCGCCATGTAGCTTTAGGAATACAGAAGCAATAAGGCGACTATGTTCAAGTATGCCAATGTTTTCTATGTGGAACCCCTCCACGGAAGCGGCAGTTGATACAGGAGAGGTTTTTTCTCAAGGTTTTCCGGTGTCAGAAGATGAGTATATGAGAGAAATTCCCTCCTTATACGGAAAGAAGGTGGGATTGATCGTCGACGGGTTATCTTATAGTACTACCGATTTTTTGGCGGCTGGATTTAAAGATCACAATCGAGGGGTGATAGTTGGAACTGATCCAATGATGGGTGCTGGTGGGGCTAACGTATGGACTCATTCGTTAGTCGTCAACTTTTGCCGGACTGCCGGAATGTATGAATATGGGAGCCTGCCTTATGGGGCTTCGTTGAATGTTGCGGTAAGAAGATCAACCGGAGTGAATGGCTCACTGGGTATGCCGGTGGAAAACTTTGGTGCGAAACCACACTATTGGTACAAACTTACGGATAAAGACTTGTTGCACAACAACTGCTCTCTCATTAGGTACGCAGCTCAAAGAGCGTTGCAATCGTAAGTGGGGTTCGAGATGTGGGCCGCCAATTCATCGTTACGGGTCTAATGCAAAAGTGCGTCGCTCTTGTTATTTGGGTTGGCCGTTGCGTTTGCGGGTCGAAATAATGCTTTTTGAGCCGCTTGGAAAAACTAGCAAGTATTGATACTGCGGATGTACTGAATATCGCGCTCTAAGAACCCCTGTGATCCCTCCCCATTTTTAAATCGAGCCCAGAAGTAGGCTTAATGCGGCGTTCGCCAACATCTGGTTAGGAGTGATGCCTCCAAGGGCCATGTGTGGCCTTTCGTAATTGTAACGCCACAGCCCTCGGTCGCGGTTTGCTACGCGTGCTCAATCGATTCAAACAGGTGCTCGTCCAGCCTTCGTGCCTGAAGGCGCGGTTGAATCGCTCGACGAAGGCGTTCTGAGTTGGCTTGCCAGGCTGGATAAACAGCAACCGAATGTCACGATTAGCGTTCCAGTGACGCCGATCGATCAGGTTGTCCAGCTCCATACGGATAAGGTCATTCTGCGGCCGATCTTTGGGCTTTTTTGGTTTCATCAACAGGTTCCGAATTGCAAGGTTTTGGCAGCTATTCCGCTGTTTCCTTGCAAGTCTATACCGCCTCTCTTCCCGAATCAGCCTAACTATTCAAATACTTGAGAGTTCTTCAGGGGCGGCCACCTACCGAAGCGAACTAGCATGGCCGGCCTCATTCAACAGCAGTGCAACTACATCGCACTGAAAATCAACGCTAGACCGAGAAACGACATGGTTATCGCACCCCGGAGGAACTCTTCGATGGCATCGCCTGATCTTTGCACTTCAAACTTGATACTAGGTGCATTCCTTGGAAAGCTCTTTAATTTCTTCAATTCTCTTCTCGAGTTTTGAAAGTCTTATAGAGTATTTATTCTTCAATTCTCTATCTTTCACAACTAGTCCAGTTAGCATTTCCAATTCATCTTTATAAGGCATCAAAGGTTGGTATAAGCGATGATATGCTCGTCCAACAGCACCGCTAAAAAGAATCATCTCCGGTCGATTTGAGCCCGATCGCAGAATGTGATCATTCGCTATTCCTGGATAGGGGTCGATGTATATTACCTTCTTCAACCCTAGTTGATATGCTTTCTTTGAGCACAACTCACAAGGACTTGCGGTAGAGAAAAGGTGGCCATCATGTAAGGCGCCGCCACCGTATTTCGATATCTGGAGAAAGGCATTTTCTTCAGCATGTAAAGATCTCGTGTGGACCTGATTTTTTTGGTCGTCAATAGTATTCTGAACATCTTTGAAGCAATAGGATAAATTGCGACCTTTCAACTTCTTTGACTTCATCGCTTTTGTGAATGTGCATCGCATCGCACTCTGAAATCGTTCATTGGTTCTTTCATAGTGGCTATATACTTCTCGCTCGCCACCGCTAAGTATCTCTTCGACGCTTCGAAAAATACAAGGAGTTTGTCCTTCGGGAGTGTTGTTCCATCCGATGGCTTTCACCGAGTAATACTTGTCGGTAACTACCGCGCCAACCTGCCTTGAGATGCAGCCAGAGTTTAGCTTCGCGCTATACGCAAGTTGCATTCCTCTTTCCATTGATGTTGGGGTGACGATGCCGGGATGAAGAATCAAAGAAATATACCAGAATAGTTGGCTGCGCAAGGCATTGTTGTCGAATTTATGTCTCTCTGGATTGTTTAGATGTATATCGGATATTTCAATACATCGTTGAATGTTCTGGGAGGTAAATATGTGCCGTCCGGAAAGTCTTTTTGGGTATTCTTTGTTATCTAGCGCACTGATTTGTTTCTCGGAGAACTTATGGCTTTCTCGGAGATGTCTTAGTCGTTCTTCGTTCGGCGTGTTTATGGATACTAAATAGAACCCGGAGTACCGTTGGTGAAAAAAATACGCTTCAAATGGGTTGCGAATCGCATCGATGGTGATAAATGTGTGGCTGGGGTTTTTCGCTCTCAAGAGTTTTATCAGTCGATTAACAAGGCGTGGCAGCGTGAAAATCGCGTCATTCTTGAAGGTGTGGCTGTTTGCCATCCCGGAGGATCTTATATTATCTCCAATCGTTTGATAGGTTATCGTATAGGAATCGATGCCGAATTTTGTCTGCAATAAATTCTTCAGTTTTTCACAGAATTTCGGCAGAAACTTAAAATATATATTCCAATACAGCGTTATTTCATCGGGTTTACTTTTATCACTTTGATTCCATGCTTTAGGGAGTGCGTTCTTACAAATTGCGTTATGAGCTTTCGTATACTGTTTTTCGAATGAAGATAGTTTCTTTCTAGTGGCTTTGTTGCTCCTTTTTGTTATCTTTGAGATTAGCGATGAGAAATCATGGAAATCCAATCGTAGCAGCAGGGCTGTTATTGCGACCCGCATTTGTATCGTGATAAATGGTTGCCAGTTGTACTTAATGTATCTTCTTACTATTCGGTATTTCCGCCTATCATTTGTTGTGTTGTAAAGCTTAGAGAACTTTGGAATCTGAGGGTTCGATCTTTCCAGGATCTGTGCGGCGGTGGAGCATCCTGATCCGGTCCTGCCAGTTAAACCTAATATGATGAAGTTGCTAGATTCTGCGTATACTCTTTTAAGTGCTCTAGATTCGTCTTTCATTGCGCGGTTTTTTGATCGATTGTTTGGATTCTTCAAAAGGACTATGCATGTTTCTGGCTTGCGCTACGTACGCCTTCCGATAAATTGTGTCGTTTCCTGCATTCAGAAGTAAAAGTCAGCTAGGTGCTCGATGGAGGTGGAGGATTCCTCTGGCTTTTAAATTAGTCGATAATCGAGATCGCGTTAGGTGGCAAGTATTTTGTCGTATGCGAGTTGGACAGCGTTTTGCGTTAGGCATGGTGATTGACGTAACCTTAAAAGAAGGAGGAGGAAGGGAAAGTGAAATGGAAAAAGTGGGGTGGGGCACAACTGGCCCCGCCAAAAAGCGAAATCAAACCAAAACCAACTCCGTAATCGCGCCCGCATTCTTCGTATCCACCTTGCTATACAAATCGTACAGCGCAGCCTGTAGGGCTTCTTCGATTACTGGGTGATAGAACGGCATCTGCAATAATTGCCCGACGGTCAGCCCTTGCTGGATGCTCCAGGCAAGTAGGTGGCCGAGGTTTTCGGCCTTGATGCAGACCATCTCGGCGCCGAGCATCTTGCCGGTGGCTTTCTCGGCGTAAACGCGGATGATGCCTTTGTTCTTTGCCATGATGAGTGCACGGCCGACCGGAGCCATCTGTACCTGGCCGACGGCGGTGGTTGCTTCGTCGAGGTCGGCGTAGCGCATTCCGACCTGGACGATGTTGGGGTCGCAGAAGGTGATGCTCAGTGGCGTCTTGCGCTGGTAGGCGGTGATGCTGTCGCTGACGGCGTTCTGGCCGGCGATACGGCCTTCGTCGCCGGCTTCGTGCAGCAGCGGGCGTTCACCGGTAACGTCGCCGGCAAGGAACACCGGCAGATCGCCGACCTGCATAGTGTTGGGGTTGTATTCGGGGATGCCGCGTTCGTTGACCGGTGCGCCGATGATGTCGAGGCCGAGTTTGTCGAGCGGCCGATGCTGGCGAACACGCGGTCGACTTCGATGCTGTTGTCGCCGGCAGATACTTTCAGTTTGCCGTCGGCGCCTTCGCTGATCTGCGCGCCTTCACCGAGCCACATTGGAAACTCTTTGCCGATGATGTCGATGGCTGCTTCGGATACGGCCGGGTCGGAGAGGCCGCCGATCTCGTTTTTGGCGTCGATGCCGACCACGCGGCAACCGAGTCGGTTTAGCGATTGGCCGATCTCCAGGCCGATCACGCCGAGGCCGATGACGGCGATCGATTCGGGCAGGTCTTCGAGCTCGAAGAATTCGTCGGTGGTAATGATGCGGTCGCGGAACGGTTCCCACGCTGAGGGAACAATCGGGCGTGAGCCGGTCGCGATGATGACCTTGTCGGCGACGATGCGCTGACCGTTGTCGATCTCGAGCAAACCGGGTTCGACGAAGCGCGCAAAGCCGTCGATGAACATGCCTTCGGGCATCTTGTCGGTACTGTTCGACACGACGCGCTCGACGAACATGTCGCGCAGATCCTGCACGTATTCCATCGCTTCGGTCACATCGAGGCGCAGGCTCTCGTCGCCTTCGAGACCGAAGCGCTTGAATACGCCGCGACGGTGGAAGTCTTCAGCCACCTGGATGACGGCCTTCGACGGCATGCAGCCGACGCGCGCACAGGTCGTGCCCACTTCGCCGCCGTTGATCAGCACTACCGACTTGCCCGACGGC
>MWSE01000104.1_pt1 | contig 14608 bp, 10 predicted proteins | sample 1021931 | NCBI WGS metagenome assembly MWSE01 (sample SAMN06338154, study PRJNA374545) | mollusc metagenome | biome: marine bay; material: sediment; isolation source: gill 28 cm from animal B | host: Kuphus polythalamius | place: Philippines: Mindanao | collected 2011-09-12 | reverse complement strand
TCACCTGAGCAAATTCGCCCACGACTATCGGCAGATGTTCGGCGAAACGCCATCCGAGACCCTTGCGCTCGCCAATCGCTGATCCCATTCGGCAAACACTATGTTTGCGAAAATGTGATATCGGGTTTCCGTAGCTATCGGCAGTATTCCCCTCGCCATTCGTCAACTCTCAACCCGCGCTGAAGGCCAATGTAAAGAGCAACAGGCCGAAATCGCCCGGGGTTGGCGACTTTAAGGTAAGAAACCAGGCGGGCGGAGAGTGCCTGAACGGTCCTGCTGTTGCGGTCGTCTCTCGATTAATGGGAGACCGTAGCCATGACCTACAGTGCCGGTTCCGCCTTGAACGCTGCCTTCGGTGCCAGGCTCGGAGCAGTCGAGGAACAAACCGGACAACCTCGAGCCTCGCTATTGAGTCTGGCTCGTCGTGGGCACAAGGGTTGATTGGCACGACAGCTGGCGCTTTATACAAATCAGCAACACACGGAAAATTTGTCGAACAGATCTACCGAACAGTGCGGACTGCGCAAGGAGCTTGCGCGGGACATTTTGCAATTATTAGAAATGGGTTATGACGTCTTGAAAAAATATAAGCAAACAGGTCTGCAATTTCCACGTACGAAACTAAGCCCACTTTATGCAGCGATGCTGCCGTTGTTGTCCATATGCAATCCAGCTCAGGCCACCTCTTTTACCATTCTGAATGGTCAGACCGTGACAACAACCCAGACCTTGAATGACAACGAAACAGGAACGATTGAAGTAGGCGGCCAACTGAATACGGGCGCCAGCAGAGGAATCACCGCAAACGGCACAAACATCAATATCAATGTTGCGGGTTCGATTGCCACAACAGGAACTGCCCAGCGAACGATTTCCGCAAGTTCCGGCGCCAGCGTCACCGTCATCAACAGTGGAACTCTCTCAACAACGGGAAGCACCAATTTTAACGTTTCTTTTTTCCAGAGTTCAGGCTCTATAACCAACTCGGGTACGATTTCATCGACGGGCGCCAACTCCAGAGCGATTAGTGTTTTTCAAGCCACAGGCACGTTTTCCATCACCAACTCCGGTACACTCTCGGGGACTTACCAATCGGTAGATACCTACGATACCGCTACCAACCTTAGCTTGAATTCAGGCTCTCAAGTTATCGGCGACATTGAATTTTCTGGCAGCGGAAACGATTTCCTTACCATACAAGGCGGCACCACAATCAATGCCGATATCGACATGGGTGGCGGCACTGATTCAGTCACGTTCGATCAAACAGCTGACAATACGTTATCGAGCAATTTCAGCAATATTGAAAATGCAACGAAGAACAATACCGGCAGATTGACGTTGACGGGTAATGCCAATTTTACTGGCACAACCACCATTAACGCAGGCGCATTGGAAATCGGCAATGGTGGTACAACCGGCTCCATCAGCGGCAACATCGATAATAACGGTGCATTAATATTCAATAGATCTGACGCACTTAGCTATACAGGCGTTATCAGTGGCAGCGGCGCGCTGACCCAACAAGGTGCAGGCACCTTGATCCTGTCCGGCGCCAATACCTACAGCGGCCCGACCACCATCGACGGCGGTGTCCTCAGGGTCAACGGCTCGCTCGCCTCCGATGTCACGGTCAACAGTGGTGGCACCCTGGGGGCACCCTGGGCGGTAACGGCACGGTCGGTAGTGTTACGCTCAGCGGCGGCGCGGTCGGCCCCGGTAATTCCATTGGCACCCTGAACGTTGCCGGCGACATCGACTTCTCCGGCGGCGGTGTCTATGAGGTGGAAGTGGATGCCGCGGGAAACTCGGACCGGATCATCGCCGGCGGCACGGCAACACTCACCGGCGGTTCAGTACAGGTCCTGCCCGAGGCGGGCAGCTACAACTTCAGCACCGACTACACGATCCTCACCGCCGGCAGCATCAGCGGCAGCTTCGATGCGGTCAGCTCCAGTCTGGCTTTTCTCGATCCGAGCCTGAGCTACGACAGCAACAACGTCTATCTCAACTTGGTAAGCAACGACGTCACCTTTGCCGGCGTGGCAAACACACCGAACCAGCAGGCGGTGGGCGATGCCCTGGGTGTCATTGCCGGCTCGAGCCCGAGCGGCGATATGGCGACGATCCTCAGTGAGCTGACCGTCCTGACCGTCAGTGGTGCGCAGCAGGCCTACGACAGCCTGTCCGGTGCACAGCACGCGGCAACCCAATCGCTGCTCATGAGCACCGGCCGTCACTTTGCCGGGGTGCTCTCGGCGCGCACCCGGCACTTGGCGGCGGCGTCCGGCAAGACAGCCGAGTTGGCGGCTTGGCGTCCGGCGCAGCTGGCCTACAACGGTGGACATGGCCGCCTGCAACTGGCAATCGACGGCCTGAACACCGAATCGGAGAGACCACAGGGCAGCGGCTTTTGGATCAGCCCGGAGGCGGGCAAGGGCAGTATCGACGACACCCGCAACGCCGCCGGCCTCGACTATTCCTGGTATGGCCTGTATGGCGGTGCCGATACCTGGCTCGATCCTCAGCGCCTGCTGGGTATCGCCGTCGGAGCAAGACGCAGCGATGCCGACCTGGCCGCCGGCGATGCGGACATCGACTGGTTGGGCGTTGCGCTCTACGGCCGCTGGCAGGACCAAAACAACTACCTGGATGCCAGCATCGATGGCGGTATCCATCGGGTCGACACCCGCCGACAAATCGTTGTCGGCACCCTGCAGCGCACCGCCACAGCAGACTACGACGCCCGCAGCCTTACCCTGGCCGTGGAAAGCGGTCGACGCCTGTTCGAACGGGACGGCTGGCAGCTCACACCGTTTGCCGGTCTGCGCTACGCCCATGTACGCCGTGACGGCTTTACCGAGTCGGGCGCGGATGCGGCCAACTTGGTGGTCGACGATGAAACGCAGAACTCGTTGAGCAGCCGTCTGGGCTTACATGCGCAGCGCGACGCTGCAGTTGATCAAGGCTTGAGCTGGGACGCGACGCTGGCCTGGGCGCACGAGTTCAGCGACAGCGCCGGCACGCTGAATTCGAGCCTAACCGGAGCACCCGGCACGCTCTTTCGCATCGACGGACCTGAACTCGATCGCAACCGCCTGGAAGTGAGCGCCGGTCTGAGCAGCACACTGGGCAAGGGAGCCAATCTGCGCGTGGCCTATGACGGTGAGCTGAGCAGCTCGGATAGTCGTCACGCGCTGAGCGCCAACTTGATGCTGACTTGGTAGGCGCAACAACACAGATCAAGAAACCAAAGATGCCTCGAGCAGCAAGATTGCAGAGATCATTCGGGTGATCGACGAGATCGCGTTTCAGACCAATCTGCCGGCGCTCAATGCCACGGTAGCAGGGCCGGCCGCTTCATGATCCGGACTTGCGGTGCTTGTTCGATGGTGCCAGGAATTCGTAAGGGTGCCTTGGGTCGGAGGTAACGCTTTCTATCTCGATCTCGCTGCCGATATTGAAGTCTTCGGCGTACTCGAGAATCTGGTTCATGACCACGTGGTCTTCCAGCGCCCAGCCTGTTGAGTCGAACACGCTAAGTCGAGCCTGCAGTTCTGCATGGCGTGGGGTGTTTTTGACCACGGAAACCAGGTCGTCGCCGATCCGCGAAGCGGCGAGCTGTTGGCATTCCCCTTCGCGAATGGCCTGTTCCTGCACGTCGGGGCAGACATAGCTTCGCTCGAGTAAAGCAACGGGGCACTCGATCTTGCCGGGGAAATCGGACCCCACGGCGTTGACATGTAGCCAGGGCTTTGTCTCCTGGTCTTGAAACACCGGGCCTTTGCCGATCTCAACCGATGTGGCAACGCACAGAATGTCCGACTGCGAGACGATGTCGTCGGTTGTCGCCTTTTGTACGCTCAGGTGGCCGGGGGCGAACGCGTCGATCCGTCTGGCGAATGTTTCCAGCGCATGCTTGTCGATATCGCTGATCAGCACCTTCCTGATGTCGAACACCCTGCAGAGTGCATGCAGTTGGGTGACGGCCTGGGCCCCGCATCCGATCAGGCCCACTACCGAACTCTCAGGCTTGGCCATCGCCAGGCTGGCGACGGCAGAGGCAGCGCCCGTGCGCATGGCGGTTGGGAAGGTGCCGTCGACCAGCGCCACGAGGTGGCCGGAAGACGGATCGTACTTGCTGAGTGTCGAGAGAATGGTGGGAAGCTGCAGGGTGCCGGGGCTGTTGGGATGGTATCCGACAACCTTCATCAGCACGCTGCGCTGGTGCTCAAGCAATGGCATCCATTCTATGAGTCCCGTTACGGGCGCTTCGTAATGAAAACCATCACGCACCGGGATCTCAGTGATGTCCGGATCAAACTTGGCCAGTGCCGATTGCAGGCGTTGAATCAATTCGTCCATGAAGGCATCGATGCCGACGTGGGCGACGATCGCATTCAGGTCTGCATGCGAGATCAGCAGGGTCTTCATCAGCTTAGTCCGAAGGCCCTTTCCGCGAACCAATAACCGGCGATAGCGGCAAGAAACAACGACCCGTAGAGCGGTACCAGGTTGCGATAAAAGGACGTTGTGCGCATCCAGTACATCGCCGGGACGATGACCGCGACGATCGCCAATTGGCCAATTTCAACGCCGATGTTGAATGCCACGATGACCCAGACGAGATCCTGCATGCGGAACGGCAACTCGCCCATTACCGAGGCGAAGCCGAGACCATGGAACAGGCCGAACAGGAAAATGATACCCAGAACGCCATCGCGGAAGATCGGGTAGATGTTGTTCAGGGCCACGACGACGATGGATACGGCAATGATCGATTCGACCAGGCGGGAAGGCAGCTGGATGATCTCCAGTGCTGCCAGGGCCAGGGTTATGGAATGTGCCACGGTGAACACGGTGACGATCTTGAAGGTCTTCCACAAGGTTGCCTTGAAATTGTCAACGGGCACCCAGCGATTCTCACTGCGCACGAGCACGGCCGGTATCAATAGCGCGACCAGGAAGAGTATGTGATCGATGCCAATCCAGATATGCAGCATTCCCTGCCAAACGAAGGCCTTCTTCGACAGCAATCCACCGACATCGTTGAAGTCGAGTACCTGTTCGCTGTTTGCCGGAGAGAAAACCAGGGCGGTGTGCTCGGCCCCGTATTCCTTGCCGTTGCGCTTGTCGTACTCGACCAGGAGCAGGCTGCGGTGGAAGGGATCGTCCTCGAAGAACAGCGTATTCTGGATGGTCAGTTTTTCGCCGGTATCACCTTCAGCCGTTCGAAACGCATACTGGGCAAAATGGCCAAGCCCCTTCGCCCGAAACAAGGTGGTCTTGCCGAATTCGATAGGGAGGGGACGGCCTTCTGCCGACAAGGCAAAATGTTGTTCCAGGTATTGCTGGGCGACACGCTCGGACGCTTCGACGGCTTGTTGTGCGGCATCGAAATCGTTCGGTATTTCGAGCCCCAGTTTGTTCCGCAGGTCTTCCAGGCGTACTTCGAATCGCCCCTCGAGGTGGTTTTCCTGCGCGTTGATCCAGACGTAATTTTCGGCCGTCGCATGGGCCCAGGCGTTCGAACCCAGCAGCAGGGCGAATAAAAAGCTCAGACACCGGATGATGGGCAGCTTGAGTTCTGGGTTGCTACGGTCTGGCGAGTGTGTGGTCATCGGGTGCGATGCGGGTACATATCCAGGTACCCCCTCCGGATTATTGGTATTCAGCCGAAATCAGCAATGGCGTTTTTTTGTTCCGTCAGCAACCTGGATCTCAGGCAGGCCCCGTAACAGCGACGCGCGCCCGGCACGTCTGCATGGCCCATGTTCCTTCAGCGCGATGATGGATACAAGTCGGCTGGCTACGATTGTCCCTTGCAGGGTTTAGTGAATTTGCAACTTGCGCGTCGCGCGGGTTTACTCGCCGGCATGGATTTTTCATCCCCACTCACGAATTGCCAGGTTCATTGCCGGTTTGTCATAGACACCCAGGCCGCATGGGGAAGGGATGTCTTCGACACGCTTCCTGGTTGGATGAGGCAGCGCGTTCGCCGCCGCAAGGAATGTATGTTCTAAACCGACAATGTCATGAACTACCCGGTGCAACTCGTACATTGCTCCTATCGATAATGCCTGACGGTCTATTACCAGCGGGTTATTCGGACACTGATGTTGGCGTGACCCGAGCGGCATCCTGATATCGTTACGTGCAGGTACGAGGACATGGTTCGCGATGAACCCGGCGCAATGGAACAGTTATTCAAATTCTATGGGTTCGATGGGATGGAGAAAGTCATCGGCAACTGGCTGGCAAAAAGACACGTAGTAGACCGCGTGGGTGTCGATGCACATGTGAGGAACCCAATGCCTGGGCAGTGGAGAGAGCATTTCACACCCAGGGTCAGGCGCATCTTCGATCGCCGGTACGCCGGGTTGATCCGTAAGCTAATGCAGTCGTCGGACTCGCCCATGCCACTGTTCCTCCGTTCTACAGGCAGGCGTCGATGAACAGGCTGGTTCACTGATGCCGGATACTACGCGCAGGATTGCGAAAAGCATCAGCTGGCTTTATTCGTTCAGATGGCTCGAGCGATTGTTGGATTTTGCCGCGATCGTGATACTCGCACGCTTCCTGTTGCAGGAAGACTTCGGCTTGATTGCGGTGGCGTCGTCGTTGGTTCTGATTATCGACGGCCTGAGCGATTTCAACGTCGAGCTCGCACTGATAAGAACTCGCGAGACCAGTCGCGAACTGTTCGACACAGCCTGGACACTCTCGTGTATCCGTGGCTTGTTGTCCGCCACGGTCATGCTGGGTGTGGCGGCGGTGTTGACCGACCCGAGGGTGGTCGAGCTGCTCCAGGTGCTGGCAGTCGTTCCCATCCTCAAAGGGTTGGCCAACCCTCGTTTCGTGGTGTTTGAGCGCAACCTGGATTATTCGCGGCTGGCGATTCAGACCTTGCTCGCCAAGGTGGTGTCCGTGGTGGTTACCATAGCCGTCGCGGCGATCTACCAGAGTTACTGGGCCGTCATCGTCGGCATGTTGATCAATACCTCGGTGATGACCGGCTTGTCTTACCTGCTCAAGCCCAGCCTGCCCAGATTTTCGCTGAAGTGCTTCAAGGATATCTTTTCGTTCACCGGGTGGATGACGCTCAGCAGTATCGTGTCGACCCTGTACATGCATACCGACAAATTGATTGTTGGCCGGTTTCTGGGCATGGCGGATGCGGGTCTCTACTTCATGACCCAGCGGGTAGGCACCTTGCCCACCAGGGAGTTGATATCGCCGCTGAGACAAGTGCTGTTCCCGTCGTTCAGCGAGATGGCAGCGGATAAACAACGCTTGCGACTGGCCGTGGGTGAGGCCTTCAGCGTGGCAGGCAGCCTGGCGATGCCGGCCGCCTTTGGATTTGCCTTGATCGCGAACGACTTTGTGCCACTTGTGCTGGGCGATCGCTGGGTCGGCACGGTGCCGCTGCTCGTCGTCCTGGTTCCCTTGCTGGGTATGCGTGCGACCTTCTCGGTGGTTCAGCCCTGTATGCTGGCCCTGGGTGAAACGCGGCTGCTGTTTTTTGCAGGCGTGATTTACGGCGTAGTACATATCGCAGCCTTTACCCTGGGGACGATCTATTTTGGCCTGCCCGGGGCCGTGTGGGGCATCGTTGCGGCAGGTGTGGTGTTCGTGTTTCTCAACTATGCGCTGTTGCAACGGTTGCTCGGTATCGGGTTTGCCGAGATCCTCTCGCATGCTTTGCGCCCCTTTGTTTCAGCGCTGGTCATGGTTGGCGCGGTCTTCCTGTTGGATGCAATGATTGCTTTGCCCCTGTTTTCGTCCGCGGGGGCATGGTCTGCTTTGTGGATCAAGACGATTGTTGGAGCAGGGGTTTACGTGATCACACAGTATGGTTTGTGGCGGCTGCAGGGGCGCCCACCCGGTGTGGAAGACAGGCTGATCCGGTTGCTGATCAGCGGCAAGCCGTCGGTGGCTTCCGAGAGCTAACGATGACAGACAAGGGGAATGCAGACAGGTCATCGAGACTGCGCGAAGCGATCGCGTTGAAGCGCGCAAAAGCAGGCAAGACGTCAGCGCAAGCCGGGATGACCGCGCGTCCCGGGGACAGCAAGCCTTACCTCAGCGGTCTGCAGCATGGCCTGTGGCTTGCTCATCAGGTGAGGCCGGAATCCCCCTCATATAACCTCGCCAGCGCCTACCGTTTCCGGGGAGCGCTGGATATCCCGAGATTACTAGCCTCGTTCAATCGCCTGGTGGCGCGTCATCGCATCCTGCGATCGACATTCAGCGCGCATGCGGACACCGCCGAACAGGTCATCCGCCCGCACCAAGACCTGCAAGTGGGATTTCATGCGATCGACGAACAGAACCAGGTGGCAACCGCCACGTGCCTGGCCCGAGAGCCTTTTGATCTCGAGGCCGGCCCTCTGGTTCGGATGGACATCCTGGCAGATGAACAAGCGCAGGTGGGCGTTCTGCTGCTCGCGGTGCATCACATCATCATGGATGAGATGTCCCTTGGGCAGTTCTGGCTTGAGCTGGCTGCGGCATACAACGGAGACACGCCCGAGGCAGAGGCATGTGGCCCGCAGTACGACGATTACGTGTACTGGCAGCAGGAAAACGACAACGCGAAGCGAGCGCATGACCGGGCGTTCTGGCTGCAGAAACTGACGCCGCCCCCGGAAACTTTGAAGCTGCCGATAGAACAGCAGGTGGGAAGGCTCAACGATGATGGGCGCTTGCTCAGGCACGTGCCAGACGATCCGCTGAAGCGCGATGTCCGGCGATTCGCGGCGGCGGCGGGTGTAACGCCCTTCGCCGTCTACGCCTTCGCTTTTCAGTTGCTGCTGCAAAGATATACCGATGGTCAGAGAGTGGCATTTGCCACTCCGGTAGCCACGCGAACGCATGCGGCCAGCATGGAGATGCTCGGCTACTTTCTCAATCCGCTGCTTGTGTACACGGCAGTCGACGAAACGTTGTCGGTTGAGCAGTCACTCGCCGCGTTCAACGAACTGCTCAACGAATGTATTGCACATGCCGCTGTGCCGCCAAATGAACTGGCAGCGGCACTGCCCGGGTTGAGGGATACGACACGCAACCCGCTGTTTCAGGCAATGTTCGTTTACCAGAACGTGTCCCAGCCTCCGCTCCTGGCTGGGCTGCAACTCGAACCGGTCGAGCTTGACCTGGGCTGCTCCAAGTTCGATCTGACATTGTTCGTCTCGGAAGGAGATCACACCCTGGAGTTCGGCGTGGAGTTCAACACCGGGCTGTACGAGACGAGCTCGATCCGCCGTTTGCTATGCCATTACGAGGAACTGCTCCGCTCTGTCGTCGAAGATGCACGGCGCAAGGTGCTCGATGTCCGCATGCTGGGCGTTGAAGAGCAACAGGCGCTGCGCATCCTGGCGACAGGGCCGGAACCCGAATCGCAGACACGGCTGTTGCCACAGCGAATCTTGCACGTTGGGCTCGATACTCCCGATGCGATTGCGCTGGTATGCGAAGGGCAGGCGTGGACGTACCAAAGGTTGATCGCAGCGAGCGTATCCGTTGCTCGTGCGCTGCGTGCGCTGGATGTCGGTCATCGTGACCACGTGGGGTTGTTTGTTGAGCGCTCGCCCTGGCTGCTTGCCGGTATCCTCGGCACGCATTTCGCCGGGGCCGCCTACGTGCCGCTCGATCCGTCCTATCCATCTGCCAGGAATGCATTCCAGCTCGAGGATGCGGATGTCGCAGCGGTGCTGACGACCTGGATGTCGCAGCGGTGCTGACGACCTCCAACTTGCAGGCGCGGTTGCCTGCCACGGCTGCGCCGCTGGTGCTTGTCGATGGCTTGTCTGTCGAAAGCCTGCCTGTCGATACTCGGATCAATGCGGAGATCTTTGCGTCCAACGGGGACGACACCGCCTATCTGTTATATACATCCGGGTCCACCGGGCATCCCAAGGGGGTCGTCATCTCGCAGCGGAACCTTGCGGCAAGCACGGATGCACGCAGCCAGGTTTACGGGGCGCGAGCCACGCGCTTTCTGTTGATTCCTAGCGTCGCCTTCGACAGCTCGGTTGCCGGCATCTTCTGGACCCTGGCCGCGGGCGGCACACTGGTCGTCGCCACCGAACAACAGCTGCATAATCCGCGCTTGCTCGCAGAGTTGATCGAAGAACAACAGGTCACCCACTTGCTCTGTGTGCCCTCTCTGTATACCTATCTGCTCGACTTTCTTGAGCACCGCTCGCTCGCACTGGAGGCGGTTGTCGTGGCGGGTGAAAGCTGCCCGGCAGGTTTGCTGAACAAGCATCTTCAGCTGTTGCCGTCGACGCGCCTGTTCAACGAGTATGGGCCGACCGAAGCGACGGTCTGGTCCAGCGTGCGTGAGTTCATGCGCGCACCGGCTGAGCAGCACATCGATATCGGCTGCCCGATACCCGGGGCATGTATCGAGGTTCTCGACCGGTTTGGCAGACGGGTGCCTAAAGGATTTCCCGGCGAGGCCTGGGTCAGCGGGCCAACCGTATCGTCGGGCTACTGGCGCCGGGCTGACCTAACCGGCGCACGCTATGCCTCGGAACCCGACAAGTTCGGGGTTTTCGAGAGCCATGAGCGCCGTTACCGCACCGGTGACCGGATGGCGTGGAATGCAGAAGGTCGCCTGGACTTTTTGGGTAGGGACGATGGTCAGATCAAACTGCGCGGTTTCCGCATAGAGATCGGCGAGGTCGAGAACTGTCTCTATCAGGCCTCCGGGGGAAGGCCGGCTGCCGTCGTGGCGCGTTCAGTCGGTGGCGAGGATGAGCAGCAGCTGGTGGCCTTTGTGGAATCCGCAAGCTCGCAAGAAGAAGCGGTGTTGAACCGGGTCGTCGCGGAAAAGTTGCCGGCTCACATGTGGCCGGCTCGGATCGTGTTCATGGAATCCCTGCCGCGATTGCCGAACGGCAAGGTAGATTCCCGGCAGCTGCAGAACTGGCCTTTGACACACGACCAATCCCAGGTTGCGGAAACCGTACCCTTCGATATCACGGAGCAGACGCTGGTTTCGCTATGGCAGGGGTTGTTGCAGATTCCGACGGTTTCGGTGACCGACAACTTCTTTCGGCTGGGCGGGCATTCCTTGCTGGTAATCCGCATGATTGCCGCAATCGAACGCGACATGGGCGTGCGGCTGACCGCGGCCGATGTGTTTGAGAATCCCACGGTCAGTGAACTGGCCAAACGCGTCGCGCAGGGAAGTAATGCTTCGGCAGTTCCATATCGCCACCTTTTTCCCATTCAGCCGGCCTGGTCCGGCGATCCACTGATTTTCTGTATCCCACATTTCTTCTCGGATGCCGTGGCAAGACAGTTCAAGGACAAGCGACCGGTGTATGGCTTGCGCGGCGTCGGTCTGCGCGCCGAAGGCAACTGGGGACGCTGGGCCACGATGCGCGCACTGGGCCGGGAGCTGGCGGATGAGGTTGAAAGGCGCTTCTCCGGGCAGCCATGCACAATCGCCGGCTATTCCTTTGGCGCCTCGATGGCGATGGAACTGACCGCCGAGTTGCAGCAACGGGGTGTTTCGGTAGACAAGCTCTGTTTGATAGCGCCGATGGCGATCGACCATATTCGCATCGGTCCGTTCAAGTTCCAGCTGCACAACCTGCGTCGATCGCTGGGCGAGATGTCGGCGGGCGAGAGATTGATCCACATCGCGCGCGACAACAATCCGTTGACCCTGCGACCCTATAGGCATTTTTCGCGATTGATCAGGATGCGGCTATGGCGGCGTGTGCAGGTCGCCTATGCACGGGTGCGCAAAGCCCTGGGTTTATCCTTGGGTGCTGAATTGCTGCACGCCGATGTGCGGGTGGAACGGTTCCGCTTGCAGAGCAACTATCGACCGCGGAACATTCATGCTGCAACCGTGATCCTCAATGCACAAGAAACCTCCACGGATGCTGCCGCGACCCTGCGCCCCTACCTGCTGGGGCCGCTAGAGGTGGTCGACATCCCCGACCCCCACATCGACGCGAATGTCGCTATGGCCACAGAAAGATTGCTTGAGTACCTGCAACAAGCCGACGGCGACATGGTCGAGCAGGCAAACAACACGCCGGATGGTGTCGCATGCTGACAGACGTCGAGCGTAAACGCGGAAACGCCGAGTTGCGGCGATTGCTGGAGCAGCTCGGTACGCAGATAACGCCAGATGAAGATGCCTTGCAGGCCTGGTTCGCAGACTATCGCCATCATCACCTGGATCGCCTGGCGAGAGACTTGGAGATGCTGGAGGCGAACGTGCCCGCGCCGGCCAAGGTGCTCGAATACGGTGCCATACCCCTGTTGCTCACGGCCGCATTACAGACTCGCAGTTACCAGGTCACAGGGCTGGATATTGGCCCACAGCGATTTGCGGACGCGATACGTGGCATGGCGCTCGATGTCAGGCAATGTGATGTCGAGCGAGAGACGACGCCTTTCGAAGCGGCCTCATTCGACGCCGTACTGTTCAACGAGCTTTTTGAACACCTGCGTATCAACCCGATTTTCACGCTGCGCGAGGTGCATCGGATACTCAAGCCGCAAGGGCGCTTGTTTATTTCTACCCCGAACCTGCGTTCGGCCAAGGGAATTCGCAACCTGTTGTTCAAGAACCAGGGGCATGCGGTATCGGCAGGGGTTTACAGGCAGTATGAGAAGCTGGAAACCCTAGGTCATATGGGACACGTTCGCGAATACACCACCAAAGAGGTGGTCGATTTTCTGCAACACATCGGGTTCGAGGTGGAGAAGGTTATCTACCGCGGTGGAGATGGAGCGGGGCTTACCGGTCTGGTCGAGCGCGTTGTGCCATCGATGCGCCCGTTCTTTTCGCTGATCGCCCGCAAGCGGGAAGACGGGTGAATCCGTCGGCCATGCAGCACCGGATCTTCGTGGTTGGGGCTCCCCGATCAGGAACGACCCTGGTTCAATCATTGCTGGCGAGCCATCCGGATCTGACATCGTTTCCCGAGAGTCACCTGTTCAGCCGGCATTTCAAAACCGTCCCTCCGCTGCCGTTCCCTTTTCTGCGGCACAGCCCATTGCTGCGGCTACAGGCTTTCCTTGGTGAGGCGGGGATCGATGCCGAATCGGCAGAGGCCTATCAAGAGAGGCTTGGCCGGCTGCTGCGGCCGGCTTTACTCCGAACTCTGAGAACCCGCGAGGTGGCGCGCGAGTTGCTGGCTGTGCTTGATGACATCGCGCGCTCCAGGCAGGTGTCGGGTTGGGTTGAAAAGACACCCATGCATCTCTACTACGTGAGGTTTCTGGAATCGTTCTTCCCTGAGGGCCGAAAGCCGCACTTCGTGCATGTCGTTCGCCGCGGCCTGGATGTCGTTACCTCGCTGCACGCGGCCTCGATGGCCTGGAAGACGCCTTATGCAATCGATACCTGCGTCGAACGCTGGAATCAGGATGTTGCGGTATCCCTCAAACACCTACACGAACCGCAGCATCATTTCGTGGTTTACGAAGCGTTGGTGAATGAGCCCGACCGGGTGACGCGGCAATTGTTCGAATGCTTAGGGCTGGATTGGCAGGATGATGTTCTGCAGCGCTATGCCGCGGAGAGTCAATCGCTGATTACCAACGAAGAGACCTGGAAGAGCAACAATGCCGGAGCGATCGAGGCCCCCGTCAAAAGTACCGGTCAGTTGGATAAGGCGCAGCTGCAAAGGGTGACCGAAGTCCTGGATGACGCGCTTTACCGGGAGGCCTGCCGCCGGGTCGATTATTCACTACCGGGTGGCGGGAGTGTCGCTTGAAGGATCTTGCGCTCGGCGGACAGTTGGCGAGGGCAATTCAGTCCCGTGACGCTTTCGACTTTGCCCTGCGGGCATTGAATGCTACTGAGACCCTGGATCCCGAAGACCGGGCGTGCCTCGAGCAGGTTGTGCAGGCCTGTCGCTCGATCTCCAAAAAAATGCTGGACCTGCAGAGCCATGTTTTGCACCTGCTCGACGAGGCGGGCATCCGGGCATCGGACAGCGACAGTGATCTGCTCGCCAGGGGAGCCCAGCAGTTTCATCACTGTTGCATCCGCATACCGGTGGAGCATATCGCCGCCGCCGTCGAGGAACTGAACAGCATCGGATTCAGCACGCGGGTTGCGCTCGACCGTGTTGCCGTGGCTCTGCTTGCACGCTATCAAAAGCAGATCACCTTGATCCGTTTCGACNCGAGTCACGCTGCGTTGGTCCGAGCAGCTGCCGAACTGCCTCCACGCGGCACTGCGGCCTTCGTTGACCGATGCGGCTTACCTCAAGCTGCCGCCAAGATTCTTTGCGCTTTATCCTTTCGTGCGATTGCTCAGGAGAATCCGCAAGTCAGGCAGCGTCGGGACGAAGGGATTCGAAGACCAAGACTATCTTCGTACTCCGCAGTCCCTGGTCAGCCCTCTGTTGGTTGCGGCCGGGGTTACCGGCGAAGACACCGTTTGCGATCTGGGTTGCGGATATGGCCAGGTAGTTATCCACGCGGCCGAGGCCTTCGGTTGCCGCGCAGTTGGTGTGGAGGCGGCCCCTGAGATGGTGGCCGCGGCCCGGCAGTCGGTGGACCGGGCCGGGTTGCAACATCGCGTCGAGATACGTCACCAGGTGATCGAAGAAGCCGACCTTTCGGA
>MWSE01000073.1_pt1 | contig 14777 bp, 12 predicted proteins | sample 1021931 | NCBI WGS metagenome assembly MWSE01 (sample SAMN06338154, study PRJNA374545) | mollusc metagenome | biome: marine bay; material: sediment; isolation source: gill 28 cm from animal B | host: Kuphus polythalamius | place: Philippines: Mindanao | collected 2011-09-12 | reverse complement strand
GTTTTGTTCCTCGACGAGACGGTCACGCTGCGCTTGATACTGGCTTCGGCGGCGATTCTCGGGGGCATCGCCCTGGTGATCGTGGCAAAAGACCGTACTAAAAGTAGGTGAAAAACGACGCAATTTATATTATTGGTTTATGAAATAAATAAAATTTAATAGAATGCGCGCCTGATTTTATGACTCGGCCGGCTCGGTCCGCCGACAACAGCAGTAGAGGGCAGTAAGCGCATGCACAATGGCACTACCATTACGCAGTTCATCATCGAAGAACAACGCAAGATTGAAGGCGCCACCGGCGACTTCACATCACTCCTGAACGACATCGTGACCGCCTGCAAGGTGATCTCGAACATGGTGAACAAGGGCGAGCTGATCGGCGTGCTCGGTTCGGCAGGCAGCGAGAACGTTCAGGGCGAGACGCAGAAGAAGCTCGACATCATCACCAACGAGGTGTTTCTGAAGTCGAACGAGTGGGCCGGCCACCTGTCCGCCATGGCGTCCGAAGAGATGGACGACATCTACGAAATCCCCAATCAGTATCCGCGCGGCAAGTACCTGCTGACGTTCGACCCGCTCGACGGCTCATCGAACACCGACGTCAACGTCTCGGTCGGCACGATCTTCTCGATCCTGCGTTGCCCCGGTGAGCGCGTCTGCCCGAACAAGGATGCCTTCCTGCAGCCGGGCACCCAGCAGGTGGCTGCCGGCTATGCGCTGTACGGTCCGTCGACCATGATGGTATTGACCACCGGCAACGGCGTGAATGGTTTCACCCTTGATCAGGATATCGGTGAATTCATCCTCACCCATCCGAACATGACGATCCCCCAGAGCACCCGCGAGTTCGCGATCAACGCCTCGAACATGCGCTTCTGGGAGCAGCCGGTGAAGCGCTACGTCGACGAGTGCCTGGCCGGTGCCGAAGGCCCGCGTGGCGAAGACTTCAACATGCGCTGGATCGCTTCGATGGTCGCCGAGGTGCATCGAATTCTGACCCGCGGCGGCATCTTCATGTACCCGATCGACGAAAAGATGAAAGCCAAGGGTACCGGCGGCAAGCTGCGCCTGATGTACGAAGCAAACCCGATGAGCTTCGTCGTCGAGCAGGCCGGCGGCATGTCGAGCACCGGCCGTCAGCGCATCATGGAGGTTCAGCCAGACGATCTGCACCAGCGCGTGCCGGTCATTCTCGGCTCCAGCGAAGAGGTCGAACGCGTGGTCGGCTACCACTGCGACTAGGCGGTACTCGGTAGATGAGAAAAACGGGCCCCGGTGGCCCGTTTTTTTGTTTTTGTGCCGGGTAGTCGGGTACACTCTGGGCTCCGGATCGACCGGTACGACCGTCACCCAGTCATAACAAAGGCGGCGGCTGCTCGATGACAAACCGGTACCATTGTTGACTCGAATCCACCGCAACGACTGCGGACGCTGGAGCAAACCTCGGGCAGGGTGTGTCCGTGCCAAACACCTGTCGCTCGATCCAGGCATTGCCCGGTGTTGGCGTCGTCGGTGCAAACATGGGGGAACCAGTGCTGACGAAAGCCAGCGCGATGTGCTGCCGCGCGAGCACGGAAGAGCGGCAGTGCCCTGCATACGCTGATATGCAGACACACACGAAGGACCGATCGACTTCCCGCAACGGGAGGGCTGTATGACGTCGACCGACGGCGCATTGAACGAGATCCGGCGTCCGTTCGTTGGTACCAGCCTGTGGATCCCGATGCTGTTGATGCTCGCTGCCTGCGGCGCGATCGTCTATTACGGTTACCTGCTGGCCAGCACGGTCGAGATGTCTGCGGTGTTTGGCGCGCGCTCACAGGCCGACCTGACGGCACGTGAGATCACCGGCTTCATCCAACGCGAGCAGGAGAGGCTCAACGCCTTCGTTGACGAAAAGCACGGCGTCATCACCGAGATCCTCGCCTTCCACGACAACTATCCGGCCATCGATGCCTTGCAGACCAGCGTCAAGCGCATGTTTCCCGGCGCGTTCGCGTTCAGCATCACCGACACCGACGGCAAACCGTTGTTCGAGGACTTCGAAGGACTCGTCGGCCCGATCTGCCAGCAGGCGATGCACGAGTATGCGCTGGCGCTGCGTGAAAACGATGCACCGTCGGCAATCCCCCCCATTCATCCGGTTCCCGATGCCTACCACTTCGACCTGATCACGCCGTGGTCGGTGGAAGACGGCAATCACGGCCTGTTTTTCGTCAGCATGTCGCCGAGCCGCGTTGCCGAGATCCTTGCCATCGGCGAGCAGCACTCGGGGATGCGCATGTTACTGGTCAACGCACGCGATCCGGGCCTGATCGAGGTGACCGCGAGCGGCGCCCGCGACGTCTTGGGCAGTGAGATCCGCCTGTCGGATGAAGAACTGGCCGCCGACCATGTCACCTTGGATGTCGCGGGTACGCAGTGGCGTTTGCTCGTGACGCCGGATGTGGAGCAGATTGCCGAGTCGATCCACCAGATCTACGTCAACGTCGCTGCGTGGGTGGTGACCCTGTTGTTGATCAGTGCTGCCTTGTTGTTCGTGATTCGCCGCTTCGAACAACGCAACAGCTCGGTGTTCATGCGCAGCCTGCAGGCGAGCGTCGGGCGCCAGCGGGCGATCCTGCAGTCCATGGTCGACGGCATGGTGACGATTGACGAGAAAGGCACGATCCGCGACGTCAACAACGCAATCACCGCGTTGTTCGGTTATGAACCGAACGAGCTGACAGGCGAGAACGTCAAGATATTGATGCCCGATCCGGATCGTTCAGCACACGACGGCTATCTGCACAATTATCTGGCGACCGGTGAAAGCAAGATTCTCGGTCGTGGCCGTGAGGTTATGGCCAGGCACAAGGACGGCCATGTGTTTCCGATTCTGTTGACCCTGGGTGAGTCATTCGAAGGCGATGAACGCATGTTCGTCGGCATACTGCACGACATGAGCGCCTACAACGAAGCCCAGCGGCAGATCGTTTCGCAGGCGATCGCGATCAAGCGCACGACGCAGGAACTGGAAGAGATCAGCCAGGTGGCGTCGAAGGATCTGCAGGCGCCCCTGCAGCGCATCGCAACCTTGAGTGAGGCCTTCGGTGCGGAACACGCCAGCTCTCTGAGCGGTTATGAACGCGCCCAGCTCCAGCACGTAACCGACGAGCTCAGAGACATGGGCGAACTGGTAAAAGGGCTGGCCGACTATGCGGGCACTCAGACCAGCGATTTCGAGACGGTCGATCTCGACGCAGTGCTCGCGGCGGTCAAGAAAGACCTGTCGTTGAACATCAAGGAAAGCGGCGCAACCATCAATGTCGAACCGCTGACGGTGGTGCGCGGTAACTCGCGTCAGCTACGCCAGGTGTTCTGGAACCTGCTCGACAATGCGATGAAGTTTCGCGATTCGTCGCGTCCGCCGCAGATCGATATCGGAATCGCCCCCGATGCCGAGACCGATGCGGAACACACCGACGGCAGCCGTGTCACCGTGCAGGTTCGTGACAACGGTTTGGGGATTCCGCAAGAGGCGTTCAGCATCGTGTTCGATGCCTTCCAGCGATTGCACCCGCGAGAGAGTTTTCCCGGCAATGGATTGGGACTCTCGCTGTGCCGCAAGATCGTTGAGGGGCTGAACGGGTCGATCCGTGTCGCCAGTACCGTCGGGCAGGGCAGCATATTCTATGTGACCCTGATGCGTGCACCGGCCGACGTCGAAGACTAGTTGCCGACCCCGATCTGCTCATCCCAGTAGGGCCGTTCTCCGAAGCGGCCCGCAAGAAAGTCGGTGAACGCCCGAACCCGTCTGGACGTCAGACGCCCCGGCGGAAAAACGGCGTACATGTGCATCGGCTTTCGGCAGTAGTCGTCGAGGATCGTCACCAGCCTGCCGTCGGCGATCCAGTCGGCACAGGCGAACGTCGGCGTCGTGATGATACCCAGACCTGCGGCAGCGGCCGCGATCAGTACGTCACCGTTGTTAGCGCTGAAGCGGATGCCGGGGATCGTGGCATGCCTGCTGCCGACCTCGCTGCGAAACTCCCACGCCTGGCGTAACGTGACGTTGTTGTAGTGCAGGCCGACGTGCTGCGGCAACTCGTCGGGCGTTTGCGGCTCGCCGTGCTGTTCGATATAGCTCCGGCTGGCACAGGTTGCGAAGCGGATAGTGGTCAGCTGGCGGGCGATCAGCGTCGAGTCCTGTAGCTCACCGATGCGAATTGCCATGTCGAACCCTTCCTCGACTAGGTTGATCTCACGATCGTTGAGGTCCAGGTCCAGCTCGATGGCGGGGTGTGCGCAGAGAAAATCGTTGACCGCGCCGGTCATGTGGCGAAGCCCGAATGAGAGGGGGGCTGCGACCTTGAGCTTCCCACGCAGTTCGGTCGCTGCAGTCTCGAGGCTCTGCTCCGCCTCGTCGAGTTCGGCGAGGATGGCGACGGCGCGCTGGTAAAACTGGGTGCCGGCCGAAGTCAGGGACTGGCTGCGCGTGGTGCGTGCCAGCAACTGCGCACCCAGGTGTTTCTCCAGCAGGCTCACACGCCGGCTGACGACCGATTTGGTCGCGCCGAGGCGTTCTGCGGCCTTGCTGAAGCTGCCGGTATCGACAACGGCGACAAAGGCCTCGATGTTGGCGAATCGATCCATATTGTTGCAAATAATAGAACAGAGAAATACGAAAAACCCTATTTATTGCTCATCTTAAAACAATCAATCTCTTCTCAACGGCAGTGCACCGCGCTGCATCAACCCATGAGGCGCCGCGCAGGCGCAGCGGAGAGATGAACATGAGCAAGCCAATCCAACACGTTTTACGCATCGACAGCAGCGCGCGTCGCGATGGTTCGATATCGCGCGAGCTGGGCGACGAGATCGTCGAGCGGCTCGTCAGGGCCAACCCTGGCCTGACCGTCGTCTCGCTCGACCTGGCGGACGGCGTCGCGCACATCGACGCCGACTGGGTGGGTGCTAATTTCACCGCAGTCGATGAGCGCACGCCGGCACAACGTGATCGGCTTGCCACATCGGACGATGCAATCGCTGCCGTGCTCAACGCCGATGCACTCGTGCTGACCGCGCCGGTCTATAACTTTTCCATACCATCGGTTCTCAAGGCGTGGATCGATCATATCTGCCGTGCGGGCAAGACATTCCGCTATACCGATAAGGGGCCGCTCGGCTTGGTCGGCGACAAACCGGTCTACCTGGCCATGGCCTCCGGCGGCGTTGAGTTCGGCGGCCCGGTCGATTTCGCCAGCACCTACCTGCGCCAGGTGTTCAGGTTTATCGGTATCGAGGATGTAAGGCTGGTCGGTGCGGCCGGCGTTGCCGGAGACGCGGCAACGGCGAGGCAGTCCGCACTGAATACACTTGAACAATGGCTGCCGGCGCAGACCGGCAAAGCCGCTTAGGGAGGTTCGCAATGCACAATTCAGCTCAGCAGATCCAAACCAGCCGGCGCAAGGTAGCGCGTGTGGTCAAGGGTATGCCGACGTCGGACGGCGCCGGTGTGCGATTGACCCGGGTGATCGCACAGCCGGTGTTGCCGATGCTCGATCCGTTTCTGTTGTTGGACGCGTTTCGTTCAGACCAGCCCGGCGACTACATCGCCGGTTTTCCACCGCATCCGCACCGCGGTTTCGAAACGGTCACCTATCTGTTGGCCGGCCGCATGCGACACCGCGACAGTACCGGGCGCGAAGGTGTGATCGAGAGCGGTGGCGTGCAATGGATGACCGCCGGCCGCGGCATCGTGCATTCCGAGATGCCCGAACAGGAGCACGGTCTGCTCGAAGGTTTCCAGCTATGGGTGAACCTGCCGGCCGACAACAAAATGGATGCGCCCGGCTACCAGGAATATCCAGCGGCGCAGATACCCGTTGAGCAAAGGGACTCTGGCATCTTGGTGCACGCGATTGCCGGAGAGACGTCGCGGGGCACGCGCGGGCCTGTTGCGCAGCCGTTGACCGAGCCTTTGTATCTCGATGTCGAACTGCCGGCAAACACGGCATTCAGCGAGACGTTGCCGCGCGATCACAACGCCTTTATCTACGTCATCGATGGTGAGGTCGACATGCACGATATGGATGACAGCGAGCAGCTCCTGGGGCGTGACAGCCTGGCGGTGTTGTCGCACGGCGATGAAGTAGCCGTCGCTACGCGTGATCGAGCGGCGCGTGTGCTGCTGGTTGCCGGCAAGCCACTGAATGAACCGGTGGCGCGCGGCGGTCCGTTCGTTATGAACACCAAAGCGCAGATTCGCGAGGCGTATGAAGACTACGAAGCGGGTCGCTTCTGAACCGCTCCATGCAGGCCGCACGCCGGCCTGCGTGAGCGATCTGAATTATCGGGAGAACAGTATGGATCTGGGTATAGCCAACAAGCGCGCCTTTGTATCCGGCTCGACGGCCGGCATCGGACTGGCGATCGCGAAAGCACTGGCGATGGATGGCGCGCGCGTCACCGTCAATGGCCGAACACAGGCACGCGTCGATGCAGCGATTGCCGCGATCAAGGATGCGGTAGCGGATGCAAGGGTCGATGGTATCGCCGCCGATCTCGGAGATCGCAAGGGTTGCGACCTGTTGATTGAGCAGTTGAGCGACGTCGATATCCTGGTGAACAACCTCGGCATCTTCGAACCCAAGGCGTTTGCAGCGATCACCGACGAGGATTGGCAGCGCTTCTTCGAGGTCAATGTTCTGAGCGGTGTGCGTCTGTCACGTCACTATGTGGAAGGCATGCGGGCGCGCGATTGGGGTCGCATCGTGTTCATCTCCAGCGAGTCGGGCCTGCAGATTCCGAGCGAGATGATCCATTACGGTGTGACCAAGACGGCGCAGCTGGCCGTTGCCCGCGGTCTGGCGGAGTCACTCGCCGGCACCGGTGTGACAGTCAACAGCGTGTTGCCCGGCCCGACCTCGTCGGAAGGAGTCGGTGGATTTGTTGCGCAACTCGCAAGCGAGCAGGGCACCGACGTGGCAACCGTCGAGAGGGAGTTCTTCGCGCACGCGCGGCCGTCGTCGGTGATCCAACGCTTCGCCGATGTCGACGAGGTGGCGTCGATGGTTGCCTATGTGTGTAGCGCGAGGGCATCGGCGACCACGGGTGCCGCCTTGCGCGTCGATGGCGGGGTTGTGCGTTCGATCGCCTGACCCAGGTCATGGCAGCGCACCGCAGGCCCTCGCAGCGGTGTGCTGTTTCGCTTACCCTTGACCCTCGATGTCGAAAGGAGCGAGGAGAGGCGATGAACGTGTGCGCGCGTGCTGCTGCGATACTGACTTGTTCGATAATGCTGTTGGGTGGCTGTGCGACGCACAAGGTCGACGCGCCACCATCGCAGACCGCAGGCCCGCAGCCGCTCGACAGGGAGAGCCTCGTCTTGCTGGTCAATGACAAGACCGCCGAATGCCGCAAGGAGAAGGATCAGAGTCTGTGCACCAACTATTTTTCAGACGACGGTCGCTTCGTACGCCTGATGCATGAAGATGGTGCCAAACGCGAAGGCGTTTGGTTCGTCGATGACAGTGATCGGCTATGCATACTGTGGTCCGGCCGCATCAAACCGCTGTGTTTCCTGCTGTATGAGCAGGCGGACGGCAGCTACACGATGATCAAGAAAGGCAAACACATCTCGACCTTGCTCGACAGTGTCGACGGCAACCCCAAGGGTCTGTGACGCCAGCAACACGGCGTCAGCGCGAGACCAAGGTTACCAGTCGCTCACCGCGGCGCAATTTGATCTGATAAACACGCCCGTCGGCAGCCTCTTCGAGGTCGTCGAGTGTGCGGGTGCGTGAACGGTTGATCTGAAAGATCACGTCGCCTTCGCGCAGCCCGCTGTTCCACGCATTGCTGTCTTCACGCACGCGACCGACCGCGATGCCCGGATTGGTGCCGAGACTCGAATCGTCGACCACCTCGCCGAGCAGTGCACCGCGGAACTGGGGCGAGATGTCTTCACCGTCGACATAGTCTTTGAACGGGTCGGCAATCTGTGCGGTGAAGCGCCGCTTGCGGCCGTCGCGGTAGACGTCGAGTTCAGCGCGTTGACCGACACGCATCAAGGCAAGCTGTGTTTGCAGGTCGGTGGCCGTGATGATCGCCTGCTCATTGATGCGGGTGATCAGGTCGCCCGCCCGCAGGCCCGCGTCGGCCGCTGCCGAGCCCGGTTCGACACCACTGACGACCGCACCGCGCGCCTTTGGCGGTAGCTTCAGCGCTCGCGCCAGGTCCGGGGTCAGGTTCTGTACCGTGATGCCGAAGCTGCCACGCTGGATGCCGCCGAACTCGACGATCTGGCGCTTGATTGCCTCGGCCATGTTGACCGGGATGGCGAAACCGATGCCGACGTTGCCACCACTGGGCGCCAGGATTGCGGTATTGATGCCGACCAGTTGGCCGCGCAGATTGACCAGCGGGCCGCCCGAGTTACCCGGGTTGATCGACGCGTCGGTCTGAATGAAATTTTCGAAGCCTTCAATACCAAGACCGCTGCGGCCGAGTGCGCTGACGATGCCGGAGGTCACGGTCTGCGTCAGTCCGAACGGATTGCCGATGGCGACCACGAAATCGCCGACCCGCAGCTCGTTGGAATCGGCGATGGGCAGGGCGGTCAAGTCTTCGGCCGGGATGCGCAACAGGGCGACGTCCGTTTCCGGATCGGCGCCAAGCAGTTCGGCGACCAGCTCACGGCCATCGTGCAGCGTCACGCGTATCTCGTCGGCTTTTTCGATCACGTGATTGTTGGTCAACACGTAGCCGCGGCGGGCATCGACGATCACGCCCGAGCCCAGACTCTGGCTGCGCTTACGCTGCGATTCCCGGGGCAGTTCGAAGAAGCGGCGAAAGAAAGGGTCGCGCATCAAGGGATGGTCTTCGGCGCGCATCAGGTTTACGGTCGAGATGTTGACCACTGCGGGCGTCACCTTCTCGAGCATCGGCGCCAGGCTCGGCAGGGGTTCGCCGTCGACCGCGGCAGGCAGCGCGGCATAAGCCGGCAGCGTGCCGACAATAAGAACAAGCGATGTCAGTAGTCGTGTGATGGTTCGCATGGCTACTTCGTCAACACAGAGATCCCCCGGCAGAGATACCGGGGGATGCGTTGGGGACAGGTTTGATTATGCGACTTTGGTATCGACCTTGTCGGTGTTATCTACCTGGCTTTCGATCAGTCGGTCGTCCTGGCCGCGAATCTCGATGCGGCGCGGTTTCATTGCCTCGGGCACTTCACGTGCGAGGTCGACATGCAGCAGGCCGTCCTTGAGTTCAGCGCCGTTCACGCGCACGTAATCGGCAAGCTGGTAGGTGCGCTCGAAGTTGCGCTTGGCGATGCCGTGATGCAGAAACTTGCGATCGGCGACGTCGGCCTTCTTCTTGCCCGTTACCTTGAGCAGGTTGTTGCGCGTTTCGATGTCGATCTCATCGGCACTGAAACCGGCAACAGCCATGGTGATTCGGTACTGATCCTCACCGGTCAACTCGATGTTGTAGGGAGGGTAGCCGCCCGCGTCGGCCCGGTTGGCGGTTTCAAGCGCGTCGGCGAGACGGTCGAAACCGATGGTGGTGCGGAAAAGCGGCGAAAAATCAAATGCGTTCATGGTGTTTTGTCCTCTTCAATCAAGCAACAAAGGTTGGTTTGGCGTTCAAAGAACCGCCGTTGTGCGGACCCATTCGGCGTCCGTTGGCCCAGACATAGGGGCGCTTAGCCGGGATTCAAGAGGGCGGATTTGCCCGCGAGGAGGGAGGTTTTTTGTACCGGCGCACGGCGGCTTTCTCAAGCTCCACCAGCCACAGCACCGACGAAGCGACCAGCGTGATCAGCGCCCAGGTCTGCAGGTCGATCGACGTCGTGCCGAACAGTGACTGCATCACGGGGAGGTAAGTGAAGGCGAGTTGAAACAGCACCAGCAGGCCGACTGCCCCCAGCACGTAGCGATTGCCGAGCAGGCCGCGCGCATTCAGCACCGAGTGCATGATGTAGCGTGAGTTGAACAGGTAGAAGATCTCGAACATCACCAGCGTGTTGACCGCAATCGTGCGTGCATGCTCGACGCTGCCGTTGGCCTGCATGTCCCACATGAACAGACCGAATGTGCCGACGACCAGGATCAACGAAACGAACAGGATACGCCATAGAAACAGCCGACTGAGCACCGGTTCGCGCGGGTCGCGCGGTGCACGCTGCATGATGCCGTGTTCCGGCGGTTCGAAAGCCAACGCCAAGGCGAGCGTAGCCGCGGTAATCATGTTCACCCACAGTATCTGCACCGGGGTCAATGGAAACTGTTCGACACCCAACAGGATCGCGGTCAGTATCACCAATGCCTCGCCGCCGTTGGTCGGCAGTATGAACAGGATCGCCTTGCGCAGATTGTCGTACACGGTGCGGCCTTCCTTGACCGCATTGACGATGGTCGCGAAGTTGTCGTCGGTGAGCACCATCTCGGCCGAATCCTTGGCTACCTCGGTGCCACTGCGTCCCATCGCCACACCGACATCGGCACGACGCAATGCCGGGGCATCGTTGACGCCGTCGCCGGTCATCGCAACCACGCGGCCGTGGGCCTGCAGGTGCTGAACCAGGCGTAGTTTGTGCTCCGGGCTGACGCGCGCATAGATATCGACGCGTTCCACCTGCTCTGCAAGGGTCGCGTCATCCATCTCTTCGAGTTGGCTGCCGCTCAATATCTCATCGGTGTTCTGCAGGCCGACCTGGCGGGCGATTGCCCCGGCGGTCACCCGATGGTCACCGGTGACCATCTTGACCCGTATGCCTGCCTGTTGGCAGGTTGCGACCGCCTCGATCGCGGCCGCACGCGGTGGATCGATCAGGCCGCACAGGCCGAGCAGGACCAGCCGATCTTCGACATCGGCAAAGGTTAGTTCGACGGGATGCTGATCGAGCCGACGCTCGGCGATGGCGAGCACACGGTAGCCTTGCGAGCCGAGGTTCTCGACATGCCGTTCCCAGGCTTCGATATCGATAGGTATGGCTCCCTGCACCGACCACGTATGGCTGCAGCGTTTCAGCAGTTGTTCCGGTGCGCCTTTGATCAGCACGATCGATTGGCCGTCGTGGCTGTGGTGCAGGGTGGCCATGAACTGGTGCGCGGCATCGAACGGGATCAGGTCGGTCCTGGGCCATTGTCGGCCGGTCAGCACGGGATTGAGCCCGGCCTTGATGGCCGCGACGGACAACGCCGCCTCCATCGGGTCGCCCTGGATATGCTGACCTTCTTCGTCCTGCACGATGTCTGCGTCGTTGCACAACAACATGGCGCGCAGCATCTGCATTGCGCCTTCGTGCGCCGCCACGTCGTAGTCTTTGTCCGCCGCCGTGAAAGCGCCGCGCAGGTCGTACCCGCTGCCGCTGATATCCAGTTGCACGTCGGGCAGCATCAGCGTGCGCACTGTCATTTCATTGCGTGTCAGTGTGCCGGTCTTGTCCGAACAGATCACCGAGACGGTCCCCAACGTTTCGACCGCCGGCAGACGACGGATGATGGCATTGGCGGCCGCCATGCGTTGTACACCGATGGCGAGCGTGATGGTCATGATCGCCGGCAGGCCTTCGGGGATGGCTGCAACCGCGAGCCCGACCGCGGCGAGGAACATCTCGGCAGCGGTATAGCCGTGCACGGCAATGCCGAATGCGAACGCGATGGCCGCGATCAACACGATGGCCAGCGTCAGCCAGCGGCCGAAGCTGGCCATCTGTCGCAACAAGGGGGTAGTGAGTTGCTCGACGCGCGCGACCAGCGCACTGATCAATCCGAGTTCGGTACGCGCGCCGGTGGCGGTGACGACGCCGACACCCTGTCCGGCGGTGATCAAGGTGCCCGAATAAGCCATGCACACACGGTCGCCGAGTACTGCGTGTTCGGCGCAGGGTGTCACGGTTTTTTCGACCGGCACCGATTCGCCGGTGAGCGCGGCCTCGTCGATGCGCAGTCCCTTGGCCTGCAGCAGGCGCACGTCGGCAGCGATCTTGTCGCCGGCCTGCAACGGCACGATGTCGCCCGGCACGATGTCTTCGGCATCGAGCGTTATGCGGGTGCCGTCACGCAACACCAGTGCGCGGGCAGACAGCATGTTGCGGATGGCCGACAGAGCGTCTTCTGCCTTGCCCTCCTGCACGTAACCGATCACCGCGTTGACGATGACCACGCCGATAATCACCGCGGCGTCCACCCAGTGTTGCAGCAGCAGGGTCACCAGACCGGCCACCAGCAGAACGTAGATCAGCACGTTGTGAAATTGGGCGAGAAAGCGCATCAAGCGGCTGCGCGATTTTGCCTCAGGCAGCCGGTTCGGACCGCATTGTTCGCGACGCTCTCGTGCCTGTTGCCCGGTCAGGCCGCTGGCACGCGTGTCCAGCTCGGTCAATACGGCGTCGACCGGCATCGCATGCCAGTGAGGCGTGAGTGGGGCATTGTCCGATACAACAGCCATGATGCGCTTGGCTCGTTCGACTTGGGCCGGTCGGCGACCGGCGACGGTAATTCAGAGCCAGCGGACCAGGTAATAGATGCGCTGGCTTTCCGACGACACTGATGGCCCGTAGACCACGGCCGGGTGCAGGTTGTGGGCGCTGTCGGCGGCGTCTTTTGCCGCTTGCTCGGATACAACGATGTCGACGCAACCTTCGGGATAGCGTTTGCGCGATTTGCGCGGCGTCTTGATTAGCGCAAACCGCTCCTGCAGCGAAGTGGATTCCGGGTCAACAATGACGTGTGGCATGGCTTGATAGTAACACCGGCCCGATAGCCGCGCAGCCGGCGGCTTGCCGTGGCCTTACACGGGGGGTTCCATGGCATCCGGCGCGTAATCCCACACCCGCCAGTCGGCGAACAACGGGAAGTACAGCGCCAGGCGGATCGGGCGTTGCTCGAGCAGGTGAACAATCTGGCCGTAGTTTTCGAGCTGCGCGCGGTAGCGTTCGAGTTCCTGGTCGAGGAAGGCATCGCGGTCGTCCTCGAGGTGTTCACCGGTCTTGTAGTCGATGATCCAGCGGATGCCCTGGTCATCGACGAAGGTGCGGTCGATCACGTAGTGGGCGATACGCTCGGCGCGTACCGTCAGCGGCCATTCGCAAGCAGCCTCTGGATGATCGCCCAATATCCAGCGGCCGGTTTCATCGTGTAGCGTCTGGCGCAAGGCGCGCAGCGTCTTGTCGGTAGCGCGCTCGAGTTCTTCGGCGTCGACGCCCAAATTGCTCAAGCCGCGACGTACCGTGGCAGTCATCGTGTCGATGCGTTCCACGGGCCAGTATGCGAGTCCTTCGTTCGCGATGCGTTCAAGGTAGCGGTGAACCAGGGTGCCGACGTGGCGCGCAGTATCGCCGGCCCATGAAAACTCGATCTCCTGTGTCTGCTCGGTTGCCGCCGTCGCCGCTGACGCAGCGGTGGGTTCGCTGATCAACGAGACCTGCCATTCGGCCGGCAGGCGCCTGAGTTCCTGCAGCGGGATATCCTCGACGTCGGCAACATTCGGCGGCGCTTGCAGCTCTTCGAACGCCGGTTGCACAACCGGCCACAGCTTTTCCAGCAAAGAACCGGAAGTTGGTTTTTCGGCGATGCCCTTGTTGCTGACGGCGAGATGACCCAACAGGTGCAGGCGGCGCTTGGCGCGAGTTGCCGCAACGTACAGCAGACGTGCCTGCTCCAGGCGATCCTTGTCTTTATCGAGGTCGCGCAGGTAGTCCGAGATCGGCTCGTGGTCTTGCGTGGCGGCACGGATCGGCGCCATCAACAACTGGCTGCTGCCGTCGTCGGCGGTGCGCTCCAACCAGTACAGCAATTCACTGTTGTTGCCGCGGGTACTGCGACCCAGCCCCGGCAGGATGACGGTATCGAACTCCAGGCCCTTCGACTTGTGCATGGTCATCAGTTGCACCCGGCCGTCGGCCTGGGTGTCCGGCGACGCATACAGGCTGTCCAGGGCTTCATCGAGCACGGCGAAATCCAGCAGCCCGCCGGCCTGTTCATGTTGGTCTAGCAGCTGCAGGTAGGCCTGGGCATCGGCATCGGCGTTGCTGCCGGCGGCGGCCAGGCCGCCCAATGACAACCAGATCGATTCGACCCATTGGCGCAGGGGCCTGCGCCCACGTGCCGGCAGTTGCGGGTCGAGCAGGCGCAATAGACGTTCGATGCGCCGCCGACCATCGGTGCTCAGCGCACTGCGCAAGGCCTGGTCCCTTAGCCGCGCCGGCATGCTGCGGTTCGACGACTCAGCCAGCACCAGCAGATCGTTTAGTTCGATGCCCACCCAGGGTGCACGCAGAACAACCAGCCAGGAGAGTCGGTCGGCGGGATGCAGCAGCGCCCGGGTCAAGGCATGCAGATCGCGCACGACCGGTTGCTGTATGCAGATCGCGCACGACCGGTTGCTGTCCCAGCGGAAACACGTCGACCGCCTGAAAGCCGACGCCGGCGCACCTCAGTGCATCGGCGATCGGATACAGGTGACTGCGCGCGCGTGCCAGCACGGCGACCTGTCCTTCGTCGGTCTGGCGCAATGCCTGGCGAATGAGTTCGACAACCTGCGCTGACTCGGCCCGGCGATCGTCACCAACGTGAGGGTGTATCTGTACTGCTTCGCCTTCCGCGTCAGTCGAGCCGTCGGCGAAGGCAATCGCAGGTGAGTAGGGGACAGCGCCACGGCCGACGTCCGTCGTTGCCGGCAGAACTGTGGGAAAACCGTCGTTCACCCAGTCCACGATGCCGCGGGTAGAACGGAAGTTGACGCTCAAGGTCAGCGGCTGCAGTTTCAATTGGCCGATGCCGTGT
>MWSE01000082.1_pt1 | contig 14899 bp, 15 predicted proteins | sample 1021931 | NCBI WGS metagenome assembly MWSE01 (sample SAMN06338154, study PRJNA374545) | mollusc metagenome | biome: marine bay; material: sediment; isolation source: gill 28 cm from animal B | host: Kuphus polythalamius | place: Philippines: Mindanao | collected 2011-09-12 | reverse complement strand
TGACATCGAGATTCGACGCCTTGTCGTACAACTTCGACAGACAATGGCCGAGCATCAGCGCGTCACGCAGTACGAGGTAAGTCTTGTTGATGCCTTCGGGCATGGCAAAACCCGACTGGCCGAAGTTGACGGCAAAATGGGCGAACGAAATGTTTTGTTCCTGCTCTCCGCTCAGCACGTTGCGGATCGACTCCATGCGCGATACACGCTGCGGTGAGAGTGATGCGCGGCTTGGTTTCCATTTCACGTCCTTGAGGACGGCGTCTACCGGGCCGGCGAACTCGTTGAGTTCGTCACGGGTGATTTTGTAGTAGGAGCCGAGATCAGATTCCATGGACTTCGCCTTTCTGGTCGAACGGGTAAGTGGTCATGCCGGTGAATTGATCGCCGGCATGCTGAATGAGTTTAAAAGGCAGAATGACGGCCTTGTTTACCGCACTGCTACCCTTGTCGTAGAGAGCGGGGTCGTCCTGCGGAATAAAGAAGATCTGTCGTACCTGATCGCGTGAGAACAGGCTCGTCGATACCACCTCACGATATGAAAACAGGTATTCGTTCTCCACGAATAGCGCGAAGCGGCGTTCGTCATCACCGTAGCGAAAGAGTTCTTCGAGCGGCGCCGACAGGCCCTCCGAAAAGGTGCTGGAATGGAATGGGCCGAGGCCAATGCGCTTCAACATCTTCGGATGCACGCTCTCCAATGCTTCATCGATCGAAGCGGCGACGATATTGAGCTTGGGCGCACGGCTGCCGTGGCTGCGCAGCGTGCGGAAGAACTCGGCGCGAAAATCCGCATCGTTATGCAGGTCGGCATTGCCCGAGGTCGTGAAGCTCATCAGATAGATAAACGGCCGATTGGTGGCGCTGTCGAAGCTGGCCCAATGGCACGACCACACGGCCTGACCGTCCTCGTCGTCTTCGCGTTCGATCGGGCCTTGATTGAAATCGAGGAACAATCGATCGGCGTCGAGCATATCGAAATAGCTGCGCACCGCGAGTTCGCTGAGTAGGGCGTCCGGGTCTTCCTTGCGCGCGAACATGTAGTTCAGCATCTCTTGCTTGATCTGCCGCTGGCTACGCAATTTGGCGAGCTTCTCGTCGCGCAGTTCGAGATCGGAGCGCAGCTGCACAAACTCGTAATGATGCGGAAAGCCGGAATCGGTCGTATCCAGCCGCAGGTGCTTCTGGCTATCGAAGCGGTACTTCTGCAATAAGGCGTCGAACGTATACCGCAGGCGCTGCGTGTAGCCATGCACGATGTGCGCTTCGAGGTTGTCCCGTTCGGCCTGTTCGCTGTAGACCCGGGTCAAGACATCGAACGAGAACGATATCTTGCGGAAATACAGCAAGAGTTGCTCGTCGCTCAGGGCTACCCGATCCGGGTCGATGGCCTGCTCAGACATTGCACATCCAAGGTCTTCAGGTTAGACGAACACTAGGGCGTTTTCGGCCCCGGCGCGACCTCATTATTGGTTCGCGTAGTTCGAGAACTGCGATTTCGTCGGATCAATGCCGTACTTTTCGAACATGTCTTCCAACATCTTCTTCATGTTTTCGTCGGCATGATGCAGGTGTTCGGTGATCGCGGCCTGTGTATCCGCCATCTTCTGCAGTCGTTGCGGATGCGAACCGACTTTCTCGGCAATGATCTTGTCGGACGATACCGCCACTTTGGCCATGTAATCGGCATTCGACTGGTCGACTTCAGCACCGAGGTCGTCGAGCTGTTTGGCGATCTCCTGATCCGAACTCGCCTTCATCGCTTCGAGACGCGACTGGAAGGTGATCACGCGTTCTTCGGTATCCGATTCGAGTGCGCGAATCCACAGACGCTGGTTGTTACGCAGCTTTTTCTGGGCGGCTTCGTGTATCTCGAGTTCGGTGGCGAACTTTTCTTTCGACTGATAGATCCCCAGCGCGATGTCGCGTTGGCCGCGCGCGTCCTCCAGCTGCGATTTCAGGCTGGATACCGTCTGTTCCTGCGCGGCGTAGTCGGAGGATCCGTTTTCGAGATAATTGAGCTTCTCTTCCGCCTCGTAGAGCTGGTTTTCCAGCTTTTCGACGGTTTCCTTGGCACTCTCCAGGTCTTTCGCCGACTGCTCCTTGATCCCGAACGCTTTCTCCTTGCGTGCGCCGACCGCCGACACCTGCTCTTCGATCTTCACCAGGCGGGTCTTCATGATCTCGACGGTACGGTGCACTTTGAGCTGGAAATCCTGCAGCGACTCTTCCATTGAATGCGTCAGTAGGCGCTGTCGCATACGGCGTTTGGCTTCAGTCTTGGCGTCTTCGACATCCTGCTGCGCCTTGTCGATCGCTGCTTGGGCAGTCTCGATCCGCGATTCTTTGAAGAACCATGCACTCTGCGCATCGGCCATGCCTTCGGTGGCGGTCTTGAGCGCGCTTTCGGCGCGGTCGATGATGGACTGCTCGGCCTCGTTGAGATGGGTGAGGGCGTCATAGTCACCACCCATCTTCTCGATCATGATGTTCAGGCCCAGCACAGCCTCGGCGAGGTCTTTTTCTTCCTGCAGGGTTTGCTGGCGCAGGGCCTTCATCTCCGCATTCAGGATCTCGAGGCGGGCATCGCGTTCTTTCTTGTCGCTAATCTGTTGTGCTTGGTCGAGTTTTTGTTCGAGATCCTCGATCTGCGACATCACGTCGCTGGGGCCCCGCTCGAGCGTGCGTAGCTTTTGCTCGGTGTCGTTCAGCAATTCTTCCATTTGGCCCATGCTGTCCATGTCGTTCTCCTGATTGATGCGTGGCAGATGTTGGGCTGTAATGTATGGATCGCGAACGGGTTTTTCAAGAAAAACCGGGGCTTGTGCGAATTGGTTGGGCTAGACGGATTCTAGCGCCTGGTAGCGTTTCAGCGCCTTTTTTGATCCGCGTAAGAGGTTAGTTCCTTGATCTCCGGGGTGCAGACGGGCCAGCGCCGGCGTGCTGGAAAGTGGGGGATGCCGACGGCAGCAATCTAGCCCGACAAGCGAGTGCGGACAGGTCCGCCCTTCATAGCCGATCTAGCCGGCTATGGTGCCCGGTGTCGCTCTGATTGAATCGTTCGGCCAACGCCGACCTTGCATCGGCGTTTCCCGCAACGATGTCGGCCAGTTCGGCAGGCGTTAGCAGCTTGGCACACAGAATGTCGACCGGGCCGAACGGCATGTCGTCGATGCGTGCAGGCCTTCCACCCACGGGCAGATTGATCAGGCAGCCGGCAGTGCCGTTTGCGCTGAGCCACTCGGGCGGCAACGCGCCCGACAGGGGAAGCTCAAGCGACAGCACACGATACTTGGCGACATGTTGGGACAAGCCGCCGAGATGAGCGATGTTCTGGGCCAGCAGTTCGATAAAGGCAAAAGCCCAGCTCGATCGGACATCGTCGAACGAGGCGCCTGCCAACTCCGGGGCCTCGATATAGACCTCGCAGCCGAACCCTTGTTTATCTGTGGTGCCTGTGCCGACGAATGGGTCTGAAAGTCCATCCGAGGCGATGATCAGGCTGTCTTTGGGACGGACGATGCGGTAGGCCTGCCGGGTGTTCGGCCATGCCGGTGCCCCTTGAAACTGCGGATTGACCAGGTAGGTCAACAGGTCACTATCGCTCGGGCCGATGGCGTCCCAGTAGGCCTGAAGGCGTTGATAGCCGGCTGCGATGCGCGGATCGTCGTCGGCAATCGTCTCGGCGGTCTGTGTCGTCGATGGCCGATCATCAGGTGAAGCGGCAGTCGGCGTCGCGGCATGGGCCTGCGATCCGAACAGGCGGGCGAAGAGCGCTTTCAAATCCATCTCAATGCTGCTCCGATTTTGGTGCGCCGACGGTGATCGGGCAGGACATCACTTGTTGCCCATGAAGCGTTTGCCGTTAACGGCGATGTGGGTTTTGTCGTCGTTCAGAAAGGCGAAACCGGCCTGCACATCGGAACCATCGTCGTAGACCAGGTGCATGGCATAGCCATCGATGCGATATCGACCGCGAACAGTGGGTGACGATGAAGACGTTGCGCCGCTCACGCCGGCACCGGAGACAGAACCGAAGCCAGTCGCATCATGTGTGAAGCGTCCATTCGGTGAGAAGCACCAGGCGCTGGCCCGGCCGACCATTGCGCTGCCCACGCCCAAGCCATCGCTTGAGACCAATCGCCCAAAGCAGCCATTGAGTTTCTGATTTTTGCCGCCGGGCACGGCAACCCAGTCGCCGCGGGTTTTGTCGAACTCTTTGTCGTTATGATCCTTGAGTTCGAGCTTGCCGCCACGTTTACGCCATTGGCCCCAATCCTTCGGGTTCTTACGTTTGGATACGCTTGCGCCTTCTCTGAAAACGGTCGCGATGTCATCCGTGTAGGTATGGTCGTCGAACAGCGCGATGGTCATGCTGGTCGGGCCGAACATACCGCCGGCCTGCATGCCGTAGTAAATGACGCCGCGAAATCCGGCAAAGCCATCCGGCAGTCGCGGAGCCGAGATGGGCGCGGTGCTGATCTTGCCTGCGGCCGCTTTGTTGGCCGCGATGGTGGTCTTAGGCGATCCGGAACTGTCGCCGCAATAGTAGGTCAGCGCTTCGACAAGGTCGTTCACGGCTGGTCGGTGCACAAACACCGACTTCTCGCCGATCGAATCGATTGTGCGCATCGTGTTATTGCGACCAGGGCAGACCGAGAGCAACGATAATGCCGTCTTGCCATCTTTGCCCCGCACTTGGCGTAGTACCTGATAGCTTCCCTTGGGCAGGCTTTCGTCGATCTTCAACTTGCTCTTGTAGAAGCGATAACCTTTTGGTGACTTTTTGGCATTGTTGGCCAGCCAGGATTTCAAAGATCCTTTGCGTGGCATCCAGGGTGATACCTGCAGCTGCATTTTGCTGCCGCTGAACGTTTTGGTTGCTGTCGGGCTGGTGCTGTCGCCGGATTCTACCCATCCCGCCGGCGCACCGCTTGCGGCTTGGATAGTGCAGCCCAACAACATCAGGCCGCCGGCGGCAATGTGTTTAATCGCCTCAGTTCCGTTGTGCTTAGTCAAAATAGCTCCCTCCAATCAAGATGCCGTCGTCACTCTTTTCGTGGTCGACCATGCCGAAACTGGTCGTCACTTCGCGCCCGTTGTCGTAGATGAACTGAACAACGTGACCGTCAATCCGGTACCAGCCGGTCTTGTCACTGCTGCTATGCCCGGCCGAACTCGCTGAGCCGCTACCGCCGCTGCTGATCGCGACCGAGGTGTCGTTCGAGAAGCGACCGTTCTTCGCGAAACACCATGCATTGACCGCGAAGGAGGCTGTGTAAGCGCCACCGAAGGAGGGCAGGGTGTAACCCTTCGACGAGGAATAGCAGCCGTCCATGCGGTGGTCGTCTCTTCCCGGCTCGGCCCGCAGCGAGACGAAATAGTCGCGAAAACCCTTTTTCCCAGCCCATTTGACCTTGAGGTCGTTGCCGTCCATGTCCCATGTGCCCCAGTCTTTGGGATTGGATCTGCGCGATGCTTTCACGGACTGTCCGAATACACCATCGAAGTCCTTGCTGGCCGAATCATCGTCGAAGGTCATCAAAGCAGTTTGGCGCGCTTCATAGCCGTTGACGCCCGGTACGAAGTAGCCGACGTACCAGATGGCCTCCAAGTCATCCGGTGGTGTCCCTTCTTTGAAATCGGGGCGCTTCGATGCGCGTTCAATCTGTTGGGCCTGATTCGTGTGAACGGGCGGATTGCTCCCACAGGCAACCGACACAACTTTGCCCATTGCGCCGCCGCCGTATTTGCCGGCGAAGTACTCAACCGGGCCATACAGGTCGACGTAGCGGATGTGACCGGATTTTTCGCACGCGAAAAGCAACGATGCGCGTTTCTTTCCGGCAATCGGTCTGAGCTGTCGGTTGACGGTATAGGTGTCCTTCACCGTACCTTTGCCGACCTTGGGCGTTTTGCCGATCACGGGGCTGCGCCCCGACGGATCGGTCTTGCGTTGACTCAACCAATCTTTGGCGCTGGTACCGTCCAGGTAGATCCAGGGGTAAACCGCGAGATTCATCTCTCCGTCGGCAAACCGACGAGTGAACAACTGGCTGTCGCCCGATGTCTTGCCGGTCCATCCGGCCGGCGTTGCGATCTCGCCTGGCGTTGCCCCGGCACCGGCAGCACCAACCATCATACACAGCACCAGTAATGACTTCATTGAACGTCTATGATGAGCGGCCATCATCGCCTTCCATGATTTCTTGTTGTGTAGTCGCTGAAACCTATATGCATCTTGCCGGATGCCAATCGATTCCGATCGGCGGAAGATGCTTGAAGGCTCAGTTGTAACCGACGATGCTGCCGTCCGGCTTTACGCTGATGTCGTAGGGCGAGCGTCCGACCACCTGCTCGAAGGCCTGGCCGGCGAATTCGCGCATCTTCGAGGCCTCGGCATTGAGACCTTTTTGTTCGTACGCTTGAACCATCGCGAGAATGGAGATGGGTACTGTCAAAAACATATCGTAGGTGCGATCGAGCTGATCGGCAGTGGTCGCTTCGTTCTTGTTCTGATGGGCGGCCTTGACCGTGGATATCAGTTTGCGTGCGGCAGCGAGCGACGTCTGCTCTTCCAGTTCGACACCGTTCGCCAGTTCCCAGGTCATCAGAAAGAACAGCGCGAAGCCGACGCCATAGTCGCGTTTCTCAAAACCCATGCCGGGCAGCGCGTCTTCGACCGCGACAACGCCATCGACAAACGCCTTCTCGAATGTGGACGCCACGTTTGGATCATTGACGGCGTCACCCAGCGGCTTGGCGATGGCACGTGCCATGTTGCCGCGGGCTCCGGTATCGGGAACGGGGATGCCGCTGGAGATCAATCCACCTGTCTGCGTAGGTTCGATATCGATCTTGCCTGACGACACATCACCGAAGACCGAGCCCAGGCCTTCGAGATCCGGCAATTCCTGCCCGGCGAAGTTGGCAAGTGCCGGAATACTGGAAGCGATGAAGAGAGAGGTTGCGGCGATGATCTTGAAACGCATGATGACTCCTTGTCATATGACTGCAAAATTTCTTGTTGTTGTCGCCACGAACTCAAGAGAGCGAACTCGTTCATTCGGACGGCTTTCATCGGACGGGTAGGCCCCGCGCATTCGGCGATGCTGGATGTTGTCGGTCGAATAGGAGTTTAAAGGCTGAAACTGAACACAGGATGAACGCTACGGGTTCAGTGTGACCTGGTGCACATTGATGCGAAAAACGACAGACGTATCGATCCAAGACGTTGTCGGCCCACCGAAAGCGACATGCAACGAAACGGGAACGCGGTCGATGTTCGCCACACAGCGATCGACCAGGTCGTCCATGACCGTGCTTTCAACTTCGAGCGAGGTTCAGCGTGGCTCGTCTTTCGGCGATTCTTCGACAGGCGCCGGTATCAGCTTCTGCAATCTTCGACGGAACTCCTCGGTCACCTGTAGCGCGGCGGTGCTGTTCGACACGGCGCGTGGCGTGATCAGCACGATCAGCTCGGTGCGATCCTGGTTGTCGGCTTTGGTGCCGAACAGGGCACCGAGTATCGGGATCTTATGCGCGACCGGTATGCCGGATTCGGAGCGGTTGCGATTGTCCTGAATAAGGCCGCCGAGCACGATGGTGTCGCCGCTGTTGATCGCGACGGTGCTGGCGATCTTGCGTTGCTGGATACGCGGGGTGAGCGGATCGGCGTTGTTGGTGTTGGGCACCTGGCTGGCCTCTTGCTCGACCTCCATGATCACCAGGCCGCCGGAGTTGATGCGCGGTTTCACCTTCAATAGGATGCCGGTGTTGCGGTACTCGATGCTGTTGATGATGTTCGAGTCGGCGACGGTGGCCTGCTGTTGCTGGGTCGAGATCGGCACCTCGTCACCCACCTGGATCGACGCCTCCTGGTTGTTCAACACGAGCAGTGAGGGTGAGGAGATCACGCTCAGGTTGCTCTCGGTCGCGAGCAGGTTGAGTATCGCGCGCGGGTCGCCGATGCTGTCGCGCACCACGTAGGTGAAGCCGAGCTGGCTGTCGTTCAATCCCAGCGTACCGAGATCGAGCGTACCTTCGCCGGTCTTCGAGCCGATGCCGTTCTTGAAGAACCACTCGACGCCGTAGGCCAGGTTGTCGGTCAGCGTGACTTCGGCGATCGTCACTTCGATCAGCACCTGCATCGGCGCGACATCGAGTTGCTTCAGCGCCGTCAGAATCTGTCGGTACTCACTGCCGCGCGCCAGAATCAGCAGTGCATTGTTCGCTTCGTCGGCGATGATCTGCACGCGCTGGTTCTGGTTGAAGCGAATGCCGCTGCCCGAAGGCGATCCGGGGGGCGGTGTTGCAGCGGGCGGCTGATTGACCGGCAGCGCGGTCGGGTCGACAACATCCGGCGATGTATTGGTAACGGGGCTTGCACCGACCGTCGGGATATCCGAGCCGACCGTGGTGGGCGTCGAGCCGGGCGCGAGTGAGACAGGCTCACGTTGTTCGTCGGCACCTTCGAAAAGGCCCGACAACACCTCGGCCATGTCGGTGGCCTTGCCGTTCTGTACCCGGTAGATGAACAGCCGCGGACTGGCGTCGCCGGTGTTGCGATCGAGTCGATTCACCCACTCGCGCACACGCGCCAGGTATTCCGCCCGCGGCGTCACCACCATCAGGCCGTTGAGCCGTTCGACGACGATGAAGCGCACCAGACCGGCCATCAGCCCCTGCTTGGGATCGGCGAGCAGCGCGTCGAGGTCGGCGGCCAGTGTCTTGGCATCGACGAAATCCGGGGTGAACAACGCGACCGACATCCCCGACATGCGGTCGACGTCGAACACATTGACCGTTTCGAGCAGACGCTCCATGTCGGCGGCCGTGCCGGCGAGGATCAGCATGTTGCGCGCTGTGTCGACGCGCAGCAGTTGATTGTTGCCGGTCACGAAGGGGTTGAGTATCTGCGCCATCTCTTCGGCCGCGACGTAGCGCAACGGTACGACGCGCACGCTGTAGCCGGTCGGCAGGGCAAGGCCGGAGTCGCCCAGTTGTGGTGAGCGCACCTCGGCGAAGGCGTTGGCCAGCGGCACGACGCGGAATGCGCCGTCGACCTGAATCAGCGCCGCATTGTTCATGCGCAGCAGCATCTCCAGTGTCGGGATCAGATCGTCGCGATGCAACGCGCGTGTGGTCTGCATCGACACCGTGCCCTGGATCGTCGGGTCGACCGTGTAGTTCACCTCGAGCATGTCGCCGAGGATGACCTTGATCACCTCCAGCAGGTTGGCGTTCTGGAAATTGAGTTTGACGTCGCCGTCTTGCTGCGGACGTGCATCGGCAACCTTCGGCGCAGGTTTGATGAGCACGTCGCTACCGGGCTTGTAGAACGCCGGGTCGGGCGGCAGTGGATCGGTTGGCTGCTGTGTTTGTTTGGTGTCGACCGGCGGCACGTTATCGGATGTCTTGATCGCCGTCGATGAGCCGCCCAGCGTGTCGGCCCACGCCGGCGAACGGTTCGAGAAGCGGTCATACGCGCAGCCGTTGAGTGCCATGCTCAGGCCGGTGGCGAGTACGAGATAGAACAGCCTGCTCGTGGCAGGGTGTCGAGTCGATCTGATGTTGTGCTGGGTCATGGTTGAATAAACGCCATGTACAATTTTCAAGGTGTTCGGGAAACCGCCGGATTGCGCACCAGAGGCTTTTGCTGGGTATCGCGCGACGGCATGCGTCGACGCGTCGGGCGGTTCGCGCCGGCGATCGGCGTCGGGCGCGCGGCGTCGAAGTTATAGACGAGCAGCGTCTTACGTTGACCGCCGGCGATCAGGGTCAGTCGGTCATTGGCAATGGACTCGATCTGCCAGCCAGCGATCCGGTCGCCACTGCGCAGCACCGTGGTGTTGCCGGCGATATCCTCGATCAAAGCGATGTATTGATCGCCATCCTGGATTACGGCGGTCAGTCGCTTGCCTTCGATCTCGCCCGTCGTCTCTGCGTCGGCATCGCTTTCGACAACCTCGGCGACCTCGGTGCCGGCCTCGTTGATCGGGCGTCGCCCGGCCACGAACAGCGGACGGTCGACAATCTCGTCAAACGCCGAGATATTGATCACGTTGTCGGGCTGCACGGCGATCGGCGCGATCGGCTGCGTGTCGACGTCGTCGGGCTCGGCCGGCAGCGGCGAGGTATGCCGCAGTTCGACGGCGCCCCAGGTCAGGGCGATGGCGTAGCCGGCCACCAGCAACAGTAACTTGCGGTCAGCCATTGCGCGCTCCGCTGCCGCGTGCGTCGTCGGGTTCGCGCAGACCGTACAAGGTCAGTTGTACATCGAGCAGATCCTGGATCGCGTTGCGCCGTCGGTTGGTGCGCACGTTAATGCGCATATCGTCGACGAACAAATAGGGTTTGCTCGTTTCGAGCGTATGCAGCAGATTGCGCAGGCCCGGTGTATCCGATTGCAGGCGCGCCTCGACCGACACCCGTTCAAGCGGGCCCAGCGCACGCGGGTTCTGTACACGCAGGCTCAATACGCGCACGCCTTTGGCGGCAGCTGCATCCTGTAACAGCCGTTGCAGATTGGCGGCGGCCAATGCCTGGTTGTTGCCGCTGATCAGATAGGGCTTGAGCGGCTGTGCCTGCTGCAGGCGCTCATCAGCGGCCTCGAGATCGGCCTGCTGACCGATCAGCCGGCGATAACGGGTAATGTCATCCTGCATGCCCTCGATGTCTTCGCTGCCGGTGCTGTATACATCGACCAGCGGCACCAGCACATAGTTGGCGAACAGAATCAGCGGGATCAGCAGGATCGCCAGCGCCGTCAACCGTCCGCGAATGCCTTCGGGAAACATCAGCTACCGCCTCCGTCTGCGCGACGTTCAATCTCTGCGCTGATGTTGAAGCGATTGCCTTCTTCGTTGCGGTTCTGGGTGATGGCGGCATCGAAGCGCACGTTTTCCAGGATCGGCGTGGCTTCGAGTACCTCGATCAACTCGGCCGGCGATGGCGAGATACCGGAGAGCGATATCTCTCGTTCATTCAGTTCGAAGCGTTGCAACCAGGTGCCGTCATCGAGGCGTTTCGACAAGGTGTTGAGCAGCTCCAGCGATGATGCGGCCGTCTGGCGATGGTTTTGCAGCCATTCCGCATGGGTGCGTGTGCGCTCGATCTTCTCGCGTAGGGCGCCGACCTGGGCTGCACGCGCGCGCTCTTGCGCCAGTGCGTCTTCGAGCTCCTGTTGTGCTGACTGCCGGTTGTGCAGGTGCAGGGCGAGCACCGCACCGAACAACACGATCAGGCCGATGCCGGCGATCGGCAGCCAGCGTTGGCTTGCCGACGGCAATTCGGCCACGCGCCACGACAGGGTCAATGTCTCGTCGGCGTTGGGTGCGCCGTTAAGGCTGGCGGGGTTGGTCGGTAACGGCAAATCCAGCGAACGCAGGGCGCCGGCGATGCGCCGATGCGGCACGGCGACCAGCCACACGCCGAGTGTGTCGGCGGTTGAACGCGCCTTGTCTTCACCGCAGGCGTAGATCACCTGGTCGGCGCGTCGGCGCTGAACGGCGTCTGCTGCGGCAGTTGATAACCGACTGCCTTTGCGAGATTGGCACGCGCGGCAAGCGGCAGGGTGAAACGGCGCAGCAGGTAATTGCCCGGCGGCAGGACGAGGTTCACCCGTTGTGGGCCCTTGGGTAGTGACTTGCGCGCTGCGCTGTCGAGCAGCGTGCCGTCCGACGGCAGCACGATTTGATTGCTTGAATCCGGCGTCGCCGCTGCGCTCAACCGGTCACCCTCGGTGGCGGTCAGCCATAGCGTCGCACGCTGTCCCTCAAACAACTGGCGAACACGGGCGGGCACCATCTCGCCCAGTTGCGTCGTCCACCATTGATAGAATTCGGCAAACGTCATCCGCCGTTTGCCTCGCTATCCAACGGGATGGGCAATGTTTCGCGCAACAACAGGTTATAGCCGCGTGCCCGGTTGAGCTGGATCACGGCGTGTTCGCGTCGTCGCAGGCCGTCGCTCAATCGCACATCGATGTCGAGCGACAGCAGCATGTGCCCGGGCCGGGTATCCAAGTAGCGCCTCCCATTGCGCAGGGCAGTGAAGTCCAGCGTGCCGCCTTCGGCGAGCGTGCGGTCACGCTCGGCGATGAAGGCCTCTGCATCGTCCCGATCTATGCCGGGTACAGCATTCAATGTTACCAAGTCTGCGCTGGTCGCGTTAATCCGCGGCTGACGTGAATACACAGTGAGATATTGGCGCACCCGGGTGACCATGGCGCTGTTGAAGCCCATGACCTGACTCAACTCGTTAACCGAGTGAAACGGCATGTTCGGTGGCGTGTAGGCAAAACCAGCGCCGCTGTAGGCGCGCTTTTCAGAGCCGCCGGCGAGCGCCTCGTCGTCGCGATCGCGCCAGTCGACGATGGCGTCGGCCAGTTCGTTGGCGTCGTTGTTCGGCAGTACTTGCTCGAGCAGACCCACCAGCAGCTCACGCGGTGCGCGATTGATATCGATGCGGCCGCTTTCGGATTGGGCGCGTACCACGATCGACGCGCCGGGCCACGCGAGCTGATGAGGCTCGAGGTTGCTTTGCCAGCGCGTCTCGGCGTCGGCGCTACCGAACGCCAGAACGGCTGTGTGCAGGGCGGCCGTGGCCGCTGCTTCGGCATGGGCGATCGCTGCCGTATCGCCGGCAACGCGCGTCTCATGGCGCACTGCCAATGAGAAACCGCTGGCCAGGCTGGCGAGCATGATCACGGCCCAGATCACCAGGATCAGCGCGAAACCGTTCTGCCGTTGCGTGCACGGGCGGCTCATTGCAGGCCACCTTCATCCGGCTGGATTTCGTCGTCGAGCGGCACGGTGCCGGTGAGTGGTCGTGCAACCAGCAGGGGCCACGGTTCGCCATCTTTCGGTGTGACCCTGATCTGGATCAGATTTGGCAAGATCACCTGACTTGGCCAGTCGGATTGCCACGACGGGGCGACGCCGATGTCGGTGGCGCCGAAGTAACGCACATCGAATCCATCGAGTTCGTCGACCAGCACGGCCTGCTGCGCCGTTTCGGCCGTGGCGCTCGCCGTGGCCTTGTCGAAGTGCTGGCGCGTCAGCACGAGTTGCTCTCCCTTGGGCGAGGTTTCGATACCCAAAGCGATCTGCATCAGGCCGCCGATGCCTACATAGGCCGGCATGTCAGCGACGAACTGAATACGATCAGGATTGCCGATAAACAGCGTTTTGTCGTCGCTGTTGTCGCGGCTGGGGATGGGCAGTGCGCGGGTGAGGGCATCGTGCGTGAATTGCCAACCGATGCGCATCACCTCGTTGTCGCCGGTCTGATCGATCAGCGCCGTGGTACTGCGCTGGCCGATGCGTACCGCGCCATACACCAGCGAGATCAGCAGTGCGCCGATGCTCAAGGCGATCAGGATTTCGACCAGGGTGAAACCGTGTTGCCGACGCATCATGACGGCCCCTGCTGACTGAGCAACAGGCTCTGCAAGGCAAAGGTGCGCTCGTCGTCATGCTCGCCCCAATAGACGGTCAAAGTCAGCGCGAGTGGTTGCAGCCAGGGGTTTTCGCCGATGCTCTCGTCCACCGGCGCCGGCGTCAGTTCGGCCTGCCAGCGATAACCGTCGCCGAAGTTGCCGGAAAGTGTGCCGGGTTCGAGATGGCCATAGGCCTGCAGCTCGGTGAGTTTGCTGCGTGCGAGAAAGATCGCATGGGTATGTTCGGTGGATATGCGCGCGGTGCGTAAGCCGCCCTGAAACAGTTGCAGCAGGGAACCGCCGACGACCGCGAACATCGTCAGTGCGACCAGTATCTCAAGCAGGGTAAAGCCGCGTGCCGGTTTCATCAGTGAGGCTCGCGCACCCGGATACGACCGGTCAACCACTCGACATCGACATCCAGAAAACGATCTGCCATCACCAGCGACACCCGACCGCCGCTCGAACTGCCGTCGGGAAAGAAATCGATGCTGCCGGTCGATTCGTTGGTAAGCAGCGATTCATCGGTCGTCAATTGCGCCTGCATGCCATCCGGCAAGGCGGCGCTCAGGGTATTGCTGGCGATGCCGTAGCGGCCGTTGTCGGTGTCGATCACAAAACGTTGGCGCGACTGGCGGGCGAGGGCGAGTCGGCGGGTTTCACGCAGCGTGGTGGCTACGTCGCGCGCCTCGGCCTGCAAGGCGCGAATCGGCGAGGTCATCAACATCGGCGACAGCACCGCTGCCATTACCGCGACCAGCGCGATAACGATAATCACCTCGACCAGGGTGAATCCCCGCGCTGGTGATCGAAGTGCGACCGTCATACCGGGCCGGGCTCATTCCGCGCTGTTGATGTCGGCCGCGTCGTCTTCGCCGCCGGGTTGACCGTCGGCACCGTACGACACGATATCGAACGGGCCGTTCTGTCCCGGGCGCTGGATCACCAGCTCGTTGCCCCACGGGTCCTTCAGCGTCGACAGTTTGCGCACATAGGGGCCGTTCCAGCGCTCGTTGCCCTCGGGGCGCTTGACCAGGTCCGACAAGGCCTCTGGGTAGCTGCCCGTTTCCAGGCGGTACAGCTCGACCGCGTTGAAGATCTTTTCGATCTGTACGCCGGCGGTCTTGCGGTTGGCATCCGACGCCTTGCTGAGCAGGTTCGGGGCGACCACGGCGGCCAGCACTGCCACCAGGGCGATCACCACGATCAGCTCGATCAGGGTAAAACCGCGGTTGCGACGTTGGATGTGCATGGTTTGAAGCTCCGAATAGTCCGTTAAAACGCCAAATTGTTCGATTCGAGGATCATCAGCACCACCGACAGAATGATCACCGTGACCAGCAGGGCGATCATGATAATGATGACCGGCTCGGCCAGCGTGAGCAGGCGCTTCATCGAGTTTTGCACATCACGCTCGTAGATGTCCGCAACCTGGGTCAGCATCATTTCAAGTTTGCC
>MWSE01000070.1_pt1 | contig 15163 bp, 14 predicted proteins | sample 1021931 | NCBI WGS metagenome assembly MWSE01 (sample SAMN06338154, study PRJNA374545) | mollusc metagenome | biome: marine bay; material: sediment; isolation source: gill 28 cm from animal B | host: Kuphus polythalamius | place: Philippines: Mindanao | collected 2011-09-12 | reverse complement strand
ATGTCGGCGAGCAGTTCATGTGCGATCTTCGCCATGCGCACTTCGGTGTAACGCATTGCCGCTGCGGCGTCGCCATCCACCGAGCCGAAGTTGCCCTGCCCGTCGACCAGCATGTAGCGCAGCGAGAACGGCTGCGCCATACGCACGATGGTGTCGTACACGGCGGTATCACCGTGCGGGTGATACTTACCGATGACATCACCGACGACGCGTGCGGATTTCTTGTATGGCTTGTTCCAGTCGTTGCCCAACTCACCCATGGCGAACAGAACGCGTCGGTGTACCGGCTTGAGGCCGTCGCGCACATCGGGCAGTGCACGGCCGACGATGACGCTCATCGCATAGTCCAGATAGGACTGCTGCATCTCGTCTTCGAGATTGACGGGGAGGATTTCCTTAGCGAATTCGCTCATAAACGGTTCCTGAACCTTGCCCCCTGTTGCCGGGAAACCGGGTCTTCGTGGCCCGGTGCTTGTAATAATTTTTGGGGCGAATCAAGCGCTGAATAGTAACACAATGCCGATAGTGCGACACAGAGAAAAAACGGCACAGACGCGCTTACAGCCCGCCAGAGAGAAACTCACGACCGAGAATCAGACGTTTTCGACAATTGGCTGAATCCGAACCGGTACCGGCTGAGGGAATTAGAATCTGACCGCCGGGGTCTCGATCTTCAGCCCGTTGCCGCGCGACATCACGTACAGCTCGATCAGTTTGTATTCCTGCGAGCCCGGCTCGAACGGCTCGGCGCGGAACGAGACGAAACACTCGGTCAGGCGCTGATGCAGACTGGTGATCCGGCCCTTGCCGAGGCGGTATTCCGGAAAGCCATTGGCCTGCCCCTGGCTGAGTTTCTGGCCACGCAACATCTGGCCCTGGTGCTGTACATGGCAGTGCGAGCACGACATGTCGATCTGGCCGAAGCGCGTCTCGTACAGCTTCTTGCCCTGTTCGATCAGCGGCGCCATGTCACCGTCGGTCTGCACGTTCACCGTTTCGCCGCGCGCCGTGAAACGCACGAAGGTCTCCAGGGCGATCAGGTCGGCATGTCCGGACACCAGCGGAAAACGGTCGAGCTTGATCTCGTAACAGTGATTGATGCGTTCCTGCAGGGTCAGCAGGCCGCCGATGTTCGGATTGAAGACCGGGTACTGCGCGATCGCCTCGGTATTCAGGTCGACACCGTCTTCGCCGTGGCAGGTGGCGCAACTGGCGATCTCGTCTTCGCGTTGTTCGTTGAACAGTTCACGGCCGCGATCGACCGCCACCATGCCGGGGTTCTCGAACTCGTCGTCCTGCATGGCGCGCGTACTTTCATCGAGAAACGCATAGCCGCTGATCGGTTCTGCGTTCAGTGCAGGCACAGCGAGCACAAAGAATAAGGCTGCGAGTAAGCGGGTCACTTCAGGGTCACCAGGTAGGCGACGACGTCTTCAACCTGCTGCGCCGTCAAAAACGTCTTGCCCCAGAACTCTTCGGCCACCCGGTTGGCGAGTTTCGGATCGCGGTAGAAGCCCGGCATGATCGTCATTGGATTGATCTGCTGTTCGTCGACGATGCGCAACCTGATCTGGGCCGCCGTATAGCGTGCGCCGACACCGAGCAGCGGCGGCCCGACGGTGCCGTGAAACGGCTCTTCGTCGATCGGCATCTTATGACACGCCAGGCAGTTGCCGGCGTGACTGTCGGCCGCGATCTTACGGCCGCGCTCGGGGTCGCCCTGCAGGCCGCACAACGGTTGCTGTATCGCGAAGTTCTCGGCCTGCCAGCGGCAATAGTCGTCGTTCGTCGCCGCATCGGCCGCCCACAGCGGTTGGCCAACGACCACCAGCGCGACCACAAACACCCAAGCTCGCATCGACAGGTTCCTTGCTCAGCGGCGGAAACGACAAAAGTCTACCCAACACGCCGCCGCGCACGCTTGACCCAGGTCATTCAAGGCAGCGGCACGGCCGTCTTGTCGACCACGCGGCGCATGACGAAACTCGAATGCACCCCGCTGACCCCTTCGATGCGCGTGATCTTGTTGAGCAACAGGGCCTGGTAGGCCTCCATATCGCGCACGATGACCTTGAGCTGGTAGTCGGCATCCTGCCCGGTGATCAGCAGACACTCCAACACCTCCGGCAAGGCGGCGACGCGCTCCTCGAAATTGGCGAAGCGTTCCGGGGTGTGGCGGTCCATCGAGATATGGATCAGCGCCAGCAGCGTCAGGCCCAGCTGGCGCGCATCGACGATCGCCCGATAGCCGGCGATCACCCCACTCTCTTCCAACGCACGCACCCGGCGCAGACAAGGCGACGGCGACAGGCCTATGCGCTCGGCCAGATCCTGGTTGCTGATCCGGCCGTCCTGCTGCAGCACCTCGAGTATCCGCCGGTCGTAACGATCGAGCTCCAAGATTGCCCCCTTTTGGCGATGAGAGATTATTTATTGCGTCTGAAAAACAAAACTTAGCATATATGCAAACTAAAAGACCAAATCAACAGCAAATTCGCAATCTTTTGCCGCCGGTTTACCCCTAAGCTTTCCTACGTCGGCCACAAGCCGGCACCCCGCGCACCGCCGACCCGGCACCGCGCAGACACAGCGCCCCACAAGGGCCTAGTCGACCCTGAACCTCCCCCCGACCAGGGGGAGGGTCGAGGAACACAACAGCGAAACAGGAGCGCCGCACGTGAGCACATTCGACCACCGCAAATACCGCCCGACCCGGCCCGTGCCGATGCACAACCGCCGCTGGCCGGACAACACCATCGACGCCGCGCCGATTTGGGCCAGTGTCGATCTGCGCGATGGCAACCAGGCGCTCCTCGAACCGATGAACGTCACGCAAAAGCGTCGCCTGTGGGACCTGCTGGTCAAGATCGGCGTGAAAGAGATCGAGGTCGGTTTCCCGTCGGCCAGCCAACCGGACTACGACTTCGTGCGCTGGCTGATCGAACAAGACCGCATCCCCGAAGATGTGACGATCCAGGTGTTGGTGCAGGCGCGCGAATCGCTGATCACGCGCACCTTTGAAGCCTTAAAAGGCGTCAAACGCGCAATCGTGCATGTCTACAACTCGACCTCGACCGTGCAGCGCGAACGCGTGTTCAACCGCGATCGCGACGGCATCAAGGCGATTGCCGTCGATGGTGCGCGCATGTTGCGCGATACCGCGGCGCGCTACCCCGACACCGAGTGGGTCTTCCAGTATTCACCGGAGAGTTTTTCGAATACCGAATGGGATTACGCGGTCGAGGTCTGCGATGCAGTCACCGACGTGTGGCAGCCCACCGCATACAAGCCGTGCATCATCAACCTGCCGGCCACGGTCGAGAGCAGCACGCCGAACGTGTTCGCCGACCAGGTCGAGTACTTCTGCAACCATGTTGCGCGACGTGACGGCATCATCGTGTCGGTGCACACGCATAACGATCGCGGCTGCGCCGTGGCGGCTGCCGAACTGGCGATCATGGCCGGCGCCGATCGCGTCGAGGGCACCCTGCTGGGCAACGGCGAGCGCACCGGCAACATGGACATCGTGACCATGGCGATGAACCTGTACAGCCAGGGTGTCGATCCGAAGCTCGACCTGTCGTCGCCCGACGAGATCATCCAGGTATACACGCAATCGACCGGCCTGCCGGTGCACCCGCGCCATCCGTGGATCGGCGAGCTGGTGTACACCGCGTTTTCCGGCAGCCACCAGGACGCGATCCGCAAGTGCCTGAGCCGCCAGTCGGACGACGAACACTGGCAGGTCGCCTACCTGCCGATCGACCCGAAAGACCTGGGGCGCGATTACCAGGCGGTGATCCGCGTCAACAGCCAGTCGGGCAAAGGCGGCGTGGCCTTCGTGCTGGAGCGCGATTACGGCCTGACGCTGCCGCGCTGGATGCAGGTGGAACTGGCGCAGGTGGTTCAGCACGAGAGCGAATCGGTCAGCGGCGAGATCGGCGGCGAACGCATCCATGAACTGTTCATGCAGCACTTCGCGACCACAAGCCACCCGGTCGCGCTGGCCGGTTACCGGCTGGACCGGCAGAACGGCATCGACACGATCGATGCCCAGGTCGATCACAACGGTGTCCAGCGCACGATTCGCGGCAGCGGCGAAGGCGCCATCGAGGCCTTCGTCAACGCCTGGATAAGTGCCTATGGCAACCAGATCAGCGTGGTCGACTACAGCGAGCACGCCCTCGGCGAGGGCACCGCGGCCGAAGCGGTAGCCTATGTGCAGCTCAATATCGACGGGCACCGCAGTTCGGGAGTCGCATTCGACAAAGATACGGTCAGCGCCTCGATGCGCGCCGTGCTGGCGGCACTCAACCGGGCCGAAATGAGCCGCATCGCGGCCTGAGCCGATAAACCGGCCGCATCGTGCGGCCTTTTCGGCGACATTATTGCGTCGGGAAGCTAAAGATCGCGAATCTCGTGCCGAACACCGCGGCATAACACTCGAGAGATTCAAATCCATGCTTCGCAATATTCCTATCGTCCCGCGACTCGTCGGCACCGTGCTGGCCGGCGGCGCCATCGTCGGCGCGGCGGTGTTCATCATTATTTATCAATTGATCAACGACGGCTTCGCCACCGCCGAGCAGCGCGAGTTGCGTGCCGTCTATCAGAACGTGTCGGCCGAGATCGGCGCATTGGGCAACGAGGCGATTTCGCTAAGTGCCCTCATCGCCGGCATGCCCTCAGTGCAGGAGGCGATGAAAAATCAGGACCGCGAAGCCCTGGCCAACGTATTCGTACCGGGATTCGGCAAGATGAAGGCCGACCACAAGGTGCGCCAGTTCCAGTTCCACCTGCCGCCGGCAACCTCTTTCCTGCGCGTGCACAAGCCGCAGAAGTTCGGTGACGACCTGTCGAGCTTCCGCAAAACCGTTGTCGAGGCGAATAACTCGTCGAGCGCGATCAAGGGGCTCGAGATCGGTGTCGCAGGGCTCGGCGTTCGCGGCGTGGTGCCGATCCGTGCCGACGGCCAGCATGTCGGTACCGTCGAGATGGGCATGTCGTTCGGCCAGGCGTTTTTCGATGACTACACCGCAGCGCATGACGTGAAACTGAGCCTGCACCTGCTGCGCGACGGCAAACTCGATCCTTTCGCCAGCACCTTCGGCGACGCCGAACCGATGTCGACCGACACCTTGATGACCGTTGCTCGCGGCGAACCGGCGAGCACCGGCGCCAAGATCGGCGACACGCCTTATGCCGTGTATGCCGACGTGGTGCGCGATTTCTCCGGCAACGTGATCGGTGTGCTGATGGTCGGCAAGGACCGCAGCTTCTTCGCCAACCAGCTGGGCGCAATCAACATGTCGTTCTTCACCGCCGCCACCATCGGCATGCTGTTGTTCGGCCTGGGCGTATGGATGATCGGTAAGAACGTCGCCAAGCCGCTGCAGACCGCCACCGCGATGATGAACGAGATCTCCAAGGGCGATGGCGACCTCGATGTGGCGCTGGATGACCAGGGCAAAGACGAGGTTGCTTGCCTCTCCAAAGGCTTCAATGGATTCGTCGAGACCATTCGCGACCTCGTCAGCGAGGTGAAACGCTCGGCCAAGGAGATCGACGTGGTCGCCAATTCGCTGGCCGAGGCATCGCTGCAGAGCAGCGAACGGATCTCGCAACAACAGGCCGAGACCGCGCAGATCGCAGTTGCGATGAACGAGATGTCATCCACCGTTCAGGAAGTGGCCAACCGTACCTCCGAGGTGGCCTCTACCGCGGAGAAGACCATGAGCGCGGTCGGCGAAGGCAACGCCGCCGTCGGCGACGCCTCGCAGGCGATTCACGACCTGGCCGGCGACATCGAGGTGGCGTCGAACACCGTGCAGCGTGTGCATGGCGAAAGCGAGCGCATCGGCACCGTACTCGAAGTGATCCGTGGGATTGCCGAGCAGACCAACCTGCTGGCGTTGAACGCCGCGATCGAAGCCGCACGCGCCGGTGAACAGGGTCGCGGGTTTGCCGTGGTCGCCGACGAGGTCCGTCAGCTCGCCCACCGCACCCAGGAGTCGACCACCGAGATCCAGGAGATGGTCGAGAGCCTGCAGAACAGCGTTGCGCAGACGGTCGACGTCATGAAGCGCAGCCACGATCGCGCCGACAACACGGTCGAGCGCGCCACGCGCGTGGCCAACAGCCTGACCGCGATCTCCGATTCGGTGAACACCATTACCGAGATGAGCATTCAGATCGCGACCGCGGCTGAAGAACAGAGTCACGTGGCCGAAGACATCAACCGCAACGTGAACAACATCAGCCACATGGGCGAAGAAAACGCTGCACAGATCTCGTCGTCGTCAGAAGCGGCGCGCGGCCTGTCGCACAATGTAGACGGACTGGTATCGCTGGTCAGTCGATTCAAGATGCAAAGCTGACCAAAAGTCGTGTGGAGCTGTTGAGCTGCCGGCCCGTTTGAGGGCCGGCATTTTTTTGCGCGCTATGCCACGCCGGCCATATGCGCCGCGATCTTTTCCCGGTCAGGTTTCTCGATAACGCCGCGCTCGGTGACGATCGCATCCACCAGCGAAGCCGGCGTGACGTCGAACACCGGATTCCACGCCCCCACCCCTTCAGCCGTGATGCGTTGCCCCAGGCATTCGAGCACCTCGCTGGGCGCACGCTCTTCGATCGGGATGGATGCCCCGTCTGCGGTGTGCATATCGATTGTCGACGTGGGCGCCGCCACCATGAACTTCACCCCGTGGTAGCGCGCTGCGACTGCCAGGCTGTAGGTGCCGATCTTGTTCGCCACGTCGCCGTTGGCGGCGATGCGATCCGACCCCACGATCACCCAGCCGACACCGCCACCCGCCATGCGTGCAGCGGCCGCGCTATCGGCCATCAGCTTCACCGGTATGTGGTCGCGCGCCAGCTCCCATGCGGTCAGGCGCGCGCCTTGCAGCCAGGGTCGCGTTTCATCGGCATACACCATGTCGAGCTTGCCTGCCGCATGCGCGCTGCGGATCACGCCCAACGCCGTACCCCAACCGCCGGTCGCCAGACCACCGGTATTGCAGTGGGTAATGACCGAAGTCGGTCCGTGGATCAATCCGGCACCGAAGTCGCCCATGCGCCGGTTGTCGGTGCGGTCGCGTTCGTGCAGTGCGATGGCCTCCTTGAGCAGGTCGGGCACCGGGTCGCCGTCGCCGCTGTCGGCAATCCGCTTGCGCATGTGTTCGATCGCCCAGAACAGGTTGACCGCCGTCGGGCGCGATGCCGCCAGCACGTCGAGATCCGCCTCGATGGCGGTACGCCAGTTCGCCGCGTCCTCGGCAAAACGCGCACGTGCTGCGACCACGACACCATATGCAGCGGTCAGCCCGATAGCCGGCGCACCGCGCACAACCATGGCGCGTATCGCATCGGCGGTCTCCTGCACGTTGCGGCAGTGAATGAACAGCTCGGTCGCCGGCAGGCGGCGTTGGTCGAGGAGATACAGAGAATCCTCGCGCCACAGCACGGCTGAATCGGCGGTGACCGGAATATCGAGTTTGACTTCTTGCATGACGGTTGGGGAATGCTCTCAAATCGAGTCGGGAAAGGGCCGCTGCCGACAGTCGCCGCACAGGCAATGGCGCGAACAACGGGTTTTTGCGGTATTTTAGCCCGCAGACAAGCAGCAACGGCAACGAAACGTGCAGGTAGAACTTCTTATCCACGCCGACTGGATCGTTCCGGTCGACTCCGCAGGTGTTCTCGAATCCCATAGCATCGCCGTCAACGACGGACGCATCGCCGCGATAGCCCCGCGCAGCGAGGCCGATGCACAGATCAGCGCAGAGCAGACGATCGATCTGAAGGGGCATGCGCTGATTCCTGGCCTGATCAACACACACACGCATGCGGCCATGAGCCTGTTCCGCGGGCTGGCCGACGACCTGCCGTTGATGACCTGGCTCAACGACCACATCTGGCCGGCCGAGGGTCGCTGGGTGCACGAAGAGTTCGTGGCCGATGGTTCGCGCCTGGCGTTTGCCGAGATGCTGCGCAGCGGGACGACCTGCTTCAACGACATGTACTTCTTTCCGGATGTCACCGGCCGCGTCGCCGCCCAGGCCGGCATTCGCGCATCGATCGGTTTGATCCTGATCGACTTTCCGTCTGCGTGGGCCGGCGACACCGATACCTACTTCGATAAAGCGATCGCCGTGCACGATCAGTTTCGCGGCGATCCCCTGGTGCGTACCGCCTTTGCACCGCATGCGCCCTACTCGGTATCGGATGGGCCGCTGAAACGGGTTGCCAAGCTGGCCAACGAGTTGCAGATCCCGGTCCATATGCATGTGCACGAAACGACTGCCGAGGTACAGGGCGGTATCGATCAGTTCGGCGTTCGCCCGATCGAGCGCCTGAACGATCTGGGCCTGATCGACCCGTCGCTGATCGCGGTGCACATGACCCAACTCCAGCCACACGAGATCGAGCTGTTCGCCGAGAACGGCGCGCACGTCGTGCATTGTCCACAGTCGAACCTGAAACTGGCGTCCGGTTACTGCCCGGTTTCCAAGCTGGTCGATGCCGGCGTCAATGTCGCCCTGGGCACCGACGGCGCGGCGAGCAACAACGACCTCGACATGCTGGCCGAGATGCAGAGCGCCGCACTGCAAGCAAAAGGTCAACAAGGCGATGCCTGCGCCCTGCCTGCCGAACAGGCCCTGCAGATGGCGACGCTGAACGGCGCACGTGCCCTCGGCCTGGAAGACGAAATCGGTTCGTTGACTGTCGGCAAATCGGCCGACATCGTCGCGGTGGATCTGTCACAACCCGAAACACAGCCGGTCTACCATCCCTTGTCGCAGATCGTGTATGCCGCCGGCCGCGAGCAGGTCCGCCATGTATGGATCAATGGCCGACACGTGCTCAACGATCGTGCATTGACCGGCATAGATCTCGGCCAGACCTTGTCGCGTGCCGCGGCATGGCGCGAGAAAATCATGGAAATAACCGCGTAAAGCACAACAGAGTCGCCACCGCGTATCCGGTCGAGCCCGTATAATCAGGCTTGGAACTCAACTGCAGGAACCCCGTCATGTCTGCCGCAAATGTCGATCATGTCGAAGTCAACAAGTTCGAGCAGCTCGCATCGCGCTGGTGGGATCCCAACAGTGAATTCAAACCGCTGCACGAGATCAACCCGCTGCGCCTCGACTACATCGATGAGCGCGTCGGGCTCAGCGGCAAGACGGTACTCGATGTCGGCTGCGGCGGCGGCATCCTGTCGGAATCGATGGCGGCACGCGGCGCCAAGGTGACCGGCATCGACATGGGTGAGGCACCGTTGGAGGTGGCGCGTCTGCATCTGCTCGAAAGCGGTGAACATGTCGACTATCGCCGCATTCCGGCAGAGACCCTCGCTGAAGAATCCCCCGGTGCCTTCGATGTCGTCACCTGCATGGAGATGCTCGAACACGTGCCCGATCCGGCTTCGACCATCAAGGCCTGCGCCACCCTCGTCAAACCGGGTGGACAGGTATTCTTCTCGACGATCAATCGCAATCCCAAGTCCTACCTGTTTGCGATCATCGGCGCAGAATACGTGCTGAAACTGCTGCCCAAGGGCACGCACGACTTCGCCAAGTTCATCCGCCCCTCGGAGCTGGCGCGCTGGATTCGCGACGCCGGGCTCGACAACCAGGACATCACCGGCCTTACCTACAATCCGCTGACCGGCATCTACAAGCTCAATCCGCGAGATATCGACGTCAACTACATGGTCGCCACCACGCGCGCGGAGTGACTGTGGGACACAAGCCAAGCGCCGTACTGTTCGATCTCGACGGCACGCTCGCCGACACTGCGCCCGACCTGGCCAGTGCACTCAACGCAACGCTGACACACTATGGGCAGGCAACCCTGCCCTACGAGACCATTCGGCCGGTGGTATCGCACGGCGGTATCGCATTGACCAAGCTCGGCTTCGGCATGCAGCCGGACGCGCCGGGGTTCGACGAACGCCGCCAATACCTGCTCGATGTCTATGCCGACAACCTGTGCCGCGACACGGTGCTGTTCGACGGCATGGCGGCCGTGCTGGAAACGCTCGAGCGCGCCGCTATCCCGTGGGGCATCGTAACCAACAAGCCGGCCTGGTTGACCGATCCCTTGATCGAGGCCATGCAACTGGTAACGCGCGCCGGCTGCGTGGTCAGCGGCGACACCTGCAGCAACCGCAAGCCACACCCCGAGCCCATCCTGCATGCCTGCGCACTGCTCGAGCGCGCACCGCAGCAGACCTGGTACGTGGGCGATGCGGGGCGCGACATGCAGGCCGGCAATGCCGCCGGCTGCTACACCATCGGCGCGCTTTACGGCTATCTGCATCCCGACGATCCGCCGCATACCTGGGAATGCGACATCACCATAGAGCAACCGACCCAGCTCCTCGACCTGTTGGCCGATGCGGACCGCTCCGTCTGACGACATCGACGAGTGGAGCTTTCCCAATCGGGCGACACCGGTCGGATCAGCCGCATATTACGCCGTACGTTTCAGCGCACCGCAGGAACGCGACCACCAGGCTCAGCTGCTTGCATGGCACCAGACCATCCGCGACATCTGCGAACACCCGAACGATCCGGGCGTCGCACGTCTGAAACTGGATTGGTGGCATACCGAGCTCAAGGAGCTGGCCGCCGGTCGCGCGCGTCACCCGCTTGCCTCCGCGTTGCAGCGATCTATCGAGCCGGCCACGGTGAGGATCATGCAAGACATCGTCGATGCCGCCGAACAACGGATTCGACAACCGCAGCCCGCCAACGACAAAGCTTTCATCGAAAACTGCAGAGGCGACGGCGGCAAGCTGTTTCTTCTGTTGACGCAAAACCGCGCAGGCGTTGGCAAGCGCCGGCAAATCATCGATCATGGCGCCTATTGCGCAGCGATCGAGAGCATACGCCAGTTTGCGCGTTATCCCGATCGTCTGCCGCCGGACATGACGTTGAATGCGCTGCGCGATTGGTCAACGCACCAACGCCGTGTGCGAATCGGCGAACTCTTGCAGCACCTGCAGCTCGATCGCGACGTCACCGCGACGCTGGCCGGTGTTGCGCGGCGACTGTTTGCCCTGTCGAGCGCTATCGACCGTAAAATGCAGCGCACAGGTTACGCGGTCGCCGACCGACCGGTGGAACGGTCGCCGCTCGCGCATCTATGGACCGCCTGGCGTTGCCACTGAATTATGGAGACAACACACTCAATGTACGCTGATTACGACGCCGCCCCCGACCTGCTCAAAGAGCGTGTGATTCTGGTTACCGGCGCCGGCGAAGGTATCGGGCGTGCCATCGCATTGAGTTTCGCCGCGCACGGCGCGACCGTGGTGTTGCTCGGCAAGACGGTCGCCAAGCTCGAATCGGTGTACGACGAGATCGAGGCAGCGGGTGGACCGACACCGGCGATCTATCCGATCCACCTCGAAGGCGCGACACCGCACGACTATGACGAGCTGGCGGCATCGTTGCAGCAGGCGTTTGGGCGATTGGACGGTATCGTGCACAACGCCGCCATCCTGCCCTACCTCGCGCGCATCAAGGACTATGAAATCGAAGACTGGCTGAAGGTCATGCAGGTGAACCTGAATGCCCCGTTCGAAATTACCCAGATCTGCATGCCGTTGCTGCAGGCATCGAAAGACGCCAGCGTAATCTTCACCACCGATGCGGTCGGTCACGACGGCAAGGCATTCTGGGGGGCGTACGGCGTCAGCAAGTTCGGTATCGAAGGACTCACCCAGATTCTCGCCGCCGAACTCGAGAACAGCACGGTCCGCGTCAACTGTATCGATCCGGGCGCCACGCGCACCGCTTTGCGCAAGCGCGCGTTTCCCGCCGAAGACAACAGCGTGCTGAAAACGCCCAACGCGTTGGCCCCGCTCTACCTGTGGGCGATCGGCCCGGACAGCAAGGGAACCACCGGCAAACGTCTGAGTTGGGAGGCATAGCGGTCACCACCTCGGCAACCCATCGACCTTCCCCGCTTGCTTCAGTACGCGGCGTTCCTACTCAACGGCGCTTTGCAGAGTTTTACATGAATTCCGTTCTTTTCTACGTTTTGCATTGATAAAACGCAAGTGAATCCAAATCAAAACTCGCAATGCGATCGCGTTCGCACTTTAGTAAATACCGATAAAGCCGATAGATCACTTACGATGATTCGCCTGACGGTCGAAACGGCTTCGCCACCTGTCGGCGCCAGCCCGTTCGTTTGGCTTCATAGGGAAATTCGAGGAAGCAAATGAATAAACAAGAGATCTTGACCCAGCTTCGGTCTGCGAAGTCGGCCCACATTCAGTGGCGCTCGTATGCACAGGCGCTGATTGCCGGCATTCCGGTCGAACAAGATCACGTGCCGGTCATTCACACCAACTGCAAATTCGGTAAATGGTATTACGGGCCCGGCCAGCGACTGGCCTCGCTCAGCACTTACGCCGCTATCGACACACCACACGAGATGCTGCACCAGATCTATATGAAGATCTTCCAGCTAATGTTTGGTGAAGACGACCGCTCCGCCTTTGCAAAACTGTTCGGCTCTAAAAGTAAATTGAAGCAGAAGCAGCACGAAGAGGCAGAGACACTGATGCGCGACCTGCTCGGTGTTTCGGGAACCCTGATCGATGCGATCGGCCTGCTCGAAGACGAGATCAAGGGCATGTCCGACGACGAGATCACCAACCTCGTCTAACGCCTGAGGATCGACCGGGTTGGTCGATCATGTCCTTCGCCATGTCACCCAGATTGCGTGGGTGACGGGCGACAGCTGCGATGCTATTGCATCAAGTCGATGTCTTTGCCCCGCGCCCTGAGCGTTTCGGTACGGTGTTGTAGAAAGCGCTGAAAAGACGGTTGCCACAGGTACGCGCCGGATACGACATAGTCGATCGCGCCGTGCACATGAAACGACCGTAACAACGCCTCGGTACGAAACAGCTCATTGCCCGCCGCGTCGAAGAACACCAGGCTCGGCGCATACTGAATACCCAGCTCGCGCGCCCAATCACCCGCCTTCAGCTCACGCCCGTCCGGGGTCTGCACAACGTCATTCGCATCGATATCCACCTGCGCGACGTCGAGGTTCGTCAACGCATACGCAATCATGTCGCGTGAGAGAATCTGATGCAGGTCGTCGCAGGCCGCGCATTGGGCTTCCTCGAACAACACCAGCAGCCGACGTTGCGGCGTTGGCCGCTCGCGCAACCGCAAGGGATGCGGCAAGGCTTCGGCGATCGGTGTGATTTTCTGATCCTGGGGCACCGATCTCGACTGGGCGAGATAGTCGCGAAACGTGCCGCTGTTTTCGTGTCGGCCGGCAACATAGTCCAACGCAACATCGAAGTTCTGCGGCGGGAAGTAGCCGTTGATGCGCAACACCACGTCGCCCTGTTCACCCAAAAACAACAGCGTTGGCGTGTACTGAACGCGCAGGCTGTTGGCGAACGCTTTCTCGGTCGTCGCCTTGCCGTCGATGCCGACAACCTCGCGGTCACCCCACATGTTGATCGCAATCACGTCGAAGTGCTTGCGAGTCTTCTCGGTGATTGCGGGGTTTCCGAAGTTATCGTTCAACAACTTCGCGCAGTAAGGGCAGCCATCCTGGTAGAAATACAGCATCACGCGCTTGTTCGCCGCTTCCGCCTCGCCGATGTCTTCGCGGATATCGAGAAACGACTCTTTGAACCAGGCCGGTTTGTCGTGATACCCGGGGTTCACCAAACCCGGGGTCAGCCCCCCTTCGTGTGCCCCCGTTTGCGCCGCAAAGCTTGTCGCAAGCTGTCCGACCAAGCAGAGCGCCAACCCAAGAATTCGGCCTACATGCATCTCTCCTCCTCTCCGCTACGAAACTATTTCTTCTTTTTGTGGCGATATCTTACGGCATACAGTGGTGGTCAAGTGTCAAACTTTGGCTACTATGTCGGAATACTGCCGGTGAACCTGATTCCCGGATTTCGTCGGAGTTTCGACGCTTTGGGAATGCGGGGTAATGCGGAAATTCCGACACCAAACCGTCACCAACCCGATGATGAACCCTAAATTACTGTTTATTAAAGATTTACCACCTTTGGCACGAGTTTCGCAAAACTGTAAGCGCTCAATTCGTAAACGAGACCGCAGAACATGGAAACTCTTGGCTTCAAAAACACAGGCAACCTCGCTTTGGTGAACCCGCTTCAGTCTCACGGCACCGTCGTACCGACAGCGCCCGAAAACCTCGGCCCGCGTGTACTCGAGTTATCCAGCATTCTGCAAACCACCCTCGAACTCGAACTGCAGGTGCAGATGTTCGGCAAGGAAATCCAGCGCTACCTCTCCGTGGACGGTCTGCTGTACACCCTGCCCGATGGCGAGAATCGCCTGCTGTACGGACAGGAGGCATCGCATCGCGCCACCTACGACCTGAAGCTCGAAGAGCGCTCGCTCGGCTCGGTGCGCGTCTACCGCGAAGTGCCATTCGCCGAAAAGGAGATCGCGTCACTCGAGAACCTGTTGTGTGCGCTGGTCTACCCGTTACGCAACGCCCTCACCTACAAGCAGGCCGTGGAACTCGCCTCACGCGATCCGCTTACCGGCGTGCCCAACCGTATGGCACTGGACAGTTCACTGGCACGTGAGGTCGACTTGGCGCATCGCCAAGGCTTGCCGATGTCGATCCTCGTGATCGACGTCGATCACTTCAAACGCTTCAACGACGATTTCGGTCATGCCTTCGGCGATGACGTGCTCGTTGCCGTCGCGCAGAGCATCGCCAACACGATCCGCCGCAGCGACCTGATGTTCCGCTTCGGTGGTGAAGAGTTCGTCGTGCTGGCGAGCCACACCGCCGAAGAAGGCGCCACGCTGCTGTCTGAGCGAATCCGCGAAAACATCGCCGCTATCGCCACCATCCGTGGTCGCGATACTCAGGTCACCGCCAGTGTCGGCGTCGCGCAGTTGAACGAAGGCGACACAGCCGAAGGCTTGTTTGAACGTGCAGACAAAGCCCTGTACTCGGCCAAGCGCAATGGGCGCAATCGGACAATGGTTGGTTAACGATACGAGTGATAGAAACTGCCGGATCTCGATTAGCGGACACAGCTTTACCTCATCCATGAGCAGGCGCATCAAGGGAAGACGTGTCTTAGCCGCGTTGCAATCCAACGACGTTGTGGTGAAAGAACCTTACGGAT
>MWSE01000005.1_pt1 | contig 15257 bp, 22 predicted proteins | sample 1021931 | NCBI WGS metagenome assembly MWSE01 (sample SAMN06338154, study PRJNA374545) | mollusc metagenome | biome: marine bay; material: sediment; isolation source: gill 28 cm from animal B | host: Kuphus polythalamius | place: Philippines: Mindanao | collected 2011-09-12 | reverse complement strand
CGCTATCTAGAAGCGTATGCGGTTGTTTCGGCGTTGTTGTTTATTTATCATTTCAGCGCTACTTAGACCGCATCCAAAACGAGAATAACAAATGTCGATTTCTACTTTGTTCCAACGCGCCGGCTTCGGCGTCGCGCTTACTATCGCTGCAACTACAACTGCCAACGCTGCACTGATCGGGGGTATCGGGGCACCACCTGATGATCCTGGGTACTTCCGCGTGGGGGCTGTGGCCGATACCGGATACAGTAATTCCAGTTGGGTAACACGCTCGAATTCCGATCATCACACCGTGTCCCTGGAAGGCTTCGATTCCACCCAAGGCGTATTGACGGGGGTGTCGTTCAGGCTGCGTACCTATATCACCTACTCAGCGATGTTCGCCGCGAAGGATCCAACCTTCTGCCAATACTTCTGCGAAGATGATGCTCAAGGTTACGGATCGATGAGTGGTTTTGTCGGCGTCACGCTGCCGGGTCAGGCGGATACATTCCATTATGCCTGGCTGTACAAAGCGTTTAGCGCCGATCTGTACTGCGCCGGTGATGGGCTTAGTGGGTGTATGTCGACCAACTGGGGTGACCCGGCTACGCTGGGTGATCAGTCGTTGCTGATCGACGACGCCGCTTTGCTGGCGACTTTTATCGATCAGCCGATCCTGATTGGTGTGCATGCCTGGGCGTCGACGCAGACGGGCGAATGTTCCGACGATGAAGATCTCTGTCGAACGCAATCGATCTCACGGATCAGCGGTATCATCGACATCGAATATCAATTCGAAGCATTTGCCGACGATCCGGCAGGTGTTGCCTCGCCTGGAACGCTTGCCTTGTTGAGCGGTGGACTTGTCTGGTTGCGCCGCCGCGATCTCAAAAACAAAACTCGCGGCTAATCGAACATCAAGTGGGTCGATTACGTCGACCCACTAGGTTTAGCCCGCGGCATATCGTTACCGCACCTTCACGACATAGGTCTTCGGTATGCTGTCATGCCAGCCCCGGCCATTGTCGATGATGAGGAAAGAAAAGGCCTCGAAAGGGATCATGCGTGCGAACGATCTGCCGACAATCTGTCCCAACGATGCAGGCAGTCCGTCTTCGTTGACTACCCGCGTTCCGGTAATCAATTTACCGAGGGTTCGGCCCGTCGTGGCTTCCAGTGTCACGTAGTACATCAGGGTCAGCACGGCGCCATAGATCAGGTCGGGTATCGATTCCAGATAGGCGAGGCCTCGCTCTTCAAAGAGCACGTAGGTTGCCAATCCAATAATCAGCCCGAGGATCATGAGGCCGATGTAGTCGATGAACAGGTTCGCGATCCGCAGGCCTTTGCCCGCAGGCACGACCTCGATTGACTCGGGTGGTTGTGCTTCGACGTGACTTTTCGGCGGGGTGTAAGGGGAGTATTGGTCGTTCATTGTGGAGTTCCTTTCCATCGGCAATGCCGCAGTCTGCGGTCATAGATTCTTATTCAATCGTGCAAGTGCACGCCAAGATAAGTCATCGCAACAAGCTACCGCGCGGCAGCTTTTGGCTATCCCGGCCGCCAAATTTACCACTACCAAGCCGCGATAGTGGCCAGGCCGAGCAAACTCCGGAAGTAAACGCCCGAGGGCGTTGTCGTTGTGGCAATAGTGGGAAGGTAAGAAGCTCGCTTCAATCGTCGCATTCAAGCCCGTAGCTGGCCTTGAACTGGGCTGCCTCTTCGGGCGGCGTATTCCGCAACATCGCGCAGGCAGTGAAGTTGCCCATCATGCGGTTGTCGGCAGTGTCGAGGTAGAGCCAATCGACGATCTCCGACTTTTCAAAGGTCACGGCCTCGCCAGCTGTGATGTGTTTGACCAGTCGAGGCTCGTTCCCGATCGTTCCTTGAAACCGGCCATCGTTCTCCGAAAACGACTCGATCCAAAAGTATTCGGTGTAGTTGTCGTCGGAAAACCCAACCTTCACCGAGAACCACTTGGTGTTCTCTGTCGGGTTTCGGTAAAGCTGTAGAAAATCGTCGAGCGTGGCCTTGGCTTTGGCAAACGCGTTGCGCATATGTGGGTCGTCCGACGCCACCATCTCCACCTGGTCGGCGCTCGCCCTGTCTGAGATGGTGTCTGCCGAAACACTGTAGGCTACACACAGCAAGAGAGCTGCACTCCCTATTGTTTTGTTCATTCCATTCCTCTGTCGCAGTGGATGCGTTACTAGGCATTCACCTGGCTGCGTGCGCCGATGGGTATCACGAACATCACCAATCCCAGAATGCCGAGATTATAGAACAGCGGGTAGGCGGCAAATGCGTCGAAACTGAACATACCGAGAAGGTAGATAGCGGCCGTTATTGCGGTTAGAACGAAGCCGAACCGGAGTTCCTTGCCTGGGCTTCGCCAGCCAACGGCCCGGCCTCCGAGAAACAGCATTGCCGCGGTCAGCACCATGTCACCCGCCAGATAGATGAAGCTCTGAGAGTAAACGGATTCGATACCCGGAGACGTGAGATCGAAGCCCAGAATCAATCCAATCAATACGGCCCAAAGCAAGCCGACCAGTGTTGCCAGCAAGATGGTGTAGCCCAGGCCTGCAAGCACACCTTTGACCGGTTTGTATGGTCGACTGCTTTTGTCGATCAAGTCGGACTGGGGCGTTCTATAAGGATCCATTAGCGTAGTGCCGATTCTCGTTCGAAGATGATCGATCGTACGTTCAGCTCATGAACTTGTGGTTGCGTCTCGCCCGGACGCATCCTCTATCGGTAGCTGTCCGGCGCGGGAGGGCCCACGGAATCGTCCAACACCAGCCCCTGTTCGATCACCATCACCGGAACCGATCCATCGAAGCGATAGGCGATACGGCTGTCTTCTCGGATCAGTGCGGCATCGATTGGGTTTCGCACTGTTGCACCTGCCCGGTCCTTTAGTTGTCCTGCGGCAATCCGCGCATTGATTGTGCCGATCTCAGCGTCAGTCGCCAGTCGGACAGGTGTGAGGTTTTCCGGGCACGCGAGAATCGACACCATCGACGTGTCGAAGCCCTCGGGCGCGACCGCTGCGTCTGCATGCGCAGTCGCCAAGCAAGCCAGGCAAAGCCAGGTGGTGAGTGTCAGAAGAAATGTGCGCATTGTGTGAACCCTTAGTAACAGTGCTTGACGATCTGTTGTGGCAACGGGAGTGCACCTGTATCTCAAGGTGGGGCGCAGGCCTGCGCTCAGTCCGTCAGCCTTTGGTGCATTGAGTGAATATCGATTCCGGGGTCAATTCGCCATCCTTGTAGATGAACGGAATGCGATCTCCAGCAGCCGAAATCACAACCTTGTCACCATTGATCTCGTAGAGGAAATCCCCGGAAACAGTCTGATCGCCGTGCTTTGCGGTCAGGTGGCCAGTGCCGCCGGTTTGAAAGTGGAGCGTGTAGACGCCAATTTCTTCGCCCTCGCACACGAACTCACTGGTCTCAATCGAATCTGAGCAGCCGAATAAGGTGAGTGAAACAAGAGCTACCAGAAGAATAGAGCGTGCTTTCATAAGCGCCTCTTTTAATCGGTGACAATGCGCAAAAAGATCGGCATTTATATCAAGGGGATTGGATGGGCTTGCTGCAATCTACGTCTTCAAGGCCAAGATAATGCTTGAGGGTGCCATAGCGTTCGAAGCACTGCCAGCCTCCGGCCTCATCATTGGTATCGCAGGCAAACACGCCAAACTGTGTTCTATACAGCCAATTCTCGCCGCACTGCCCGGCATGAATCGCCCCCCAATACATAAGTGCGACCATGCACGAAATCGCGGTGCCGGCCGCCAGGCTGAGTTTGACGATTGGAAGCTTGGTCGGCTTTGTCGGCATCAGCGCTTGGCTCTTTGTCTCGGCTCGCTGACGCAACTTACTGGAAATAGTAGCGGTTGCCCAGGATCGCTCGTTCGCCATCGGTGGCAAACAGCTCAGTGCGAACGCGGCCACTGTCGAAATACAGGGTGATTTTGAAGCCGTCGATTTCGTACTGACCTTGAAAGTCGGCGCCTTGGCTGTTTTTGTTGATCGTAACGGTGTTCAGCGTGCCGCTATCGGCCGACGTCGAGCTGAAGGTTCCCTTCTTGCTCTTGGCTGTGCTGCCGTAGGTCTCCTTCACGCCATCCGTTGAGCTCGACAAGGACGTCATGCTGGTTTCAAACCGTCCGTTCTTATGCAGCACCAGGCCATGATTCGTGACGATGCTGTTGAAGGCGCCACCATGTGCATTGGGCCGGTGCACCGCCAGGTTGAAGCGCGCGCCTTTGTCCTGGGCTTTCATAACCGTTCCCTCGGCCACACGTTCGTCGAACTTGTCTTTAGACCATCGTTCCGGCTCAAGACGTCGCGAAGCCTCGGCATCGAGCGCCTCGGGGAATAGTTCGGGGTTCTTGTACACCCAGCCATCTTTCAGCACGAGAAAGGTGGCTTCGTTGAACTTGAACACACCTGAAATGACATCGTATTTTTTCTCGCCGAAGTGATGAACGACGGCCTTGATGTCTTCGGTTCGAAGGCCGTTCTCCGCCTTTGCCATTATCGCCTGAAGGTGGTTGTCGGCTTCGGAGGACGACCGGATCACTCGCGAGGCATCGTCGTTCCTGCTGGTAACCTGGTGCTCGCCGCGTTCTGAATCAATGCGCCGGGGCGTTTTGGTCGGAGGTGGAAAATTGGCCTGGGCAACGAGGCTGCCTACCCCCGCCATCGTTTGCTTGTCGATGCTCTTCTTGTCGATCATTGAAACGAGGAAACGTTGAGCATGGTGTTGGGGGTGGGTTTTCACCATGAGGATCTGCGAGTGTCGCTTGCTGTTGCCTCGCTGAGGCTCAACACCAACGCCATATACGACGGCTGTCTCCGTCTCGCCAGAGGCGCGGCTGTTGATCTTACTCGACGCTTTGAATGTACCGGCTTTCGTTAGCTCTCCAACCAGCTGCCGCAACAGCTCCTCGGCATCACCGCCCTTGATGCGATCGGCTGGGCCTATGGTTACGCTGGCGGATCGATCGGGAGAGGTATAAACCATGACGCCGTCGTCTGGTCTGCGTTCGCTGATGCTCCAGCCATCGGGAGCGTTGATGTCGAATGAGGGTGAAGGTGCGGCCGATGTGCCGCAACTGAAAAGCAGCGCGGTCAGGGCGAAACCCAAGAGTTTGGTCAGCATCCAATCCGAAAAATTCATCCTTCTATGCTCCCTCAACCGTCAATAATATGCGTGGCCTCTACAACCATTCCCACCACCTAACCGGGCCTATCAGATACACGAATAGGAAACACGAGGCGGCCAGCGCCACGAAAAAGCCGATGGCTTGCCATCTGAGATCGCGATCTCGTATGTGCAGTGGCGGTCCGCCCAGCAAGACGACCGCGATGACAACGTAATATAGCGGGTACGCCACCAAGAATACCGCTGCGAGGATGATAAACCAGAGGATGGCAATCTTCGCAACGTTGCTGCCGGCCCAATCGAATGCTGCACTTAGCATATTCGCTCACAGGCAGTAGTAGTGCGACCGCACAATGCTAGAGCGCTTCCTTGCCGCGCAGCCGTCGCCAGAGGCGCACCAAGCCGTGGCGACCGAGAATCATGTACAGCCCAAGTGCTAAGCCGACAACTGACTGTGCCAATAGCGCCAGCTCGCTCGCCTGAAACAACGGTGTGCCGAAGGTTCCGCGCATCTCGTCGTACTGCCGCAGCGTTTCTATCACCAGTGCCGCGCCGGAAAGGAGCACGATGAATGACCACGCGAACACGCCGGCGCCAATGGTTGCAAGCAATCTGGCCTCGAACGTGTCCCAGTCTGAAAGGGGTGGGGATGAGGGAAAGAAGAATCGCGAAATATGACCGCCGATGGCGAACAGCAACAGACCTATGCCCATAGGAAACAGGTATCGCCACGCGAGTATCTCGATGATCTGCAGCCTATTGGATACGACGAACTCGCCATGCAACTGCGGCATGTGAGACGCCAGCCCGATAATATGTTCGACAACCAGCCACAACCCAAACAGCTTGACGAGTGTCGTTGAGATGTCAGATTTGGTCATGTTTTGGCATCCTGCGCTGAGATAGGACTCGACGGCTCACGAGGGCGCATTGTACTTGCCCGAATCAGGCGTTCGTACACTTGGCGTGTCCCTCGACGATCGCGTACACCACAAACGGATTCAACGCCAAAGCGAGGGCGATTCCAACATGGCTTGCCATATCCTGATCGAAGATGTGCCTCAAGCCGATATCGCTGAAGTATAGGGGGTAGGCGGAACCTACCAGCAGTAGCTGCCACCAGAAAAGTCGACGGCGCTCAAAAACCCATCGACGTATCAGTTCGATAACGCAGGCCAGAAAAGCGGCGGCTATCCACCAATAAAACACCAGGTAGAAAATAACGCGAGGATCCATGTCCGGGCCTTCTGGCTGCGAGGCCCAGTAGTCCAGGCGTACCGACGCGTCAAAGTAAGCAATGGTAAAGAAGACTGCAGCAGTGCCTAAAGATAAGGCAGTCAACGCTTTCGCCGCGTAAATGAGTCCGTTCATTGTAGAGTCCAAAACCTAGTCAGAAAGGCGGCTGTGTTTGGACCCGCCTCTGCAATCGATTGCTAGGTTGCATTGTGCCCTGGATGGCGCAGGACGACATGCGTGGCTTTCTCAGACGCGACCGATTCAACGCATTCATATCCCAGTGCGCGCAGGTCGACGCCTTCGAACAGACGCTCTCCGTTGCCGAGCAACACCGGCGAGATCGCGATGTGCAGCTCATCGATAAGTCGTTCGCGAAGATATTGCTGGATGAGGTTGGGGCCACCACCGATCCGCACGTCCTTTCCGGCAGCCGCCTCCCGGGCCCGGTCGAGCGCCTCGTGAATGCCGCCGGTGACGAAATGAAATGTCGTACCACCCTCCATCTCAATTGGCGGGCGTGCATGGTGAGTCAAGACGAAAACTGGAACGTGGAATGGCGGATTGTCGCCCCACCAGCCCTTCCAGCTCATGTCCGGCCAAGGGCCGCGAACCGGTCCGAACATGTTCCTTCCGAGAATCCATGCGCCCATGTTGCGAAAGCCGCGTGAGGCGAACGCGTCGTCGCGCCCCGTTGTGCCGCCATCTTTGTTGAACAGGGCCTGCTGAAAGGTGTGTGTCGGAAACAACCACTGGTGCAGATCCGTTCCGCCGATACCCAACGGATTGTCGATATCCTGATTGGGGCCTGCGCCATATCCGTCGAGCGATAGGGTGAAGCTCTCAACGCGAACTTGTGTCATGTGGTACCTCGTGTAGGGATGCGCGCCGCTGGTCAGCCCAGATCGTCGGCCTCGTAAAACGGTCTTATCTCAATGTGACTGGGTCCCGGCATCGGGTTCGGGCAGCGCTTCACCCATGCCACGGCTTCGTCCATGTCTTTGACATTCCATATCCAGAAGCCTGCGACGACTTCTGTGGGTTCGGCAAAGGGGCCGTCGCTAATGTTACGACCTGCGCCATCGAAGTGAACTCTTTTCCCGTACAAGGAAGGCTTGAGGCCGTCGGCCATTACAAGAATACCGGCCCGGCGCAGTGCTTCGTTGAACCTGCCCATCTCCTCCATCATCTTGATCGTCTCGGGCGTGCGGACGAAGTCCTCGTCGCCTTCGGCGCTGGCTTTCACGAGTACCATCACGCGCATTGTCGTTCTCCTGATTTGAGCGAGTCCGTCCCGCTCTCATGTGTACGACGAATGGGATCGACTAAAAATGACATTCGGACGCGATTTTCGTTTCGCGAACATTGGCGGGCCCAATATCCGGGCTAAAGCTGAATTGATCGCTCGACATGTCGCTTCGGCTCCGGCGATTCCGCTGCTGCAAGGCGCGCGGCAAAACTGTGCGGCGCGCCTGTGGGCGGCTTTATCGGCTGGGTGTGTGTCGCTATGGCAACACAGACGGCTCTTATCGCTCTGGGCTAGTCTTCAAGCCCAACAGGATCGCGGCGGCAACCAGGCCCGCGCCGGAAACTCTCTCGACCAAGGCTTCGTATTGATGCTTGAGCTTTTGCGCCAACCAATCCGAGCCCAACCCATAAGTCACTAAAAACAGGCCATCCACGACAATGTAGGTAGTACCCAGTATGAGGATCTGTATCGCCAGTGGTTCATGGGTGTTGATGAACTGAGGGAACAGTGCGGCAAAGAACACGACCGCCTTCGGGTTCGCTGCCGAGGTAATGAATCCGCGCAGCCAGAGTTGGGTGAGCGACGCTTCGGGGTTGGCAGAAGTATTGGCGTTGTCGCCGAACGACCGGGATATGGTTCTGATGCCCATCCAGATCAGGTAGGCAACACCCAACCACTTAATCACTACGAAACCATAGCGTGAGGTTGTAATGATTGCAGCCAAACCGAAGCCTGCCATCAAAATCTGGATGGCGTTTGCAGACAGGTCGCCTGCCGCGGTCGCCAATGACCGTTTGAAGCCATTGCCCATGCTCACCGATATCATCAGCATGTGACTTGGCCCCGGGGTAACCATGAATACCAATATCGTGCCCAGGTAAACCAGCCAGGTATCCAATGACATGGCAGTAACTCCCGGTTGAGAAGAGCGATCTACTGCTAACCCTAGCAGCGTTTCGGCAACAATACCCGCACGCTGTATGATGCCGGGTAAAGAACGGTTTGGCCTGCACTGCTCGCGACAGTGCCGGCCGATCGTCAAACTGTGCCGGTAGATCGAAAGGAGTTGAGATGGAAAAGGAAAAGCCAAAAAAGCGGGTAAAAGGACGGGCAATCCGAATCGTCATGGGCAGCCTACTGCCCACCATATTCGCCGTTGTCTATCTGATGGTTTGGTCACTGGAACTGCCGCCAATCAAAGAGCTTGCCGTGGTGTTGCTGTTTGGGTACATGTTCACCGGCGTGCAAGCCATTGTGGCATCGCTGGTGATGGAATTCGTAGTCAACCCGCGGTGGGGCTATCCGGCCGCGATCGTTGTTGGGGGCGTTTTGGGCTTGGTCGGCATTGCTATCTTCGCACTGGAGGCTGAGTTGCTGATCATGGGCGCGGTTATCGGCACATTGATGGGATGGCTGTTGCATTTCCACTACCGGCGGTCGACAGTACTTGAACGACAGGGCGTTTAGCGTGCCCTGTGCAAAACGGTGCTGATGCTCTAGTGCAGAGTGGCCTGCACGTCGCTTAGGCTTGCCGGCGGCGCCCAAGGTTAGGCACCGGCCCTTCATTCAGGTGGTGCGACCGGGATGCATATCTCGCACTCAAACTCCCCCGTCTTGCAATCAAAGGCGGCTCCTTTCGGGTAGTACTCAAAGCAGGGGCGGTTATCGAGCCGCAATCCGCTCGAAGGCAACCAGTCCTTTATCAGAGATGCCCAGGCCGCACCCACCTGTCGAGCGGTGCCCCTGAATTCGAGCACTGCATACTTGCCACCCGGGAGGGTTGTCTTGAGTGCTCCACCCGTTGCCTCAAACTCAGGCGCGATCTCCGCGCAGGCATCATAGCGGCAGTGCTCGGGGGCGGTGATACTCGGATCGTCATGGCTGACGCCATATCTGGCGTGGTCTGCCCCAAGCTTGTTCGCGACTGCCCAAGGCACATAAGTGTCCTCCCAGAACCTTGCGATGGAATCGCCGTAAGGGCCAACGTGGCGAAGATAGGCGATGGTGGCGGGCTGGCGGTCAATAAGCGCAACTTTCATGGTGGCATCCTTGTTTGGGGTTCGCGAGGTTATGTGTACCACGAAGCTGCGAATAACGCCTGACTGACTATGCAATTTGCCCAATCGGCAATGCATTTCGTAGCGCTTGACACATGCCGGTATCGTTTAGGTTGCATCAAGAATCTGGCGAAGCTTTATTGATCGAGACGTCAAGTTGGTCCTATACCTTGCTGTGACTATGAACACTGCAAGATCAACCAGCAATTGTCGAACTCATTCTGCATCGACTTCTGCTCCTGTACCCAGAAGTAGATCGTGCCGCTATCTCCCCACATCACGTCGATATCGTCATCACTGTCAAACTGGAACAACAAGTGCCAGTCTTTGGCTCCCGCCCCAAGCTTTTTGGCTTCAACGCTTTGGTAGCCTTTGGAGTCGCCAAGATAAATGCCGTTGGAGGCAAGCTGCGACTCCAGTTCCATATTATTGCCCTGAATGGGCGACGGAAAGCCACCAACTTGATGCAGTACCTTGTCGCTTGGTGAGGTTATTTCTATATATAGGTCGATCTCTTCGTCTGTTAAGCCCAATGCGTCCACGGCAGGATGGTCGGCATCTGGGAAGAGTGAAACCAAAGTCGGTTGCAAGTGCTTCTCCTCTAATCGAAGGCTTTCATTGAGGTCTTCCGGAAACTCGATATGCGCGTTCGGATTCCGTTGTAGCAGAACGTTCCACTTCCCACGATCTTTTGGGTCGAAGCCCCATGGCATCTCCTCGACGTCGTAGAAAAACAGAAGGGTGCCTTCATTTCCTAGCCATTCATACTTGTGAACCTTCGCTAGTTCGGCGAGGTTCAGCTGAGCCAAGAATGCCATTGGCCTACCGTTGCTCTGGGGCCAGCCAAACTCATTCGCGTTCGCAAATGGTTTTCCGCCAAGCTTGCTGCCTGTTTCCGCTTTTGCGGCGACCAGTCTTATCGCGGGTTCTTGCAAGCCGTCGATCTTCGGCTCCAAGGTTCTTCGTAGCTGGTCCCAATCAATCTTTGATTTTCTCTGGAACAGCTTGGTTAGAAATTTCATGGCATTCCTTGGGTTCAGGGTTGATGCGTAGCATGATGGACTTGGCTTCGTGCAGTACAAAGAAGCTGAAACCACTTTTTTTGCGCACCGTCTCTAGACATGCAATTGGGCCTCCTTCCTGCGCTATCTAGCCCCGGTAGATCGCGCTTGGTCCGCATTGCTCAGTAGATTCCGGGTATCAAACGAAACCGCACGCGTTGTGCATAGTCTCGATAGCCCGGTAGTTCGTCCAGCAATGTCTGGTCTTCAAGGGCTGTTCGAATCACTGTGACGATCAAAGCGACCGCGGCAGGAATCAGTGTCCAAACCGAGCCCAGGGCGAGAACAATCCCAAACAGCGGCAGAATGTTTCCCGCATAACCCGGATGCCGTACGAACCGGTAAGGGCCACTGTCACACACGATATGTCCTCGATCTGTCTGAATCCGCACAACGCTGGAGAAGAAGCGGTTCTCGGCGACGGCCCATGTGGCGAATGCGTATCCGAGCGAGATCAAAATGAAACCAACGACAACGAGCCACAGGGGAAACTCAGTCGACCAGCCATAGCGATGATCCAGCCCTGCCACAATGACCAAGGGGAACACGATGGTCACGGCCATCAGTGGGGCAAGCACTTTGTCCCAAGCCTTCGCACTGCGGAAGTTCTCGGTGCTTTGCCGTTCAGCCGTCAGGCCCGGGTGTCGATGTTCGGCCCGGATGCGCCCGCCTATGCCGGCGACAAGAATCAATACGGCATATAACCAAGCCTGCCACCAATTGGGGTCTCCTCCGCATATCAACAGGATCGCCGGGATAAGGAGATAGGCCGCGATCAACCTGATCCACTGGCGAGGGGCTTGTTTGTTAGCTACTCGTTCGCTGGTCGTCATCGCTGACATGCCATTGCCTAAAGGGAGTGCGTCGACAGCCTCTGCGCGCATAGAAAGTGCTCGGCTCGCTCATTCTCGACCGTGAACTCGAATGTTGAATCCCTCGTCTTCCGTCGGCTCTTGGAAGTACTTGGTCACTTCGTTAAACATCGCCTCGGTGTCGAAAGCCGCCCGTTCTGGGCTCTCGACGCACCGTTTTGCAATCTGTTCCAGGCAGGTGTCGTCACTCAGATCGAGGTAGTGGAGTTCGTTGTCGGCTCCGGCGTCGGTGGCTATCGCTCTGAGCCAATGCCGCTGCTTTACCGTGTTTGCGGGAAAGTCCAACACCACGTCTGCGCCGGCCCCCAAGATGTCGACGACGTGCGCCTTAACCAGCGGTCTTATTAATGACGAGTAGTGAAGATAGTCTTCGAATGACGCGATGTTGCCAGGGTAGAGCGTTGACAACCACTGATCCTCGCAGATCAATACAGCATTGCGTTGTTCTGCGATCTGCTTTGCCAGCGTCGATTTTCCTGCCCCCATCTTTCCGGAGACCAGTATCAGTGTTGCTGTTCGCACATTCTTCCTTTCAGCGATTACGCAGCACGTACTGGCTGAACAAATGCTCTTTGTCTGTCTTCACCATCAGCATGGTGTGATAGATAGCCGAGATGTTGTCCAGCCAACCCTCTAATCTGGCCACTTCGTCATCGGATATTCTGCCGCTCATCCTGAGGCCGCTGTCCGGATGAGACAGCCACATCCTGCCGCTGTGCAGAATGCCATGAACACCGGCGACGATTCGCGAGTCAATGTTGTCTGCTGTTGTGATCTCATCGAACAGTGTCTTTAGGCAGTCAATGATGTCGTCGTAAACATCGTCGCTGATTGTTCGACGATAGGGCTTTAGCATGCCCAAAAAGCAGTTTGGCCAATCTTGCGAGTTCTGCAAGAACGAACCATGTGTGAACAGTCGGTCTTTTGCTTCTTCTTTGTTCATCTCTATCTGCAATCAATGAGGCTCCGGTTAAAGGCCAACGCCTGAGTGAGTCGCGGGCGAACGGCATGGTCGACTTGTCGCAACCTGCCAGGCGATGCTGAAATATTTTCACTTAGCGATTCAGCCTTCTTCAGAAAGCGTAACCGTTCACAGGACAAAGCGCAGAACAGCACGCAGTTGGAAGGAAAAACGAAACTTTTTCTTCTGCCTGGCTTTGTCTTAGCGCGTGGTTATTCCAACACGCATGTTACTTCGATAATTGTCCTGCCTTCGTTGTCGGTCCAGGCTTGCAATGCTTCGCGTAACGACGTCTCATCTGAAGCGCCTACGCCGATCTCGTGGCGCGATATCCAGATGGATTCATCTACGGTGTCGTGCTCATCATGCGGTCTTCCCTCGCTGCACGCTTGGCACAGTACTCTGTAGTTGGTAGTCCAGTCTTCAGCGATCATTCCGCGCTGTTCGAGTATTGCTTGCAACTCGTCTATGTCACTCTGTCCGTCGGCTTTGACGGTTACCTTGAATGTTTTGAGGGCCGAGCGTTCGAACAATTCGAGTACATTGAATACAGGTTTCTCGATCTCGCCGTGCATGCGGTAGCCAACCGGCGCACCGTCATGCAACACGATGTCGCCGGCAAAGTAGCCGGACTCCGGCAGCGGTACGTTCAATATTCTGGCTCTTGCCGGATCAATGCGTTGTGCCCAGACGACTTCAGCATTTCCATCCGGATTCAGCCTTACGGGGGTTAGCCCGAAATCACCTTCTATCGGTCCTTCTTCGTTGTCTATCGATATTCCAGCGTCCTTCCATGCCTTTCTTGCTGTGGCCCAATCTCTCAATGCGGTCGCGGCTATGGCCAGATTCCATAGGGCGCTTTCATCGTCCGGGTCCAGCTCATTCGCTGTCGCATTGAACGCGTACGACTTTTCCCAGTCGTTCCGATACTTGTAGATGAGCCCGATGTTGTAGTGGCTTTCCGCTTTCTCTGGAGCCAAAGCGATCGCTTTTTCGTATAGCACCAACGCTTCGTCGTCGTTTCCTGCGTCGCTGAGTATTTGCGCTTGATTGTGCAGCGCTCGAGCTTTTCGTTTTTTAAAACTGAATATCGCCATTGGCTTACGAATGACTGCGTGTAGTAAGTAGAGAAAGGGTCAGGCCCCTCTGATCCCGAGTGCCTTGCTTTGGTCCTGTGCAGTGTGTCATCCGTCGTTGATGGATACAAAAAACCCCGCTGCCGCGGGGTTCCTTGCCACTAGCTTCAAGCCAGCTCTCAGGCGTCGCCGGCCTGCTTGCGTCTCCGGTAGTGACCGAATCCCGCAATACCCAGGCCCATCAGTGCGATCGTGCCTGGAACGGGTACACCGGTTCCTGTATCGCAGGGTGGTTGACTGCCGTCGTCGCAGGTTCCGAAGGTCACGCTGCCGATCGTAGAAGCGATCGCGGCATTGTCGAAGGCGTCGGATACGACGCCGTGGTAGGCAACGGGCGTCAAGACCTGGCCGTTTGGCTGAGTTCCCGCTGGCGCAAAGCTGGTCGTGGAATTGTCATTGACGCAAGGCGCCGTCGGGTCGTCGCGGCAGGGGTCCAGCCCGTTGATAGCCAGTGGTGAGGCGCTGTCGACCAATGCCTGGCTGGTGGGGTAGGTGCCAAAAAAGCCCTCGAATGGGTCGATGCCGATCAATGCGTTGATCTGGTTGATTCCGTCAACAAATACTCCCGACGGCTGCCCAGGCGAAGCGTGGTCAGTTCCGAGCACCAAACCGCCGCCACGCAGATCGAGCTGTGTGGCGTAGTTCTGAATCCATCCAGCCTCGGATGACATGCCATTGGCGTTCGTCCAGCCGGGTGCCGAGGAGATGATTCGGCCATCGACAATCAGGTTCTGGTCCGCGAGGCCCAGATACCAGTTGGCAATATTCTGATAGTTGGCAACCTGGTTTGCCGAGCTGTTGGGCCCCGTCACGAGGTCGTAGACCCAGACTTGTGAATAGCTGCTGAAGTCGGAAATAACCGTGGTGTTCAAGTCGACGTAATCGACGGTATTGCCGTCGGCGCTTAGAAAATTGACCAACGATTGACCGTCGGCGACGTAACTCGAGCTGCCTACGCGCCCGAAGAGAATGCTGGCAGCATTCGCCGACGACGCGGACAGCAAGCCGATTAAGAACAGTGATAAGCCGCGAGATTTATTCATTTTTCTTCGTCCCGTGAAAGTCGTTTGTGATTTGAAGCGTTCTCCCGAGAAAACATCAAGGCAGTTTTTATGCCTGAGATTCGGGGTACGAGAAAAATTATTCGATATTTCAGCGACTTGGCGTTTTCGCCAAAAGTGGCTTGAAAAAGTATGTAAAGTTTTTCGACGTTTTCAGGCGATTTGCCGATGGGTTCGTACGCAGTACGTAGAAACACCCGTTAGCTCCCGGGCCAGTTATTCGGCGCAGGCCGTGCGGCCTGAGTGAGGGTAGAGAAGTCAGTAGGGATCAAAGATTCCGATCCTTTGATTTCCTTGATGTATTCATACGTGACATACAGGAACGATATCGATGTGTCTTTCACCCTGCATGGGGGGGCGCAAGGGGCATGCCTTGGTTGGCCAATGGCTCCTGTCTTCAACGATATGAAGCTGATATTTCTCGTTCAGTGAATCGGAGCTAAACCGCTCGACTTTCGAAAAATAGGGTT
>MWSE01000065.1_pt1 | contig 17978 bp, 16 predicted proteins | sample 1021931 | NCBI WGS metagenome assembly MWSE01 (sample SAMN06338154, study PRJNA374545) | mollusc metagenome | biome: marine bay; material: sediment; isolation source: gill 28 cm from animal B | host: Kuphus polythalamius | place: Philippines: Mindanao | collected 2011-09-12 | reverse complement strand
GATCCGCCGGTCACCAAGGCCAAGCGGCCGCGTTGGCAGTTCGTCAACGCCAACCGCAACGGCAACTACCGCTTCGAACTGATGAAAGACTATTTCTGCGGTATCCGCGGAACACGTACGGCAGGTGAGATTCGCGATTACCTGACCGGCGAGTTCCGCCGCGAATATTTCATGTCCCAGTAATCCACGCCCACGGGTATCCCTAGAACGATGAGCGCCTATGACGCCTCGGCCATCGAGGTATTGAGCGGACTTGAGCCGGTACGCAAGCGTCCCGGTATGTATACCGACACTACACGCCCCAACCATCTGGCGCAGGAAGTGATCGACAACAGCGTGGATGAGGCGATCGCCGGTCACGCCAAGAAGATCGAGGTAACACTCTACAAAGACGGCTCGATCGAGGTTAGCGACGACGGTCGCGGCATGCCGGTCGACATCCATCCGCAACAAGGTATTCCCGGGGTCGAGGTCATCCTGACCAAGCTGCATGCGGGCGGCAAGTTCTCGAACAAGAACTACCAGTTCTCGGGCGGTCTGCACGGGGTCGGCGTGTCCGTCGTCAACGCACTGTCAAAGCACCTCGAAGTGTGGGTCAAACGCGACGGCAAGGAATACAACATCGCGTTCGCCGACGGCGATAAAAAGTCGGACCTCGAAGAGGTCGGCAAGGTCGGTAAGAACAATACCGGCACACGCATACACTTCTGGCCCAATCCGAAGTATTTCGACTCACCCAAATTCAGTGTGCGCCAGTTGCGCCACCTGCTGCGCGCCAAGGCGGTGCTGTGCCCCGGCTTGCTGATCCGTTTTCAGCAGGAAGGCGAGGCCGAGGCCGACGAATGGTGTTACGAAGACGGACTTAAAGACTATCTGTGTGATGCGCTCAGTGGTTTGCCGATGCTGCCTGAAGAGGCCTTCGTCGGCAGCAGCAGCGGCAACGATGAGGCCGCCGATTGGGCGCTTGCCTGGCTGCCGGAAGGCGGCGAAGGTGTCGCCGAGAGTTACGTCAACCTGATTCCGACAGCGCAGGGCGGCACACACGTCAACGGCTTGCGCACCGGGCTGACCGAGGCGGTGCGCGAGTTCTGCGAGTTTCGCAACCTGCTGCCGCGCGGCGTGAAGCTCGCCCCCGACGATGTATGGGCCAACGTCAGCTACGTGCTCTCGGTGAAGCTGGTCGATCCGCAGTTCTCCGGTCAGACCAAGGAGCGGTTGTCGTCGCGTGAATGCGCGCCGTTCGTTACCGGGGTGGTCAAGGATGCGTTTGGCCTGTGGCTCAACCAGCATACCGAGATCGGCGAGCGGATTGCGGACATGGCGATCAACGCCGCCCAGGCGCGTCAGCGCGCCGGTCGCAAGGTGGTGCGCAAGAAGGTCACCCAGGGGCCTGCGTTGCCGGGCAAGTTGGCGGACTGCCTGTCGGACGACGCATCGCGCACCGAACTGTTTCTGGTCGAGGGCGATTCGGCCGGCGGTTCGGCCAAGCAGGCGCGCGATCGTAACTTCCAGGCGATCATGCCGTTGCGCGGCAAGATCCTGAATACCTGGGAGGTCGACTCAGCCGAGGTATTGGCGTCGCAGGAGGTGCACGACATCTCGGTGGCAATCGGTGTCGAGCCGGGCAGCGATGATCTTTCCAAGCTGCGTTTCGGCAAGGTCTGCATCCTGGCCGACGCTGATTCCGACGGTGCGCATATCGCGACCCTGCTGTGCGCACTGTTCGTGCGTCACTTCAAAAAGCTCGTTCAAGAAGGGCACGTGTACGTTGCGATGCCGCCGCTGTTCCGCATCGATGTCGGCAAGCAGAAGTTCTACGCGCTCGACGATCACGAGCGCCAGGGCGTGCTCGATCGCATCGCCGCCGAAAAGGTCAAAGGCAAGATCAGCGTGTCGCGTTTCAAGGGGCTGGGCGAGATGGACCCGGCGCAGCTGCGCGAGACCACCATTCATCCGGACACGCGTCGTTTGGTCCAGTTGATCGTGGAGTCGGGTGACGACACCAATCAGATCATGGACATGCTGCTCGCCAAGAAGCGCGCCTCCGACCGCAAGGCCTGGCTGCAGGAGCGCGGCGATCTGGCCGACGTATCGTGATGGCGGGCGCCAAATCGGCGCTTTCTGACCCGTCTCAAGCTATTAGGTCTAAACTTTTCTATCAGTAGCCGCTAATATTGCGATGCAATAAATGCTGACTTGCGGGTTTGAAGGATGAGTTTGCGACGTTACCTGGTCCTTGCGGGCGCCCTGTTGTCGGGGATCGGCAGCCCCACGTTGCTGCTGGCCGCGCCCAACGGCCAAGCGTTGTACGAAGAACATTGCAGCGCCTGTCATCAGATGGAAGGCCAGGGCGGTATCGGTCTGCCGCTGATGAATGCCAAGCTCTCCGATGTTTCCGACCTGTACCTGCGCAAAACCATCCGTCTGGGTCGCCCCGGCCGCGTGATGCCGGCCTTTCAGAAGATGAGCGACGCACAGGTCGATGCGATCGTGAAATTCCTGCGTGACAGCTCCGGTACGGTGGCGCGCAGCTTCACCGACGAACCGGTCGTCGGTGACGCAGCCAATGGCGAAAAGCTCTACACCGAGCACTGCGTGAAATGTCATGGCGAAGACGGCAGCGGTGAAGGCGAGGGTACCGGTGTGACGCTGTCGCGCGAGCGCACGTTCCTCGTCATGCCTGCCTCTATCTCTAACAGCGGATTCCTGGCTTCGGCGTCGGATCAGATGATCAAGCAGGTGATCATCAATGGTCGACGGCTCTCCGGCATGCCGTCGTTCGGCCATGATCGATTGCAGGAATCCGAGATCAACGACCTGGTCGCCTATGTGCGCTCGTTCGAAGAACAGGAACGTCAGGTCGAGGCGCTCGACGAAGATGAACGTCCGACCCATGTCTACGAGTCGCCGTACGACTTTGATACCACCGTGAGCAACGTCAAGGCTGCATTGACCGGTGCCAACTTCCGTATCTTCCCCGACCGTTACATCGAGCAGGGCCTGGTCGATGAGTTCAGCATGAATACACGCCAGGTTGGCGTGCGCTTCTGTAACTTCAATGTGATGTACGGCATGTTGAAGATAGAGCCGCGGCTCGGCACCGTGTTGCCGTGTCGAATCAGCATTCTGGAGCGCAAGGACGGCAGCGTTCTGCTCGTCGTGCCCAATCTGCGTGTCGTCTCGCGCTGGTTCAACAACGATGAACTGGTCGGCCTGTGGGACCGCATGGAAGAGACATTCACTGAGATCGTCGACGAGGTGACCCTATGATCCGTCGCCTGAGTTTTGTTTGCTTATTGCTTGGCGCATTGCTCATTCCTGCGATTGCGCAGGCGGACAATATGCTGATGGGTCGGATGCCGCTACGTGCCGAAATCGTTCTTGAATACCTCAAAGAGAGTATCGAGGAACACGGCTACACGATCGCGCATCTGCAACTGTGCGACGGCGGTATGAAAGATTTCGGCTACAAGTCGGACTTCTATCGCGTCGTGTTTTTCGGTAAGGCCGATGAGGTGCGACACCTCACTGAGAAATACCCGGAAATCGTGTCGTACCTGCCGTTGAAGATGGCGGTGATCGCTGAAAAAGATGAGACACTGCTGGCGATCATGAACCCGGAGGCGCTGGCGCCTTACTTCCCTGGTCAGGAGATGCAGATCCAATTGGGTCGTTGGCACAGCGATCTCGTCAGTATCTTCGACGAAGTCCGTCGCGAGACTGCCCAGCACAAACCGATCGGCCAATAGACCTCTGCCGTACGCGATCCCCCGGCGCTCGCAATGAGCGCCCGCAGCCGCCTTGGTTGCTGTTTTGACGCTTTGTCCTAATATTTCTGAGGGATTTCGTTAACAAGTCTGGCGAGAGGGGAGCGACAAGCGTGGGCGCGCGACGGTTACCAACAGGCACACGGGTGTGCCGGTCGAGCTGACGGCCTGACGGCCACCGCGCAGTCATCGTGTTTACACCTTCAATCAACGCCCGACTGCCTGCCATCCTCGGCCTGTTCCTGACGATAGGCTGTTCATCCTGCGTGGTCGCTGAACCCGTCGCCATCGCCAATGCGTCTGTTGGCTTGGATGCTGTGTCGCTGAATACCGCGCGCCTGGTGTTCAGTCACCAGCTCGCACAATGGCCAAACGGTACCGAGGTACGCGTTTTTGTGCTGCCCGATAATCATAATGTTCACCGGACGTTCGCCAAACACACCCTGAGTCTGTATCCACGACAGCTCCGGCGGGTTTGGGATCGCCAGGTGTACACGGGTACCGGACAGGCGCCGGAAACGGTCGCCAATGAGCAAGAGATGTTATACAGGATTGCCACAACGCCGGGTGCCGTCGGGTACCTGTCGAGCGAGATGATCGATGAAACGGTACACAAACTTTCTGTTCGCTAGGGTTGTGCTCGGGCTCACCATCGCCTCGGTGTTGGCCGGCGTGCCCGCGGCGTGGGCGGAAGGCAGTACGGCCAAGGACGACATCCAGGTACACGGTTTCATTACGCAAGGCTACGTCGATACCAGCGACAACAGCTTCTTCGGCGACAGCGAGGACGGCAGTTTCGAATTCACCGAGATAGGGATCAATGCATCGTACAAGGTCACGCCGTCGCTGCTGCTGTCCGGCCAATTGCTGTCGCGTCGTGCCGGTGACATGTATGATGGCTCGCCAACGGTTGACTATGCGTTGATCGACTGGAATTTCGAGAATACCGAAGACCACTCGTACGGCGTGTTGGTCGGTCGGGTCAAGAACACCCTCGGCCTGTACAATGAGACCCGCGACGTGGCGTTTACGCGGCCGAGCATCTTTCTACCGCAGCAGGTCTATTTCGACGCGGTGCGTAACTTGTTCCTGTCGTCGGACAGTGTGCACCTGTACGGCAAGTGGCATACCGACCTCGGGCAGTTGCACGTAAACGTCGGTGTGGGCCAGGGGTCGGTCGACAAGAACGTCGAGATCTCCTACCTGGGCACCGACTTCGGGGGAGAACTGGAACCGCGCGGCGCATCGTACCTGGCCAGTGCGATGTTTGAGTCGGCCAGCGGCAGCTGGCGGTTTGGCGTGAGTGCCGCCAAGAGCAAGATGGAGTTCGATCGTGACCGATTCGATCCGATCGGGTCGGGTGATCTGGATTTCCTGTATTGGGTGGTTTCCGCTCAATACAACGCCGAGCGCTGGAGCCTGACGGCCGAGTACATGGAAGAGCCGGTGGATTTCGATAATTTCGGTCCACCGCTGGATCTCAAAGACAGTACCGTCCAGGGGTACTATCTGCAAGGGAGCTATCTGATACGTGATGATCTGGAGTGGGTGGTCCGCTACAGTGAAGGATACAGTGCAAAGGACGATCACCGTGGCCGCGAACAGTCAGCACTTTCCGGAGGCTTGTTGCCGCCGTCCAACTTCTTTCAAAAGGATTGGATGGTTGGATTGCGCTGGGATGTCACACCCAGCTTCATGCTGCGTGCCGAGTATCAATGGAGTGACGGTACCTGGACGTTATCGACCAGAGAGAATCCCGACCCGCTGGCCAGAGACCGCGATTGGGAGATGTTTTCGTTCCTCGCCTCGTATCGCTTTTGAACGGGATCGCTGATGGACGAACAACGCGAGGAGCGTCCGCAGAAGACGCCACGTTTTGTCAGCCTGAAGTGGAAAGTGGGCATCGTTGTCAGCGTGGTGCTCATCGTCGTCAATTCGCTGATCATCTACGTCGCTTACCGTCAGTCGAACGAACAGTTCTTTCAGCAGAAGCGTGACCTGCTGCATCAGCAGCAGCGAACCATCTCCGGTTTGCTGCAGCGTGACTATGATCTGCTGACCAGTTTCGCCAGCTTTATTCCACTGCTCGGCGATCATTCGCAGGCGGCCAGCGAAGACGAACGCTTGCGTGCCGTTCTCGACCGCCATAGTGCCTTGTTGGGTCTGGAGTGGGGCATCACTTCGCTGTCTTTCTTCGATAGCAGCACGCGGCTGCGTTATGCCTGGGCGAGCAACTATGATCGCGAAGGGCATGCGCGGCTCGCCCGGCAGGCCGCCGAAACAGACGCACCGGCTGGGCGTATCGACTGCACACAAAATTGCGTGCTAACACTTGCCGTACCGCAACTCGAAGGCGCATTGCGCGGCGGTGTGTTGGTGTTGAGCCGTTCGATCGCCGACGGCATCCTGCACTTTCAGCGACTGTCGGGTTCCGAGGTCGCCGTGCTGGTACAGCAGCCAAGGCAGGCCGACTCTGCCGGGCAGAACCGGCAGCGTTATCTTGCACGCTGGCAGGTCGCGGTGCCGGCACTGTCGCACCCGGCCATCACCTACGATGTGCTGCAGTTGCTCGAGCAACGTTATACCTTCGACGAACTGACCGACGAGACGGTGTTTGTCCAGCTCCGCAACCAGTGGTTTGCCTGTCTGCTCGGCCATGACCGGGCGGCCGGCGAGGGCACGGCGTTTCTGGTGGTCAGTCCGATCAGCAACGACCTGGCGCAACTCGATCAGGCCAATCGCATCATCGTGATTGCCGGTGTGTTTGGTCTGATCGCGACCGGCGCGATCCTGATGCTGTTCCTGTGGAAGCCGATGAACCGCATCCGCCAGCTGGTTACCGCATTACCTGCACTCGGACGAAGCAAGTTCGAGGCGTTGCGCGATGCCTTGCCGGTGCGCAGTGGCAACATCGTCGCCGACGAGATCGATGTGGTGGTGGACTCGGTACAGCATCTTGCCGACGATCTGGAAACCGCGCTCGAGGCGCGCACCGAGGCCGAGCAGAACCTCGTGTGGCTGGCGGATCACGATCCGCTGACCAACCTGTTCAACCGTCGGCGGTTCCAGGAGATCTTCGATCGTATCCTGGCGCTGGGCGTGCGTTATCAGCGCACCGGCGCCTTGCTGTTTCTCGACCTCGACCAGTTCAAGTTCGTCAACGACCTGAGTGGCCACCAAGCCGGCGATGCCTTGTTGTTGCTGGTGTCGAGCGCCCTGCGCGATACGGTACGCCACTCCGACATCCTGGCCCGCCTCGGCGGTGATGAATTCGCCCTGGTGCTGCCGGAAAGCGGCGCCGAAGAAGCGATCTACATGGCGAACAAGCTGCAGCATGAGATGAAGCTGCTCGATTTTTCGTCCAGCGGCCGGATGCACAAAGTGAGCTGCAGTATCGGTATCACCTTGTTTCCCGATCACGGCAAGAACCTGAACGATCTGCTGGCCAACGCCGACATGGCAATGTACCAGGCCAAGGAAGCCGGCGGCGGTCGCTGGCATATGTACTCGCCCGATGAACTCGCCAAGGAACTGCTGGCGTCGCGGGCGAAGTGGCGTGAACGCATCAACCAAGCTTTGATCGAGGACGCATTCGAACTGCATTACCAGCCGATCTACGATATTCGTGAACATCGGGTCACACGCTATGAAACGCTGGTGCGCATGCGCGACACCAAGGGTGATCTGGTCTTCCCCGACAACTTCATTCCGGTCGCCGAGCAGTCCGGCCAGATCCACGAGATCGACCGTTGGGTAATCCGCAAAGCCATCGACCGCATCACCGAGAACACCAAGCTGTCGCTGGCGGTCAACCTGTCGGGCCGCGTGCTCGATGATCCTTCGCTGCTGGTCTGGTTCCAGCGACAGCTTCAGGAAAGCCGCATCGATCCATCCAACCTGATCGTCGAGATCACCGAAACCGCAGCGGTGGCCAATGTGCAGGATGCGATTTCGTTCATGCGCGAGATCAAGGCATTGGGCTGCCGTTTCGCGCTCGATGATTTCGGCAGCGGTTTCTCATCGTTTGCCTACCTGAAGCAATTGCCGGTCGACATCGTCAAGATCGATGGCGCCTTCATTCAGAACCTCAAGAGCAGTGAAGAAGACCAGCTGTTCGTCAAGGCATTGACCGATGTGGCGAAGGGGCTGGGCAAGGTGACGGTGGCCGAGTTTGTTGAAGATCTCGATACCTTGATCCTGCTCGAGGCATTCGGTGTCGATTTCGCCCAGGGTTACCACATAGGCCGGCCGTCGCCCGAGATGGCTGTCGTGCTGTAAAATTTGCTTACCGGCGTGCGCGCGCTGGAGCACACGTCGCGGCACCGTTGCCGTACAGCGACTGCCTGCCTGATGTCCGACCATCACGTTTAATGCCACGATCACAGTAAACGCCATGCAGTCTCCCGCAACACCCATCGTTCACGACCTTGTGTTGGTTGGCGGAGGTCATGCGCACGTCGCGGTCTTGAGACGCTTCGGCATGCAACCGATGCCGGGCATTCGCCTCACCTTGATTACGCGCGATATCCATACCCCCTACTCGGGCATGCTGCCCGGCTATATCGCCGGACACTACGACTACGACGATTGCCACATCGATCTCGCGCCATTGGCCAGGTTCGCCGGTGCACGCTTGATTCATGCGACGGTCGATCGCCTCGACCTCGAACGCAAGCTGGTGTTTGCCGGTGACCGGCCGGGTATTCGCTACGACGTGCTGTCGATCAATATCGGTTCGCGGCCGCAGACGATCGGTGTCGAAGGCGCGCAAGACCACACCCTGCCGGTCAAGCCGATCGACCGCTGGCTTGCGGCCTGGACGCGATTGCAGGAGAGGGTGGCAACGAGCCATGGGCCGTTTCGAATCGCCATCGTTGGCGGCGGTGCCGGCGGCGTCGAACTGGCGCTGGCGACACAATATCGATTGACGCGCATGCTCGAACGTCAAGGCGACGACCCGGGCCGGCTGCAGTTCATGTTGATCACTGCGGCCGACGAGGTGCTCGATACCCACAGTGCCGGGGTGCGGCGACGCTTCCGGCGAGTGCTCGAGCAGCGCGGCGTCGGTGTGTACACGGGACGGCGTGTCAGCCGGGTCAGCGACACTTGTCTGGCGGACGACAGCGGCACCGAGTATCCGGCCGATGCCGTGATGTGGGTTACCGACGCGGCGGCGGCCGCCTGGCCCGGTGAGGCCGGCTTGGCAACCGATGAACACGGATTCATCCGGCTGAATTCGCATCTGCAGTCACTCAGTCATCCCGAGGTCTTTGCCGCCGGCGATATCGCGGCGATGATCGATCCGCGGCCTAAATCAGGCGTGTTCGCGGTACGCCAGGGCCCGGTGCTGACGGAGAACCTGCGACGCTACATCGCAGGCGATCCGCTGAAGGTGTATCACCCGCAACGCGACTTCCTCGGCCTGATCAGTACCGGAGACCGCTACGCCGTCGCGTCGCGCGGTCGCTGGTCACTCGAAGGCAAGTGGTTGTGGACGCTCAAGGATCGCATCGACCGTCGCTTCATGCAGCGGTTCACCGAACTGCCGGCCATGCCTGCATTGGATGTCTCTGTGAAGTTGGGCGGCGTCGCCGATCAGCAGGCCATCGAAACGTTATCGGCCGCAGCGATGCGCTGCGGCGGCTGCGGGGCCAAGGTCGGCAGCGACACCCTGGCGCGGGTGATCGAACAGCTTCCGCCACAGCGGACCACTGCGGTCGAGATCGGCCTGGATGCGCCGGACGATGCAGTCGTGTTCCGCGTGCCCGAGGGCAAGGCGTTGGTGCAGAGCGTCGACTATTTTCGCGCGTTCATCGACGACGCCTTCGTGTTCGGCCAGATCGCGACCAACCATGCCTTGGGGGATGTGTTCGCGATGGGGGCCGAGCCGCACTCGGTATTGGCGATCGCGACCGTGCCCTATGCGGCGGAGGCGGTGGTGGAAGATACCTTGGCCAACCTGCTCGCCGGTACGCTCGAGATGCTGGCACATACCGGGGCGGCGCTGGCCGGCGGCCATTCGGGCGAGGGCAGCGAGCTGGCATTCGGCTTGGCGGTCAACGGCCTGGTCGATCCCGACGCGGTATTGCGCAAGGGCGGGCTGCAGCCGGGAAACGCCCTGATACTGACCAAGCCGGTCGGTACCGGCACCCTGTTGGCGGCCGATATGCGAGGGCGCGCCAAGGGTCGCTGGATTCAGGCGGCGATCGACAACATGCTGCTGTCAAACCAGGCGGCAGCACAATGTCTGCGGCGCTACGCTGTCACGGCCTGCACCGACGTGACCGGCTTCGGCGTTGCCGGTCACCTGGTCGAGATGCTGACTGCGTCCAACGTGGCAGCGCGACTGCATATCGATCGCCTGCCGGTGTTGGACGGCGCGGCAGAAACGGTTGCGGCCGGGATCTTTTCTTCGCTGCAGCCACAGAATATCCGGCTGCGCAGGGCAGTCGCGGATGTCGAGCAAGCCTCGCGCAATCCGAAATACCCTTTGCTGTTCGATCCGCAAACCGCCGGCGGTCTGCTCGCGGGTGTGCCGGCAGACAAGGCCGACGACTGCGTTGCCGCGTTACACGAGCTGGGCTATGCGTCGGCCTGCGTCATTGGCGAGGTCAAGCCGATGGTTGCTGGATGCCAGACGATAGAGATCGATTGACCAGGCTACTTGCTTGCGCTGTGCAATGCGACGATGCCGAAGGTGAGATTGTCGAACGTTACGTCGCGAAAACCCGCGTTTTCGATTTCGCGCGCAAACTGCGTCTGGTTGGGGAAGTCGTGCACCCCTCGTAGCAGGTAGTCGTAGGCGCTGCGATCTCCCTTCGTGACCCAGAGCGCAATGAGCGGCACGCACAGGCGCATGTACGCCAGGTAGGCGCTGTGTACCAGACGGTTGGGTATGCGGGCGGCTTCGAGACAGAAGAATCGGCCGCCGGGTTTGAGAACGCGATGGGCGGCGGCGAGTACATCGTCACGGTTGCAGATCTTCATTGCGAAAGAGATCGACAGGATGTCGACCGATTCGTCGGCGACTCCGTCGAGGTCGTGGGCATTGAGCTCGCGATATTCGCACTCAACGCCGTTGCGCAAGGCTTTGCGCTCGGCCACCGCGAGCATCTTGCTACACAGATCACCGAGCACGATGTGCTTGTTGGGCCTTGTGTGGGCGGAGGCGTCGAGCAGTTTGGCGACGCGAAGTCCGATGTCGCCCGTACCCGCTGCCACGTCGAGAAGGTTTTCGCCGGGTGTGGCGGCGATCACCTTGGCGAGTGATGATTTCCAGTAACGATGGGCGTACAGGCTGAACAGGTCGCATAGCAGATCGTAGGATTCCGCCATGCGGCCGAAGATATCGTCGGCCGCATCGAATGACGCGGCGTTCTTGGATTTGTCGGTCATGCTCTGCACCTCCTGTGTGCGCCTTGTGCCCCTGCGGCCGGGCAGTACCCGAAACGGGTGACCTGTGCCGATCTATCCGTGGCTTGTCGCGCGATCCTGCGAGACCTGCCTGTTCGCTACCGGCGACCCAGCGCTGTGGTCTGTCGAAAGAACCGCTGAGCATTGTCCCAACGGATCGCCTTCGCCTTATCGGCGGGTAGTGTGTCGAGCCAGTTGCGATGAAACGAGAGGAATCTGTGTAGTTCCTGCCAACCCGTGTCCGGTTCATCCCAGGGGTTGAGTTGTTCGACCGGCCAGACCGGATCGGAACCTACCATGAATCGATCGGCGTGTTGCACAATCAAGGCACGCCATTCCGCTTTCAACTCGCCCTGTTCATCGACGATAGGATTGCCGCGATGTCTCCAGGGATCACGGGCCGAAAGCTCGGCCTGCACGTTCGGACAACCGTCGAGGACACGTTCGACTTCTGCCGGGCTCAGCATGGAACCGGCATGCGCCCACAGAAAGCGTGTGTTTGGGAACGCCTGGCACATCGCCAGCGTGTAGTTGGCGCGTGAGAATTCGGTGTGAATCAGCACCGGCACATCGTACTCGGCGGCGAGTTCGAACAGACCGGCAATCACCGGGTTCTTCCAGTGGCTGATAAAGCCACCGATCATGTGCACCTCGCCGATGCCGCGATACTCGCCCGATGCCAGCGCTTTGCGCACGCGGCGCAACAGTCCGTCATCGTGGTGCCAAGTCGACCATTCGCCCGGGATGCGGTACAGGCCGTAGATCGGCACCACCGTTTCCGGGGCGAGTTCATGCAGTTCGAGCGCGAGTTCAGGCGGTGTGCCGGTAACCACGGCCAGCCCGACGTTCTCCTGTCGCAGAATGCCGATCGCCGCTTGCGGAGAAGTGACTTCTTTCTGATTCCACTTCCAGTGCAGGTGTATATCAGCCAGCGGTGGGGCCCCCAAAAGTGCAGCGGGAGACAAACACAACAGCGCGCCAAGTATCCAGCGGCGTCTTCGACGGTTCGACATATCGTGACTTCCTCGTGGATCGGAATATTGGCTAAGGTTAGGCCATGAGATTGCCACAGCAACATGGGATACCCAACCGGCTTGGCGTTCTGCTGCTCGCATTGTCGGTCGCGGCCGGCGGCGCGATCGCGGCTGGGCAGGATGCCGACGATTGGCCGGATTGGGTGGACGAACAGGAGCGTATGCGGGCCCGCATTGCCCAGGTCAACGAAGGCGAGCTGGCTTTCCTGCGTGGCAAGCCGGCGAATGATGTGCATCACCACGTCAACCGGGTGGCGATCAGCGAACAGTCGCTGCAGGACGGTTGGGTGGTGTTGGAGCAGTGCCATGACAACCTGGATCGGGTACCGATGGCGGAGATCATGTTCAACCCCAAGCGACTGCGGGCACTCGACGTCATCAGCTCGCGCAATATCGATGCGGCCTATGTCGAGGGCAATACCGTGCAGTTGCGCGGTGTGAAAGGTGATTCACAGGTGTGCGTGCGCGCCGAGACCCAGGCCCTGCACATCGTTGGAGACGGGGTGTTCGAGCTGCGCAACGGTCCGTTCATGCGACGCTTTCTCGATGGCTACTACCCGCTGCATCTGTCGATGCGGGTCGATTATCCGGTGTCGCTGGCGCTGGCGGATTTCACACCGGAAGCCCAGCCGGGCTTCAGCGTCGTGCAACGTCCGGGACGGGTGGATGTCGAGGCCTTGTTCGAAGGCCAATTGCGAACCCGGCTGCGTTTCTTTGCAGACTAGCGCGGCGATCATGCCGCTACTGGCCCGAGCGCTTACAAATTAAACTCCTATTTGCGCGTGCCGCTATGCTGGCATGAACGCAACCACAGCCACTGAATTTCTGCGCCGCATCCCGCTGCTGGCCACGCTGCCCGATTGGCAGTTCGATCTGGTGGTCGAGGCCGCTCAGCCGGTCGAGGCACAGGAAGGTGCGACATTGATCACCCGCGGCACAGACGACGGCTTTACCTACTTTCTCACGCACGGAGATATATCGCTCGACTCTGCCGACGGTGTGGTGCGCCAGATCGAGGTGACGCCGGCAACGCGCATTCAACCCGTCGCCAACCTGAGACCGCGGATGTTCGGTGTGACTGCGCTGAGTCGGGTACAAGCGGTGCGCATCCCCGACCTGGTACTCGCCGCCGCCGGTTTCGACCACCCGTCACAAGAGGACGGCGAAGCCGCGACGGCCGACGACGCCGGCAAGCAACAACGCGATGAGATCGACAGCAAGCTGGGTTTTCGACTCTACCAGGACCTGCGCGCCAACAACCGCGTGCTGCCGACACTGCCCGACCTGGCGTTGGCGGTACGCAAGGCGATCGACACCGAAGAGAGCGACGCGCGCAAGATCGCCCGCCTGGTCGAGACCGACCCGGCGATGGCGGCCAAGTTGGTGAAGGCCGCGAACAGCGCCATGTACGCCGGATCGGGCAATGCCAAGACCTGTTCGGCGGCGGTCGTGCGCCTGGGTATGGATACGACCAAGCAACTGGTGCTGACGTTCGCGCTCAAGGACGTCTTCAAGAGCCGCGACGAATCGAGCCGCCGGCAGATGCAGGCCCTATGGAAACACAGCGCCGAGATCGCCGCGCTGTGTTTCGTCATCGCCCGCGAGAGCGGTCTGGTGCAACCGGAAGAGGCACTGCTGGCGGGGCTGGTGCACGACGTCGGCATCATCGCGATCCTGAACTACGCCCAACAGTATCCGCAGCTGATGAACGATCCGCACCTCGTACAGCAGACGATCAAGCGTCTGCGCGGCGAACTCGGCGCAATGATCCTGCGTGATTGGCGATTCTCGCCGTCGGCCGTGTCGGCCGCGCGCGATGCCGAGAACTGGTCGCGACGCCACCATCGCGAGGCAGACCTCAGCGATCTATTGATCGTTGCGCAGTTTCATGAACGCCTGCGGTACGACAAGGTGGACGAATTGCCGCCGATGCATGAGATCTCGGCGATCCATCGCGTGCTCGGTGACGAGGCATCGGTCGAGAAGAGTCACGAGTTGTTGCGCGCTGCGCGCGAACACATCGATGAGATGCAGAGCGTGCTGAGCAGTTGAGACGGCGTCGCGCAACCAAGGGGCGCGCGATCCTTCAATCCAGCGGTTTGCGAAAGAACACGACGCGCTCGGTTTCCTCGAAACCCAATGCGCGGTGCGCGGCCTGGCTGGCGGCGTTGTCCAACAGCGCATCCGAGGCCATCTCGGTACACCCCAGTGATTTCACCCAGTCTTCGACATGCGCCACCAGGCGCCTGGCCACCCCTGCTTGTCTGGCATCTTCGCTGACGTAGATCCCCTCGAGAAAACCGACGGGCAAGGTCTCGGTGCCGTTGACGAAGTCGTAGCGAATCGACGCCTCGGCAAAGCCGAAGGTGTCGCCCGACGGCGATTCGGCGACAAACGCCGCGAAGCGTTCCGGGTTGGCACACCATGCCCGCATCTCGTCCAGATGGGTGGCTTCCGGGCAGCTTGGCCAGAGCATTTTGCGCAGCGATAACCAGCCCGGTTCATCGTGTGAATAGCAACGTCTGACAGTGATTTCTACATGGTTCATGGCGTGGTGAAACGAGCTTGCGTTGGAGTGTGCAGATGCATGACATCATGACAGACACGCGTTACGCTTGCGCGATGGAAGTTCGCATCATCCCGGTCACGTCGTTCGAGCAGAATTGCTCCCTGTTGTGTTGCGAATCGAGCGGCAGGGCCGCCCTGGTCGACCCCGGGGGCGACCCGGAGCGCATCAAGGCCGCAATTGACGAGAGCGGTTTCACGGTTGAGAAGATCTTCGTAACCCACGGGCACTTCGACCATGTGGGCGCGGTGAAGGTACTGGCGCGCGAACTCGAGGTGCCGATAGAAGGTCCGCAGGAAGACGATCTCTTTCTGCTCGAAACCCTGCCGCAGTGGTGCAGCCAGTTCGGATTTCCACCGGGCGAGAGTTTCGTGCCCGACCGCTGGTTGAAGCAGGGTGATCAGATTGCCTTCGGTGACCAGACGCTCGATGTGCACCATTGCCCCGGCCACACCCCCGGGCACGTGATCTTTCACCATCGACCGACCAGGATCGCGATCGTTGGCGACGTGATCTTCAAAGGATCGATCGGTCGCACCGATTTCCCAAGGGGCGATCATCCGACCTTGCTGGCATCCATTCGCGAGCGTATCTGGCCGCTGGGTGACGACGTCACGCTGTTGCCCGGTCACGGGCCGACGACCACGATTGGCGAAGAGCGCCGCCACAACCCCTTTGTTCAAGGCGGCTACGGCTGACAGCCTGCAAGCGGATATAGAGCGCGTCGATGAGTGGGCTGGCGATGCTTGCCGCTGCTGCAGCGGTGTTTGCTGCCTACCTGGTGCGCGGGGTATCGGGTTTTGGTTCGGCACTGATCGCGGTGCCGCTGCTGGTGCACGTGTTTCCGCTGACGTTCGTCGTGCCGTTCATGGCCGTGATGGATGTGATAGCGGCGGTGTTTCTGACCGGCGCCGGGCTGCGCGACAGACGGGTGCGCTGGCGTGAGGTCGGCTGGCTGATTCCGACCACGGTTGCAGGTATCGCGATCGGCCTGCTGTTGCTGGTGGGTATGGATGGGCAGGCACTGCAACTTGCCCTCGGCATCTTCGTTGTGGCGTTCGGTCTGCGCAATCTGCTTGGCCTGCAGGCGCACAAGATCGTGTCGCCCTGGTGGTCCATCCCGGCTGGCCTGGTAGGCGGCGGTATCGGCGCAGTGTTTTCGACCGGCGGTCCGCCGTACGTGATCTACCTGAGCCACCGGCTTGCCGACAAAGGCGAACTGCGGGCGACCATGTCGGCGATATTCCTGCTCGATGGCAGCATCCGTATCGTCGGCCTGTTGATCGCCGGGTTGCTGCTGCAGCCGCAACTGGGCTGGTTTCTGCTCGCCGGTCTACCGTTGATGGCCGCCGGATTGTATGTCGGCCATCACATCCATGTCGGTCTCAGCCAGCGCCAGATGACGATCGTTGTCGCCCTCTTGCTGCTCGTCAGTGGCGGTTCGTTGATCTACCGGATGTTGCCGGATTTCTGGTAGGCGGTCGTCACGCGATTGCCGGCTGCAACGGGCTGTGCAGTGCGAACTTCGCAGCGCTGTGCGAAAGTGTGTCGCAACGAGTCAGCGATTGGGGCGCACCCGGTGGATATCAAAGTCATAGCCGTAGTTGTAACGATTCTGTTGGCGATCACCGGCTATCTGTACAACTACAGCCAGAACCTGCTCTCTGAGCGGCGCAAAGAGCGCCTGAACCTGCTCAATCGACAACTCAACGACTTCTACGGGCCTTTATATATCCTGACGCAATCGAGTCGGGCGTCGTTGGTCACCTTGCGCCAACGGCTCGGTGGTGTGCAGGTGTTCAAGGACGCCAAACAGCCGACCGATGCCGAGCTCGATGAATGGCGTGTCTGGGTCAAAGCGGTGCTGATGCCGATCAATGAAAAGATCGAGACGGTCATCGTCAACAACGCGCACCTGATCCGCGAATCGGAGATGCCGCGTTGCCTGCTGACATTCATGTCGCATATGTCGAGTTATCGCGCGATCGTCAGCAAGTGGGACGCCGGCGATTTCAGTGAGTTTCTGTCACCGATCGAATTTCCGAAAGACCTCCATCAATATGCCGAGCAGAGTTACCAGGCGATAAAGAATGAACAGGTGAAACTCCTCGGCAGCCGCAACGGTACACAATAGGAGAAATGAGCAATGTACATGCTGATGGCCATCATTCAGCCGTTCCGTGTCGACGACGCCATACAAGAGCTACAAGAAGTCGGTGCGAGGGGGGTGACCGTGCAGGAGGTCAAAGGCTTCGGTCAGCAGCGAGGCCATGGCGAGACCTATCGTGGGTCGGAATATGCGTGTGACCTGCTGCCCAAGGTGCAGTTGACGGTGCTGGTCGGCGACAGCGATTTGGACAGGGCGAAAGAGGCCATCGCGCGGGCGACGCAAACTGGGCGGATCGGCGACGGCATCATGTGGGCAGTGCCGTTCGACAACTATGTGCGCATCCGAACCGGCGAAGCGGTCAGCGACTGACCTGAACTCAGCAGTGCGTCAGGTGCCGGTCGGCGCATCCTGGAGGTAGGGCAGGGCGTCTTCGAATCGGCGTTCGACTTTCACGCCGATGAGGTCGTCGGCGCGCGTCCTGCCCGGATTGATCGCCGCGATTGGGATGTCGTTCTCGGCTGCGATACGGCAGAAGCGAAACCCCGAATACACCATCAACGACGATCCGATCACCAGCAAGGCATCTGCTCGATGCAGGGCGGCGACGGCCGCATCGACCCTGGCCTTCGGGATCGTTTCTCCGAAGAACACCACATCCGGTTTCAACATGCCGCCACAGGCGGGACAGGGCGGAACGCGGAATCGACTGAAGTCGACATTCTCCAGGTAGGCGTCGCCGTCCGGCGCGATGTCGGCGGTGCGCTCGGCAAACTCGGGATTATCGTCGACCAGTTGCTGTTGAAAACCGTCGCGCTCAATCCGCGTGCCGCAGTCGAGACAGATAATCCGGTCGAGGCGACCATGCAGGTCGATAACGGCCTGTGATCCGGCGCGCTGGTGCAGGCGGTCGACATTCTGCGTGACCAGCTGTTCGATCCTGCCTGAGTGCTCCCAATCGGCCAGCGTGTAGTGGCAGCTGTTGGGCTCGGCGCGAGTGAACCAGCGCCAACCCACCAGGCTGCGTGCCCAGTAGCGCTGTCGTGTGTGTTCGCGCTTGACGAAGTCCTGGTATTGCACCGGCGCCGGTC
>MWSE01000075.1_pt1 | contig 20104 bp, 12 predicted proteins | sample 1021931 | NCBI WGS metagenome assembly MWSE01 (sample SAMN06338154, study PRJNA374545) | mollusc metagenome | biome: marine bay; material: sediment; isolation source: gill 28 cm from animal B | host: Kuphus polythalamius | place: Philippines: Mindanao | collected 2011-09-12 | reverse complement strand
AGTACCCCACTGCGGTACCTGGGCCGGGCCGAAGATCAGCCCCGCCAGTTTGGGATGCTGCTCTAGCTCACCTTCGCGCCGGATGAAGGTCAGGCCGCTCTCGAACAGCCGCACGCGGGTCTGCTGACGGGCCAGGTTGTGCTTGAGCGTTTGCACCAATCCGGGCCAGATACTGGCGCGCATGTTCGCCATGTCGGCCGAAATCGGATTGGCCAGCACAATCGGCTCGACGTCGGGTGTGATCACCTCGGCCAACTCCGGCGAGATAAAACTGTAGGTGATCGCTTCCTGGTAACCGCGATGTACCAGCATCTGCTTCGCGGCCGCGAGGTTGAACTCAGCCTCGGGGCGGACAGCGACACTGACCGGCGCCGAGCTCAGGCTGGCCGGGATGTTCGCATAACCATAGATTCGACCGACCTCTTCGATCAGGTCCGCTTCGATCGAGATATCGAAACGCGCACTCGGCGCAGTGACCTTCCAACCGTCATCAGTCGACGCCACCGCCATACCGAGACGTCTGAGGATGTCCTCAACGGTTGCATCGTCGACCTGCACGCCGAGCAGACGGACGATACGCTCACTGCGCAAAGCGATCGCCTGCTGTTTCGGCAGATCATCGGCCGACGCCGCCTCGGTGATCGGTCCGGCCTGACCGCCGACGATACCCGTCAGCAAGGCAGTCGCGCGCTCAATCGCCGTACGTTGCAGCTCATAGTCCACGCCGCGCTCGAAGCGATGCGACGAATCGGTGTGCAGGCCGTAGCTGCGCGCCTTGCCGGCGATCGCCAGCGGGGCGAAGAACGCCGATTCGAGCAGCACGTCTTTGGTCGCGTCGGTCACACCCGAGCCTTCGCCACCCATGATGCCGGCCATCGCCAATGGCTTTTCGTGGTCAGCGATCACCAGCGTGTCGCTGCGCAACTCGGCCTCGCTGCCATCGAGCAGCGTGAGCTTCTCACCCTGCTCTGCCATGCGCACCTTGATGCCGCCGGCGAGTGTTCCCAAGTCAAAGCCGTGCATCGGCTGCCCCAACTCCAACATCACATAGTTGGTGACATCGACCACCGGCGAAATCGCACGCACGCCACCGCGCCGCAGCTTCTCGACCATCCAATCCGGCGTCGTTGCCGCGGCATCGATTCCACGCACGATGCGGCACAGGTAACGTGGACATGCTGCGGGGGCGTCGACCGCTACCGCGAACTGATCGTCGATCGAAGGCGACACGGGCGTTATGTCAGGTGCGGTCAACGCCGCCTGGTTCAGTACACCCACCTCGCGCGCGATACCGGCAACGCTGAGGCAATCGGCACGATCAGGGGTAAGGTCGACATCGATGCAGGCATCGTCAAGCGACAGATAATCGCGGAAGTCCTTGCCCACCGGCGCATCGGCCGGCAGCGGCAGGATGCCGTCGGACGTCTCTGCAAGGCCGAGTTCAGATGCCGAGCAGATCATGCCGAGCGATTCGACACCGCGTAGCTTCGCCTTCTTGATCTTGAAGTCATTGAGCAGGCGCGCACCCACCGTCGCAACCGGCACCTTCATACCAGCGGCCACGTTGCGCGCACCGCACACGATCTGGGACGGCGCATCGGCACCAATGTTGACCGAGCAGACGCTGAGCTTGTCCGCATCCGGATGTTGCTCACGGCTCAAAACCTCGCCGACCACGACGCCGGTAAACGCTGGCGCCGCCGGTTCGACCGAGTCGACCTCGAGGCCGGCCATGCTCAACTGATCGGCCAGCTCGTCCGTGGAGATGTCGGGATTAACCCATTCGCGCAGCCATGCTTCGCTGAATTTCATTGTTCTTTCCTAACTCAATTCGATATCGATGAACGCACGGCGGATGCTCAGGCAAACTGCTTGAGGAATCGCAGGTCGTTCTCGAAAAACAATCGCAGGTCGTTGACGCCGTAACGCAACATGGCCAGACGTTCGACACCCATGCCGAAGGCATAGCCGAGGTACTTCTCACTATCGATACCGACGTGACGGAATACCTCCGGATGAATCATTCCGCAGCCCAACACCTCGAGCCAGCCGGTGTGACTGCACACGCGGCAACCTTCGCCGCTACACATCACACACTGAATATCCACTTCGGCCGACGGCTCGGTGAACGGGAAGTACGACGGGCGAAAACGCACTTCGAGATCGTCACGTTCAAAGAAGCTGTGCAGAAAGGCATTCAGAATGCCTTTGAGATCGGCAAAGCTGACCTGCTCGTCGACCAGGAAGCCTTCGACCTGGTGGAACATTGGCGTATGCGTCAGATCAGAATCGCAGCGATACACGCGGCCGGGCGCGATCACCTTCATCGGCGGCTGCGCGTCTTTCATATGACGTATCTGCACCGGCGAGGTATGCGTGCGTAGCAACAGATGCTCGTCGAAGTAGAAGGTGTCGTGCATCGCGCGCGCCGGATGATGCGCGGGGATATTCAACGCCTCGAAGTTGTGAAAGTCGTCTTCGATCTCCGGGCCTTCGGCTACCTCGAAGCCCGCACTGGCGAAGAACGCCTGAATGCGCTGCATGGTGCGCGTGACCGGATGCAAACCTCCCGATGCCACATCGCGGCCCGGCAAGGTCACGTCAATCGTTTCGGAGGCAAGACGCTGCGCCAACACCTCGTCTTCAATCGCCTGCTTGCGCGATTCCAACTCGGCCTGAAACGCCTGCTTGGCCTTGTTGATTTCCTGACCGGCACTCTTGCGCTCTTCCGGTGGCAGCTTGCCCAGCTGCTTCAGGCGTTCGGTAAACGAACCGCTCTTGCCAAGATACTGAACCCGCACTTCATCGAGTGCGCGCAGGTCTTTTGCTGCGGCCAACGCGGCCAGCGCACTTTCCAACAACGTCGCTAGATTTTCGCTCATATCACATTCGCCACGCGCACACGCAGCGTTTCCCTGGTGTTGTTCTGTCGTAGCCCGGCGGCGCCACACCGCGAGGCAACAAAAAGGGGGAAGACCGGCCCGGCCTTCCCCCTTCTCTATCGATCACGTATACACCGGACACAGCGTCCGGCGCCGTCATCAGCTCGCGAGGGCAGCCTTGGCCTTCTCAGCGAGTTGCTCAAACGCCGGCATGTCGTGAACGGCGATATCGGCCAGCATTTTGCGGTCGACTTCGATGCCGGCTTTGTTCAAGCCGTCGATAAAGCGACTGTACGACATGTCGCACAGTCGCGCAGCGGCATTGATACGCTGGATCCACAACGCACGGAACTCGCGCTTCTTAACGCGACGGTCGCGATACGCGTACTGACCGGCTTTGATGACAGCCTGCTTGGCTACACGGTACACCTTGCGGCGCGCACCGTAATAACCTTTTGCAGACTTCAGAACTTTCTTGTGCTTGGCGTGCGCCTGTACACCACGTTTAACTCTTGGCATTGCTCAGTCTCCTTGTCGATCAGGCGTACGGAATCATGCGACGCGCTGCTGCCACATCACTCTTGTGCAACATCGACGGCGAACGCAGCTGACGCTTACGCTTGGTCGATTTCTTGGTCAGGATGTGACGACGGTGAGACTGGTTACGTTTGACGCCACCAGCAGTGATCCGGAAACGCTTGGCAGCGCCACGGTTGGTTTTGATTTTCGGCATTTTCGACTCCTTAAAACTCTCAAGGGTTGTGTAAAAGGCGGCCAAGGCAATGCCTGTTGGCCCGACCGCCCAACCGCCTTCAATCTGAAGACGGTCTGTTATTCATGTCATCTGCAGCGCTATTTACTGCGTTTAGGGCCGAGCACCATCACCATCTGGCGCCCTTCCATCATCGGTCGCTGCTCAACCTGCGAGATCTCCTCGAGGTCTTTCTCAATACGTTCCAGCAGTTCCAGACCGCGTTCACGGTGTGCGTGCTCGCGACCGCGGAAGCGCATCGTTACCTTCGCCTTGTCGCCTTCTTCGAGGAAGCGATGGAGGTTACGCAGCTTCACCTGGTAATCGCCGATATCGGTGCCCGGGCGAAACTTCACTTCCTTGACCTGAACCTGTTTTTGCTTCTTGCGCGCTTCCTGCTTCTGTTTCTTTTGTTCGAAGATGAACTTGCCGTAGTCCATGATGCGGCATACCGGCGGCTCGGCGTTCGGAACAATCTCGACAAGATCGAGCGACGATTCATCGGCAGAAGCCTGCGCCTCTGTAATCGGCACGATACCGACCTGTTCACCTTCTGCGTCAATCAGTCGCACTTCACGCGCGGTTATCTCTCCGTTCAGGCGATTCCGCTTCTCGGGTTGTCTGGCGATAGCCGTTGTCCTCTAGTCAATTAACGTTGGCCCGACAAGCAAGAAAGCACCGGCAAACGCCAGTGCTTTCTGGGATTCAGGCCCGATTCATCCCGGCTTGCAGCCCTAAGCGGGCAAACACCGGGGCTTCACATCAAGCGCGCTTCGCGACCTCGCCTTCGAACCGTTGGATGAGTTCATCCAACGGTATCGACCCGAGATCTTCACCGCTGCGGGTACGTACCGCCACGCTGCGATTCTCCATCTCGCGGTCGCCGACGACCAAGAGGTACGGCGTGCGCTGCAAGGTGTGTTCGCGAATTTTAAAACCGATCTTCTCGTTTCTCAAGTCTAATTCCGCTCTAAAGCCTTTATCTTGCAGGCTTTTCACCACTTCCCGGCAGAATTCGGCCTGACGGTCGGTAATGTTCATGACGACGGCCTGAACCGGTGCAAGCCAAAGCGGGAACGCACCGGCGTGGTGCTCGATCAGAATGCCGATAAAACGCTCGATCGAGCCCAGGATCGCCCGGTGCAGCATGACTGGCACCTGTTTACTGTTGTCTTCGGCGATGTAGGTCGCCCCAAGACGCGCCGGCATCGAGAAATCGAGCTGAATCGTGCCCAGCTGCCAGACCCGGTTCAGACAGTCGCGCAGCGAGTATTCGATCTTCGGCCCGTAGAAGGCGCCTTCACCCGGCTGCAGTTCCCATTCGAGCCCGCGCTCGTTCAACGCATTCTCAAGTGATTTCTCAGCTTTATCCCATAACTCATCTGATCCTACACGTTTTTCTGGACGCGTTGAGAGTTTGACGAGGACCTCTTCGAAGCCGAAATCCTTGTACACCTCGAACAGCAGATCATTAAAAGAGAGCACTTCCGACAGGATCTGTTCTTCGGTGCAGAAGATGTGCGCATCGTCCTGCACGAAGTTTCGCACCCGCATCAGGCCATGCAGCGTGCCCGATGGCTCGTTGCGGTGACAGGAACCAAATTCGGCCAAGCGCAGCGGCAGATCGCGATAGCTTTTCAGCCCGTGGTTGTAGATCTGGATGTGCGCCGGGCAGTTCATCGGCTTGATCGCGTAGTCGCGATTCTCCGAGTGCGTGGTGAAGATCATGTCACCGAACTTGTCCCAGTGACCGGATTTCTCCCACAGGGTGCGGTCGATCACCTGCGGCGTGTGCACCTCCTGGTAACCGTGGTCGCGCAGCTTGTCGCGGATGTACTGCTGTACCGCCAGGTAGATCGTCCAGCCGCGGTTGTGCCAGAACACCATGCCCGGGGCCTCATCCTGCGCATGGAACAGGTCGAGCGCCTTGCCGATCTTGCGATGGTCACGCTTTTCGGCCTCTTCCAACCGATGCAGGTATTCCTTGAGCTCTTTCTTGTCGCGCCAGGCCGTGCCGTAGATACGCTGCAGCATCGGGTTGTTCGAGTCGCCGCGCCAGTAGGCGCCGGCCAGCTTCATTAATTTGAAGGCCTTGGGCAGTTTGCCGGTGCTCGGCAGATGCGGACCGCGACACACGTCGAACCACTCGCCCTGGCGATACACCGAGACCTCTTCACCTTCAGGGATGATGTCTTCGATGATCTCGACCTTGTAGGCCTCGCCGATGTCGCCGAAAGTCTTCTTCGCCTGTTCGCGATCCCACACCTCGCGCTCGATCGGCAGGTCGCGACCGACGATCTCACGCATGCGGTCTTCGATCTTCTGCAGGTCGGCCGGGCCGAAAGGCTCTTCGCGTGCAAAGTCGTAATAGAAACCATCTTCGATCGCCGGGCCTATCGTGACCTGGGTGCCGGGATACAGCTCCTGCACGGCCTGCGCCATCACATGCGCGGCATCGTGCCGAATCAACTCGAGCGCTTCTTCGTTCTTGGCGGTGATGATCGCCAGATCGGTATCGCTGTCGATCAGGTACGAGGTGTCGACCATACGGCCGCCCACACTGCCGGCCAACGCGGCCTTGGCGAGACCGGGTCCAATATCGGCGGCAACGTCTGCCACGGTTACAGGATTGTCAAAGCTCCGGCTGGAGCCATCGGGAAGGGTTACAACAGGCATGCTGCAGCATCTCCATAGTTCAGTGGTGGCCCATACCAAAGGCCATTTCACTCTAGGTACAACAAGGGTTTCCCGGCGATGGGGCTGGAAAAGTCCCCGCAATCGTCCCCGCTCAGGAGCTCCTGGGAAGCGTATAGGGTAACAAATACACAGGACTGCAGGGTGTCCAGTTAGCGGCTGCCAACCAGGGGCGGCGGGCGCGGCAATCCCGCCATGCCCATACTCCGCCGCACGCAGAACTACCGCGCAATCCAGCTGCACGAGCACACGACCGGCGAGAACATCGGTGTGCACCGTCGAGACGGTTCACTTGGGTACGTCACCTGGCCGAGCTCTGTCGGTGTTGTGGCTGCCAGGCGTATCAGACAGGCAGTGCCGGTCAAGCTGGCAATCGTTGCCTACACGCTCGACGATGATCCAACCGTTGAATGGGTGGCCGTGCCACCCTGCTGTTTCGTCCAGGAGTGCGTAACGGTAGACAGTGCGCGGTGTGTACGCGAGGCCGGTAGACCGCGCATCGTGCAGGCTCACACGCCAGCGGCCAGCAGTAGCGAACGCCTTCCTCGATTAGTTCATCGCATAGCACTTTCAATTTCCTGGGTGCGTAGACCGCCAGGTGGATCTGGCCTCCGGAGGCGACATAGCGCACCTCGACAAAGATGTCTGGACCAATATGGATTTTCTCGCCCGGGCAGTGCGTGAACTTGAGCATGTCAGCGTCGTTGCCGATTGATGCACTGGTTGGCGGTTTTGATCATCTTTCAGTTCGTCGCCATCAGTTTGGCTCGCTACATAGCGGGCTGCCTGTTACTCGGCCTTAAGCTCCTCGACCGCCTTTCTGACAGCTAGCTCAGCGAACATCGGTTCAACCCCGTTGTGTATGAGCATACTCCTTATTTCATCTTCCGACGTTCCCTGCTTTAACTCCAGCAGGATGGTCAGTTGTTGAATGCGCTCCCAGTATTGGTACGGCAGTACGTTTTTTATATTGGTTCTGTCGACATCTTCCGAAATCAACGGTGCCCCCGGTAACTTAACATGTACAAGCCGATGATCTATTGAACGGACGGTGCCAAGTATCTCGATCATTAGATCGTTTGCATTTCGTTCCGCTTTCGGCTGGTTCGGTTGATTGCCCGATAAGGCTCGATCGAATCTCGCCTTGAAAGTACCCCAGTGCGTTTCAAACGCGCGATCAAGTTTGTCCGCCTTCAAACCATCTTCACCGAGTGCACCGTTTAGCGTGCTGATCAAAAGCCGCATACTCTCCTTATCGCCCGGGGACGTGTGGTTGAAGTTCTGCAGCGGCCCCTTCACGTCCGTGTATCCCAAGTCAACAAGCAACGTGCACACCCAGGACTTATCCAGTCGCTTCGCTATAGCCCCCGATTCAAACTGTATCCAGGGTTCGTGTTGATTCTCCGCCGTCAGGCAAACAATACCGAATGACGTCTTGCCAAGCTGGTTTAGGATTTGTTCAAACCATGCGGACCCGCGATCCATCTCCGTCGATATCCACGGGTCGACGTATTGTATGACGTCACCCAGCCACTCTTTCAGCAGCTTGGCGACAGCCTTACTACGATCACCAGACCAGCTGATAAACACTTCCATACCCAACTCCCTGTTCATTGCACTAATCGCCCAGGGATCGAAGGTATCACATGGGTGTGAAAAGCGGCGGCGTTTTGAACCGGCAACCCTAACCTTCTCCCGGATCATCGTCGCCCGATGACGGAGAAACCGTGGCCGCTTGTTGTGCGGGCCGGTATTTCTCTGCGTGCTCCACAAAAGTGTTTTCTATCATCCCCTCCGGGAAAACATGATGTGTAGATAACAATCTATCTAGTTCGATGCAGTCGACGCCACGGCCACACAGTCTATCGATGATAAATCGCAGCTCGTATTCCATCTCAGACCAATTCGAAGTGCGATTCTCTATAATTGATTGCCATTGGGGACCACCACGCCTCCAGTCAGCCACTTGGGTATGCAGCGCCTGCATTTGCCTTGCCATAGAACGAACCGTTGTCAACGTCTCCTCGGCAATTTCATATGGATCCCTGTGAGGAGTCTGAACTTCTGGTCGACAGCTCGCAACCGCATCGTTGAATCTCTGTTCGAACTCCGGCCACCAAGTATCTAACACTCGCTGAACCCGCTCGGGCGGCATACTCTCGTTACCTAAATGCCCATTTAGTGTATTTAAGAGAGAAAGCATGCTCTCCTTGTTGGGGAAAGTATGGTTTATATGTTGAAGTGGACCAGTTACATCAACAGGTTGTATATCCACTAGGAAGGTCATTGCACGATTTTCTGGTAAGCCTTTTACGATTGCGCCCGATTCGAACTGAAGCCAGGAAGCGTGCTGATTTTCTCTCGTAATGCAGACGATGCCGATAGACGTCTCGGCGAGCCTATCCATAATCTCTCTAAACCACGAGATACCCCTTTCCATCTCAGTAGAAATCCATGGTTCTGCCCTTTGAATTACGTTCGGCAACCAATCACGCATTATCTCAGCCACAGACCGACTCAGCGGACCCGACCAGCTAATAAAAACCCTCATACCTAACCCCACCCGTTTTTTTGACTAAACGATAGAGCCAAGTTAGCACAGCTCTACCGGAGTTAGCCCAGCTGTACATCGGGCATGCTTAGATTATTTCCCCTAACACTAGACGTCTACGCAACACCCCCACGAATGCATTGACACAGCCTCTCGTAAGTTCTGGGGCGACGTATCGGAGCCAAACGCCCGCATCACCCTGTCTAAGTCCTCGCAGCAGTATCAGCTCGAGACCATGTCCTTCGCGAACCTGTGGCCCAGCGAGTGTGACACCACCACGATCATTCAAAGTACTGAGCGCCCCCTCGTCGGACTACTCGATGTAGGTCTTCAACACGTACGAGCCGATTTGCTCAGACGAAACCAATGTTGCCTTCACGGATTGAGTGCGTAGTGACGCGAATTCTCCGACGCAATGCGGGTTGCTGTGGCTGGTTAGGTGGTTCAATGGACCGGTAGAGGTTTTCTGAAGTAGAACGACGCCTCCTAATGGCCACGTTGAGAGACCGCGTACTAAAGCGGTGATCTGCAAGCAAAAAATCCAAAACTCGATTGACCCAGCTTACTGAACTCCGACACCTTCGCATGACCAATTGACGGCATTGCCCTAGCGCGTTTCAAAGCCTGTGCAATACTGACTGAAAACGAGTATCGCGCTTCCCACCCGTCGCTCGAGAGACCCGCCGAGATCGCGCTTTGCTCAGCCTTCGCATTTGCGAGCTCGCGTGCCGTATTCACTCGCAAGGCCAACAGCGTTCAAGAATAAGCAGCCACGAACCCCGTGCGACAGGAGCACAGCGATGGCCATAAGACGCAAGCAGGGTGAAACGCGGACCACGACACTCAGGCGAGCCATTCGCAATGCCACGACACGCACCGTCGTAGCCGGCGCATCCGACGCGATCACGGTCATCAACAACGACATCACCGCCGAGTTGGTGACCGACATCTTCAAACCGCCGCTGTTCCAGTTCGATCACATCGGCAACCTGTTCGAAAAGAATCGCCCCGGCAACGCCGTGGTGCGCAGCGACGATCTGCTGGCGCTGCGCGTCGAGGCCCGCAATCTGGATATCGTCTCGGGCGATCCGCCCCGCTTGGTCAAGACGTCGAACCGGACCAGCTACCTGATCCTGCACTTTCCGCCGCAGGCGATCATCGAGCAGACCTTCTACGAAGCCGAGCCGCCCGGAACCGACCTGCCGCCGGACGACCCGGATGCCGGCAGTGGCGGCGAGACCCCACCCGACCCACCGGTGCGCGCACGCATTGCCGACGAGTCACGTATCGTATTTCGCGTACCCAACGACTTCGACATCCCGTACACACTCGAAGGCGTGCTCGAGGCCTGCGAATCACTCGCTTTGAGCGTTACCAACAACAGCCGGCCTCCCCCATCGACCGGGCCGACGATCGAGTTCGGCAGCCTGTTCGACAAGGCCGCGATTCAGAAACTCTCGCCGGCGCAGCGCGGAGCATTGGCGGGCTTTGCGGTGCGCTCGCTGCGCCTCGCTGCAGTCCAGCGTGACGACGCCACGCTCAGGTTGCGTCAGTTCGGCGCAGCCGAGGCCTTGAGACCCGTGCCTGCCGACAAGGCGATACGGATTCCGGATCTGTCGGTGCGGCCCAACCCGCCCAAACCGGCGCTGCCGAGCGCCACACGCACCGCGATCGAGCTGCCATGGCGGCTGGTGATCTCGCCGCATGCAAACGAACGCTGGCGGCATGCCGCGGCTCCCGTCACCTCCGAAGCCACCGGCCATACCGAGCTGTGGCACACGCGCCTGGTCGCACCCGGTACGAACGGCAGTTTCATCGAACCGCCGTATGCCGACCCGCAGCGGACTATCCGTGCTGTCTGGGCCAAGACCGGCGAGTCGTCGACGGTGACTATGAACGGCGACTTTCCCAGCACCAGCAACCCGCTGCCCGCGCCGCACAATGCGCCGTTCCGCATGCCGATGAACGATTTCGATCGCTTCCAGATCACGCATCTGTCATCGAACTTTTCGCGCCGCGGGTTCACGCCGCAACCCGTCGATACCAATCTGTTGATGCTGAGCGCACTCGGCGGCTGGCTGGATTCGCGCGGCGCGTGGGAGCCCCCGACCGGCATGTCGGTGGAAGAGTGGGTGCACCGCGCAAGCATGGCGCGCGATCACTATGTGCGGATCGTCTACAAAGGTTTCCTGCTGCCGTTCGGCCACCGCGTATCGCTGGTCAAGGTGAGCGAGCGCAAGTTTCACAACGGGGCCTTGATTCCGGACGACGACAACCCCGGTCAGTTCAAACCCGGCATCGAATACCGCGCTGACAACGCCGCGTTCCTGCGTCAACGGCTGTTCATCGTGGTGCGGGAGCGGGAGCGCACCTATGGCGGTTCGCTGCACGAAAGCCTGCGCGACATCGCCGACACCAAGCGTTATCTGTACCAGCTGCCGTTTTCCAACGTGCGCATCCTTACCCAGGTAACTCCCAACCTGGATGATCCGACGACCAACCCATCCGATATCAACGGCCAGGGCCAACTGTTGTTCTGGCCACATGTGGCCGACCAGGCATTTCGCTTCCAATGTGCGGCGACCGATCTCGACGGTCGCACCGTGGCATTCGATATGCCGATGATCTTCATCGAGAACACACTGGCCGCGCCCGGCGATTTTCCGTCGGCCGATTTCAACATGTCGCAGGCGCAGGCCGAGTATCGAAACAAGACGAGTTTCAACACGGTACCGTTCAAAGGCCAGCGGGTTGCGCTCGCGGCGAGCAACAAGGCGGGCGACACCACGGTCGAAGCCGAAGAGGTGCAGTTCGATATCGAAGCCGAAGTCGGCAACGCAACACTGCACAACGCCAGCGAGGGCTTCACCCGTCCGGTGTGCTTTCCGGCAGTCAAACGCGTCACCGCGCGGGTCGGCGCACTCGCCCACCTCGGGGGCACCGATGCACGGGTTCGGCGCAAATGCGGGGCAGATATTCGCCGACGTCGCCAACAAGCCCGGCATGGCGTTGCTCGATTTTTCCAGCCAAGGCGACCGCTCGGGCGGATATGTACAGCCCAATCTCAAACCCAAGGCCTTGTCGCGATTGACCGGACCGATGATGGGCGACGTCGGCAGTTTCATATCCGGTTCGGTGCCGGATGGTGCCGGCTTCCCGACCTCACCGGGTGACCTGCCGTTACCGCTGCTGTTCGGCTGCATCCCGCTGGCGGACATCATCGAGGCGGTGGCTGATCTCGCCAACAACACCGACCAGGTACCTAAGTTCATCAGCGAGGCCAGCACCCAGCTGGAATCGTTCATCACCGGGCTTGGCCGCACTTATGCGCTGGTGGTCAATCTGGCTTCGCAACCGGCCGACATCGCGTCCGCCGCGATCACGGTCTTCAACGGCACGCTGAACGATATCCTGGCGCAGGCAACAGGCTATGCGGCAGCCCAGGTCGCGCCACTGCAAAGCGCCGCAACGCAGCTCACTGCAGCCGTCAATGACGTGGCCAGTGACCTGCAGTCATTGCAAGGCAAGCGGATCGACGACGCTACGCTCGCCGCGCCGCTGGGCGACATCGGCGGCCACATTACGACAGCAAGCAGTCGCATCACAGACTTGGTCAATGCCGTAAACACGCCGGTCAACGGTACCTCCCTGGCGGCCGGCCTGCGTCAACAGGCACTGTCGTTCGCTAGCAAGCTCGACGCCTTTCTCGCCGATCTCAACAAGCTTGCCAACCTGGTCAACCAGGCGCAGACACTGTATGCGGCGCTCGACGACATCGTCGGCGATGCCAGCCAACTCGGCGACCTGTTTTCCGACGCGACCGAACTCAAAACTCGCATCGAGGCCGTCGGCAACGCGATCGGCGGGTTCAAGACGGCGATCAGCGACTTCGAGCTGCTGTCGGGCGCACCGCGCAAGATGTCGGGCGCACCGCGCAAGATTGTGCTCGACGCGCTGAGCATCATCGAACAACTGATCGACGGCGCCGACTTGTTGCAGTTGGTCGAGCTGCTGACCGGCGATGAGCTGACGATCCGCTTCGACTGGAACCCGCGCATCAGCAGCTGGTGGCTGCCCGGTGCCAACCCCAACAGCGACGATCCCATCTTCCGCGCCAACGACGAACGCGGATTCATCGTCGCGGTCGAGGCCAAGGTCAAGAAGAACGGCGGCGGCACCCCCAAGATCGGTGTGGTGTGCAGTCTGAAACATTTCGACTTGGTGTTGATTGCGCCCGCCAGCTTCCTCGAACTCAACTTCGAGAAGATCGAGTTTGCGGTCGACAGTTCGTCGAAGATGGATGTCGATGTACTGCTGTCTGACATCAAGTTCGTCGGCCCCTTGAGTTTCGTCGAGACCCTGCGCGACCTGATCCCGCTTGACGGCTTCTCCGACCCACCCTACCTCGACATCACACCGCAAGGCATCGATGCCGGCTTCGATATCTCTCTGCCCGGCATCTCCGTTGGTGTACTCAACATCAACAACCTGAGTCTCGGTGCCGGCTTCTGCGTACCCTTCATCGGTCAGCCACTAAGCGTGCGCTTCAACTTCTGCACACGTGAACAACCGTTCCTGCTTACGGTGTACATGTTCGGCGGCGGCGGATTCTTCGGCGTGACCATCGACCCGCACGGTGTGCAGATCCTCGAGGCCTCGTTCGAATTCGGTGCCAGCATCTCGGTCGATTTCGGTGTTGCCTCCGGCGGCGTGCATGTGATGGCCGGCCTTTACTACCGCATGGAGATGGACGAGTCGTCGTTGACCGGTTACTTCCGCCTCGGCGGACACGTCGATGTACTCGGCTTGATCAGCGCCTCGCTCGAACTGTATCTGGAGCTGCGGTACGAATTCGAAAGCGGCAAGTGCGTCGGCAAGGCCGAGCTGACCATCGAGGTACAGGTACTGGTGTTCTCAGGCAGCGTGACGATCACCTGCGAGCGCAAGTTTGCCGGCTCGAACGGCGACCCGACATTGCGCCAGATGCTTGGCTTCGACCCATCGTTACCGTTGCCGGACGAACTAGCCCTGATCAACGACCAAACAGATTACGCCTGGCGCGAGTACTGCGAGGCGTTCGCCTGAGAGGCATCAGCCGGAGATACATAGGTCATGGCCAAACAACATATTCTCTGGACGGTACTGCCCTACGGTCGCATCACTGACGAACAAGGCCGCGACACGCATCGTATATCGATCGTGGTATCGCCGCGCCTGACCCCGGAGGCGGCCAATCAACAAAAGCTCGAGGCCTTTCCCGACTTCCTCGACTGGCCCGCTGCACTCGGTCAACGCCGACTGAGCCTGCGTATCAACAATCAAAACGTCGGTCTGCGCCTGCTCAGTCAACCCAACTCGCAGCTATGGCAAACCCTGCTGACGCCGACCACTCCTGTCGCCGGTTTCGTCTACCAGGACATGAGCAAGGTCAACCTGCGCTCGTTCGCCGTACGCAACGTGCTGGGCTTTATGCGCCGCCACTATGGCCAACTTGCGGTGGATGCGCGCAGAGACCACCCGACCCTGTTGCCGTGGGATAACGCCGATTCTTCATTGAAGGACATGCTCGACGACCTGGGCACGCGTACGATCACGCGCGACTTCGGCAATGAGTCGCGCACCTTCGTGCTGCCGGGATTCTCTCGCTTCCTCGATCACGGTAACCCCGAATCGACCGACGCCTATCTCGACAACACGGTGTTCTCGGGCAAGAGCCCCTATCAAGGCACGAGCACCGGTAACAAGTTGGACAGCAATGGGCTGCCATTGCCCGAATCGGGTTTTTCGCTACGGGTATTACCTGCAGACTGGCGCAACCCAAGCCTTCCCGGCCCCGGCGCGAACGTGATGAACCAGTTCAACAGCGCCGACGAATACGCCTTCTATCAGGCCGATCGTTTCTATCGACGCACCACGCCTACCGATAAACAACGTCGGATGCGTCGCCCGTCGTTCGACGACATCCCCGAACCGCCCGAGGCACCGGAATACGACTTCCATCGGATCATCGCCTCGTATGCCGACTATCCGGAGCTGATGCGCCGCCTTGGGCTGGTGATCGACTGTGCGATCACCGACAACCGCGTGTTGCGCCAACTGGTCAGTAGCGGCGGCGGTCAGGCAGTCGGTCAGATGCAGTTGCTGATCGATGGCAGCGGCGCACCCGGCACCACGGATGGTCGACCGATCACCGCCTGGTATGCCGACCAAGAGCGGTTCGTTACCCGTGAGCGCAGTCACGACCACAGGCGCGGCCTGCTGCGCCTCGAGGGCGCCGACGACGGCTGGGGCGTGGCCGACAAAGACGAGCCCGATTCACCGTTCGATGTCTACCAGGTCGATCCCGATGGCGCCGCATTAAAGACGGTCGGCTTCACCGTCACCAGCCAAAACCTGCTGACCCGCAGCCTGAACTCGCTGCAGAGCGACGGCGAGGTCACCTACACCACCGGTGATCGTCAACCGGTCGCCGCGCTGCGTTCAGGGGGCATCGGCGTATCGCGTCACGGACGTGCCGAGCAGGTTGCCGAGACGGCCGCATCGGCAACTCTGAAGAACGCCGCCATCGAGAACAACAATGCCGACACGGTCGTGCTGTTTGCCGAAGATCTGTTGCGCGGTTACCGCGTCGATGTCGCGCCCGTCAAAGACGAGATGTCACCTGGACACTGGATGAGCCTGTGCGCCCGCGAAGGTCGCTACCGCGTCGTCGCCAACGATCAGGAGCTGCCACTGCCGCCGGACGAAGGCTATGTGAAGGGCGCATCCACTTCCAAGAGCCCTGATGACAGTGCGAACCCCGACGATCACTATCTGCACGAATCGATGTTTCGTTGGACCGGCTGGAGCCTGTGTACGCCGCGCCCGGGTCTGACCCTGCGCGCGCAGCAGGCAGACGACAGCCAGGTGCAGGGCGAGGTGCCGACCACGGTCACCGACGAGGCCAGCGACGGCAACGGCATCGTCGCCGAGTTCAAGGCCTTGAAAGGCACGCTGCCACGCTTGCGTTTCGGACAGCGTTACCGCCTGCGTGCGCGTATCGTCGACTTGGCCGGTAACAGTCTCGCTGTCGACGATCCCTCGCTCGGCGAGCTCGAGCACGCGACCGCAGCGGTCGGCTACTGGCGCTTCGAGCCGGTCGACCCACCGGCGCTGGTGCACCGCCATCGCGTCAGCGAGGGTGAATCGCTCGAACGCATGGTCATCCGCAGCAACTACGATCTGAGCAGCGGCGAATATCTCAAGTCGCAACCGTTCAAAGATGCCGTCCAGCTACCGGCGTCGGCTGACTTCGAGTACCTCGAACAAAATGAGCGCCATGTCGTACCGCCGAAGGCATCGCAGCAACAGTGCGAGCACCACGGCCTGTTCGACTCCTTCTTTGCCGACCCGACAAGCATCAAACAGGGTTATGCAATTGCCGCACGCGAGGCCGGCACGCTGTACGACCCGATACCCGGCGCACAGATCGAACTCGTAACTCCGCAGGCATTGAGCACGGTCGCGACAACGACCAGCGTACCGCCTGCTCTGCCGACGCCGGAGAACCCGGTCGGCGATCGCATGGCCGGCGGACAATACATCGTTCACCGTGAAGCCCAGCTCGAAACGCCCTACCTGCCGGACGATGCCGCCGGTGGCGTCGCGATTTACGCCCGCCCCGGCCACCAGATTCCCGGCGTCAGTGGGCCGACCGTGCTCGGGCCGGGTTGCATGGTGCTCGAAGACCCGGACAAGCGTTTGGTGCTGGTCGTCGGCTACGACCAGCCGTGGCCAAACAACCTCGGCTGCCGCATCGTTTTGCAAGAACGCGATACCGAGTACGATGAATTGCCGTGCAGCGTGAACCACAAGGATGCGGGCATGCCGAAGTGGGATGCCGAAACGCGCGAACTGACGCTGTTCATCGCCAAGGGCGAGATCGTACGGCTTGCGTATGCGAGCTTCGTCCATACCAAGCATCTGCCCAGCTTCGGCCTGCCACACTGGATCAAGAGCGGCGCCAAGCACGACATCATGGTGATGGCACAACTCGGTACCCACTGGATGCTGTCGCCCTACCGCAAGCTGACGATGGTGCACGCCACGCAGCAGCCGGTCTGCCTGCCGGAGCTGATCAAGATGAGCATCCACCGGCCGAGCGGTGCAAGCTATGCCAACCTCGTTTGCCGGACGGTCGTGTTGCACGGCCCGAGTACCGGCAAGTTCGAGATCGAGGCCGACTGGGAAGAATGGATCGACGATCTCGAAAAGGATGGCCCGGAACGTATCAGCGGCCACGGCCAGTTGGGCGAGATCCCGCTGCATGAGAATCACATCAACAAGTTCGATCTTGCGAGTGCGGTCAAGAACTCCCAGGTCGACCCGAACCGTGATCGCGCGCGCGCCGACCGTCACGAACTGGGCGACAGCAAGTTCCGCCTGATTCGCTACCGGGTGCGCGCCACAACGCGCTTTCGCGAGTACCTTCCGCCGTCGCTGTATGCCGACACCGAGCAGATTACGCGACTTGGCCCTATCGCGTTGGGCGACCATGTGTTGGTCGCCGACCCGACAGATGCCGGCGCAACGATCCTGGTCGATCCGAACGGTTCGGAACAGAACACCCGTGTGCTGGCCAGCGAACCGCCGGACGACCCGCGCGTGCTGTATGTGGTACCGACCTTCCGCTGGCAACAGCAAGAGATTGCAGGCGGCAAACAGCAACAGGTTATCCGCTACGGCAACGGATTGCGGGTGTGGATAGACCGCCCGTGGTTCAGTTCAGGCGACGGCGAACTGTTGGGCGTGATGCTGTTCGGCGACGACAAACCATTCAAGAACATGCCGGATGCGATGCAACCTTTCGTCACACAATGGGGACTCGATCCGCTGTGGGAGACCGGCTCGCCCAAGGCGAGCATCAAGGTCAGCGACTTCCCCGCTCGCGTTCATGACGAGCCGGTCGCGCTGCAGGAAAAACCCAACCAACCACCGGCGCACGTCGTCGGTCATCGCGTGCATTGGGACGAACAACGCAAGCTCTGGTACTGCGATATTGAACTCGAGCCGGGCCGCAGCTATATGCCGTTCATCCGGCTGGCGCTGGTGCGCTACCAACCCAACGCGCTGCCCAACGCGAGAATCTCCAAGGTCGTGCTCAGCGAGTTCGTTCAGGTGTTGCCGCGGCGCCGCGCTGTGTATGGCCGCACTGGAGATAGCGTCGACCTGACCCTGTTCGGCACGGTACCGCATGCCGGGCCGATGAAATACACCGTCGATTCAGATTACCTATTCGTGTCGTTCGCCAATGGCCCGTTCGAAACCGGCCGCAACCGCGTCGAACTCGTACTGCAGACGCGTGACAAGAACATCGACAGCGATCTCGCATGGACCGATCACTCCACACTGGCAACATCGCAGACCGCCGAACCGGGCAGCAGCGTATTCGATGGCCTGCCGATACTCGACACCGGCAAGTTCGGCGTCGAGACAACCGTGCAAGCAGCAGACCAAGCTCGCAAGGTCGATCTGCGTAGCGGCGCATCATTGATGCTCGACGCCACGATCGAACTCGCACCGGGGGCACGCGATCAGTTCGAGCTTGCCGAAAAGATGCCGGACTTTCTGCAGTTCATCGACCCGCAGATCTGGAAGACGAGCGCAGCATTACCCGATACCGGCGACCTGCCGCGCCGATTGATGCTGCGCGAGTTCGAACGCTACTACACCGACCATACGGTGCCGCATCGGCGTGACGGTACGGTTTTCCAACGGCGGGTGATCGAAGAACGCCTGGTGTATTCGACGGTCTTCGATCTCGACAGCTAGGTAGGTCAAGCGGTCGCTGCGGTCGTGCAGCGATCGCCCTCGATCTGCAGGCGACCGACAACCTTGACCAGCGCTGCGGTCAGCGTCGCCAGGTCATTTGCCGACATGACGAACGGCGGCATCAGGTAGACCAACTTGCCAAACGGACGCACCCACACGCCAGCCTCGACGAACAGTGGCTGAACGGTCGGCATATCAACAGGCGCAGCCAGCTCGACCACACCGATTGCACCCAGTACGCGCACATCGGCCACATGCGGCATCGATGCACACGGCGCAAGGCCCTCGGCCAGCCCGCTCTGGATCGCAGCGATGCGCGATTGCCAGGGCGATTCGAGCAACAGCTCGATACTCGCCAGCGACACCGCGCAGGCCAGGGGGTTGGCCATGAAGGTCGGACCGTGCATGAACACGCCCGGCTCACCCGCAGATATCGCCTCACCGATCGTGCGGCGGGTTAGCGTTGCCGCCAATGTCATGTAACCGCCGGTCAGTGACTTGCCCAGGCACAGGATGTCCGGCGTGATATCGGCATGCTCGCAGGCGAACAGCGGCATGCTCGCAGGCGAACAGCCTGCCGGTTCGACCAAAGCCGGTCGCGATCTCGTCGGCGATCAGCAACACCTCGAACTCATCGCACAGCGCACGTACTTGACGCAGATAATCCGCCGAGTAAAAACGCATCCCGCCTGCGCCCTGCACGATTGGTTCGAGGATCACCGCCGCAACCTCGTGCGCATGTTTGTGCAGCATTGTGCGCATCGCCTCGATGTCGACCGGGTCCGCCGGGGCATTGATCGGACCGCCCGGCGGCGGCACGAACAATTGTTGCGGCAGCACGTCGTTGAACAAGGTATGCATGCCGGTTAACGGGTCGCATACCGACATCGCGTGCAGCGTGTCGCCGTGATAGCCGTTGCGCAGCGCAATGAAACGCGATTTCGCCGGCCGCTCTTGGCTGCGCCAGTATTGGATCGCCATCTTTAAGGCCACCTCGACCGCTACCGAACCGGAATCTGCGAAGAACACCAGGTCGAGTCCGTCGGGGGTGATGTCGACCAATCGCTCGGCCAGTGCGACCGCCGGCGGGTGGGTGATGCCGCCGAACATCACATGCGCCATGGCATCCAGCTGTTGCGATATCGCCGTGTTCAGACGCGGGTGGTTGTAGCCATGGATCACACACCACCACGACGCCATGCCATCGATCAGCTCGCGCCCGTCGGCGAGGCGCAGTTTCACGCCGCTGGCGGAGACCACGGGCACGGCAGTGGCGCCGGCACCGACCGCGCTGTAAGGATGCCAGATGAATTCGCTGTCGCGCTGTTGCAGGGTGTCGGCGTGCGGTGTCGCTTTCATGTTCGATCGATTGCTTGCAAATCAGCTGGCCATGATAGCAATCAACAGGCAAGGACT
>MWSE01000060.1_pt1 | contig 20488 bp, 20 predicted proteins | sample 1021931 | NCBI WGS metagenome assembly MWSE01 (sample SAMN06338154, study PRJNA374545) | mollusc metagenome | biome: marine bay; material: sediment; isolation source: gill 28 cm from animal B | host: Kuphus polythalamius | place: Philippines: Mindanao | collected 2011-09-12 | reverse complement strand
CTCGGTGTCGTTGGCTTGGCGCGACGGTAATTGCTTCCAAGCTGCAAACAACGGATCGCTGCCGCCTGGTGGCTGCGTTGTACCGCGATCCGTCGGGCGTGGCGGCATCTGCGCATGCAGTGACATATTGGCAGCGGTCCACGCGGCCACGACCAACAACGAGGCGGCAACGACGACTGTCGACTTTGTGTGTTTTTTGAAGCTGGCACGTTTCATTTTTTCTGCGGTGATTCTTGCGCGGTGCGGTACCGGAGTAATGGCAATATCCGTACCCGGCCGAATCCAGCGCGGTTCAACATTCAAAATGCGCCGGCGCCGCCCGTGACAGGTTCAAATAAGCCGGAGTGAGTGTTGATCTAGGCCATGGCAAGAGACGAGAACTGGCCAATTGGTATACAGAGGGACGCTGGGGCAAGTGTTGCTTGCTTGGTGGTGGTGGCTTGATTGGGAGTCGGACCTAAGATGGGTATCGTGGGGATCCGTACGATACTGCGTATTCTGGGTAATTACGGGGCTAGTGTCTTCAGGCCAGATCGGGAAAGTTCGAGCTCACATCCCGAGCAGCGAGCAACAGTACTGGGAGCCGATATCACAGCCCCCTAACCTTCCGCTTTCAAATATGCCTCAATTTGGTCCACATCGGTTGGCGTAAGTTCGAACCACTCGCCTTCGAGGCGCTTGTGTGAGAACCGTCTGTGGAGTTCCGCCTCAGCTTTAGAGCAATTTTCAACCAAGCCAGTGAGTATGAGTTCGAATTTGAAAGGCAGCTTCACGCCGAACAAACGTATTCTGTCTTTCAGATTGACAGTCTTCCCGATTTTATATCCGTATTCGGATTTCAAAACGTAAATGTATCCGGCGATTGGCAGATAATTCTTTCCTTTAGGCGACGACGGACAGCTTAGTGGCGTGATGTCCATCTCTGCATAACCAGGGAAATGTTCGGCGAAGATGTCGTCGAGCATATATCGCTCGCGTACTGATTCAGCAAACTTGAAGTGGGCGTTTCTCCACCAGCGTCGGCCACTGGGGTTAGGCTTCAGCGTCAGCGATGTTTTAGCATATTCGGCGATAGCTTGGTTTTGGCAGATATCCAGTGATGCTACGACGGCGAGGCCACTGACGCTGCCTGTTAGTTTGTCTTCCTGCCATGTGCCGATGAGAATGCCGTCGCCGGGCTGGAAGCGATGCGCACGGCCCAATGGTAGGGATAGCATACCGTCGCTACCTCGGGTTGTATGGTTCGCAGAGAGCATGTGGTAGACGTTCGGGTTATTTTTTCGCATAAGGTGATCATTCTCCATTCTTGCTGTTATCTTCGCGCCGAATGGACGCCGTTATGCGAGCCAGTTCTTCGTCGATATGCGCGGAGCGACTGGTTTGCCAAGCAAAGTAAGGGTGCTGGGTGAGATCCGTCGCAGTGTCGAACCAGGCGGTGTTTATCGTTTGGTCCGATTCCTCGATGCGGGCTATCAAAGGTCTACTGATGCATTGCGTGCCGATTGTATTGGACGGGAAATAGCACCTTTCCTCGTCGCCCAGCACTTCTTCAGTTATCGGGGTGCAAAAGCTGAGTTCCTGGTCGCAATGGAGCAGATAGGGAATCAGCCGAGTTAGCTCTGGGGTTGGGTAGAGTACCAAGTAACAACCTCCATCGAGGTTCCCCTCACTTTCGACAAGTAATGGGTCCGCTGTCCCATTCGGGAATACGTTCTCTGCATACGACTCGAGCAGTCGGCTTCGATCGAAATCTAAGCGGCCGAGATAGAAACGCGGCAAATACTTGAAATCGAAGAAGCTCCAGTTGTGCAGGGGAAGGTAATCGCCTCCATCATTGACAAAAAGCGCTTTCGCGGAATCGAAGTTGGCACGCCAGTTTTCGATATCGCGCTGGTATTGCGTGAATCGGCACACGTGTTCCTCCGGAATGCACTGATAGAACTGCTCCCAGTCTTCCTCGGTGTAGCTCCCTAGATCGCGATCGAACAAGGCTGCGACATCCTCTGGAATGTCCGTGAAATAACTTGAGGGCCGTAGACGAACGGTCGCCAATTCATTGGCGTCGACCGCGACGTCGTCGTAGTCCCGCAAGTGCAGTCGGAAATATTCCGCTCGAAGAGCAGAGAGTTGCCTGAACGTCCGCAACAGTCCGGTCCGTTCGTCAACATCGTTGGCCCAGAGTTTCAGTTTGTAGAGCTGTTTTTCTTCAAATGTTTGCGCCTGTTGCACAGGGTGAAAGCGTGTACGCCGGGTCAAGCGCTCGGCGAGGCCGTCGAGTGTCATATTCTCTCCCCGGTCCTCACAGGCTTTGCTGATCATGTTTAGGAGATCAATCCAACGCGTGTTGTGCGCCATCAGTCGACGCCCCGGCTCGGCGTGGGCGGGTAAGCGCATCCTGGAAAGGTCACGATTAAACGCTTCACGATCGCCCCGGTACAGCTCTTGCCAGCTTAGATCCTTCGGCTTGATCCGCAGTTCGTTCAAGATTGCATCCATGTTCTTGGCCATCGAGATGCGGTCCTCGGTCGGGATGCCCCGCGACTTCCACGCGCCGAGTTGTTCGTACGCCTCGCCACCCTGTGCGAGCAACTCTTCCCGACTGGAACTCTTGAACTCTGGGCGGGTTGTTCGAGTACCCGCGCCGTCCGGCAGCTCCCGCGTCTGCTTGAGAGGCGGGAATTCAACGATATCCCCCATCGTGTTTCTTCCTAGTGGCGGTCACGTTTGTGGTGACAATTTCTGCGGGCTACAGTAATCATGGGGTGCTCTGCTCGATGATCAGGTAGGCCTGACGCAACAGATCCGCGTAGGTCTGGTAGGGTTTACCGAGATAACGGCGTGCTTGGCGCAGGCCTCTCTTGTCCAGCCACATCTTTTGTCGACCGCGGTGATGTTCGACGGCGCCGAAATCTAGGATCAGGTCAATTACGACCTCCGGAATGGCTCTTTCGGCGCAACGAATTTTGGCGTGTTCACTCATGCTCATGGCGTGCTCCTCCCAACTGATGAGCACATTATCGTCGCTCCAGAAAATTTCCAATATCCATTTCAATACAGAAAGTTATGATCTGTTTTGGATATAAAAAGAAGTACCAATTGGTAATATTGAGTAGGATAAACGGGTATCAAGTCCACCTTGAATTGATACGGGATACAAGGTGTGGCGTTTGGTCCGGGATGCCCGAGCGTGCTGGTTTCAACCGGGCTGGCGAAACGCCCCGCTGTCACTGTCTTAGTAAGCTGACCCGATGGATCGGGTGGTTTTCGTGCTTCGGGTGAGCAGCGAATTGCCTTGCACAGGACGCATGTCAATTCGGTACGGCATGCCGGCTTTCGGGCGCACTGCACGGCCTGAGTCGCATGATCCGAGATTCTGCTCATGGCCGGATGCACGCATTCGTCGCGGCGTCCGAAAGCGGCCGCACGAGCCCCGGTACCCATGATGGCGCCATCGTGCGGCCACAATCACCGGTCAGATCTCGGTCTGCTCCGAAATCTCCAGTGCGTCATCGACCTCTATCCCAAGGTACCTCACTGTGCTTTCCAGCTTGGTGTTTGACCGTACCCCCGTAATCCGAGCCATGCGGGATGTGGGATTTCCTTGTATTTTGACCCCAAGGAGGTCCCAAGATGCAGCGCAAGCGCTACACAGGAGAACAGATCATCGCGATCCTCAAGGAGAACCAGGCCGGCACAATGCCAGCCACGCCGAAAGGCGTTTGATCGCGGCGTTACCGAAGCTCCAATCGCCCCGTGAGCCACCCCATGTGCTGCTACTGCCAAGGCTTTTTGCACAAAAAGGCAACCTACCAAGGCAAGCCGCAGGTTGTTTCCGACCCTCAGGGTACGCGAATTTTCCATCCTGACGGCTCAATTTAGTTCATACCACACGATTAGATGAATGAATGGAGCTTTGACACCCGGTTGAATGGCGCCGAGGCGGAAAGGGCAACTCCTAGAAGCCATGCCGCCGGCACAATTCCTGGATAGGAGCCCCAGCGTCTGCCTCCTTCAAAAAACCAATAATCTGCTCTTCGTTGTACCGCAACTTTAGTCATCTCGCCGACAAAGTTTCTTTCGCTGATATTCGTCAAATCGTTACGTCCGTTACAGAGCTAAAAAATAATGAGTTTGCAAAACATGTCACCGATCGTCATACGGTCGTTGACGCTTTCTCCCATCCAAGCAACGAGACGAGATGGCTTTGCATCTACCGACATGTCTCGCTATGCCGACTACCGCTCGTGATGGCGAGCGCCCTTTAGACGATGGTGTGTTTGACGCAGGTAAGCGCATCGCTTCTGGCGACCATGGAGGACGACACAATGGACCAGCGTGATAGGCCCAACGAAAATTCTGAAGCCGCACGCCACGAAATACATACCTCGGATGTTGAAGGTTTGGCGTGTTTCCGACGCGTAGGGCAAGTCATTGCCACCATTCTCGTATTCGGCGTTTTCATCTGGCTACTGTTAGCGGGACTTGTCTGGCTGTTGGCGCTATTTCTTCCAGCCGACCTTTCCGCGGCCGTGAAGCTGCCAATTCTTTTTGCTGTTGTGTTCATTGCAGTGCTGCTGTTGTTCAAGTTGTACGACCTTATCGGTGGTGGTTCACTGGAAACGCTTGCCAACTCGTTTGCTCGATGGTTCAGGGAATATGATTGGTCTTGTCATGGGACCCATCCTCAAGAGAGCCCATGGGGCAGGTATTTACGGCTAGCCGGACATGGCAGCGCCCCCACCTTTCTGTCGATCGGCCTCATCTTCGTGCTCATCAGCGGCGGTCGTGTCTTGAATCTCGGTGTCGTCCCCTATGCTCTGTTTCTACTTGGCGTCGTCGGCATACTGTTGGTCAACCGTTGGTGGCCCAGCATCCGATGGGGCTTTGTGCCTCACTTGGCGGTGATTACGCTGGTCAGTATTGTGGTGTTCGCGCACCCTTCGGCGGATATTGACGGCGGGCGAGTGATCGAGTCGGGCTTATATCAACATACATGGATACCGGTCTACTGGGGCATCGCCGTCCTGTTGGTGCTGAGTGCCATGCTTTCGCGCAAGCTGTTTCGGAAATACAGGCATCTTTTCGCGCATCTACAGGTCAACCAAGCAACTGCGCGCAACACCGAAACTTACGCTGCGCACTCTGCGCAGCGTAAATCTCTGCAACCGAAATCGATCGTCTTCGATGTTGGCTCAGGCAACGAGGTGAACGGCATCGATTTCTGGCGATTTGCCCGCAGCCTGGTAAAGGTTCCCGTCTTCCGTCTGCTCGAGATCGTTTTTTGGCCGTCCCTGATTGTGGTCGGCATCGCGGATTGGGAACTGATGGGAAAACTGGCCTTCATCTTCGGCGTTACAGCATGGGTGGTGTATGCGCTCGGTGATATGCACCGGGGGCTCGATGATTACCTATTGGGATGGCGACGGCTGTTGTTCCGCGGCATTCCCGCTATCGTGTCGCTGATCGTGATCGCCCTTGCTGCAGGCCGATTGTTCGATAATAGCTATATTCGCACGGTGATTGAAGGTGGTGAATCTCTGTTCGGATTCACCAGCAATCCGGTCCTTCTGTTCTATCTATTCAGCGCTTATATCTTTGCAGGTTTCCTTGGATACTGGACCAATCTCTTGATCAGTCGTCATTTGATCGAGATGTTCGACGGGTACGACAGTGCGAATGGCGCAGGCTTTTCGGTCGACACCTTATACAGGCAAGGCGGCCAAGTATCGGAAGGCTTGTTGCAGATACTGGGTGCCGATCGTTATGTGCTGCTGGACAGATTACATCCCACTTCGGAACAGGATGGGGTCAAGCGCATTCTGGGCCGAACACAGCTGCTGGCGGAGACCATCGGCGACAGTGACCAAGTGCATTTGGGGGATCGCGCAGCGAGCAGGTATGCACAGACACTCAGTGGAAAAGTGTTCAAGCGGGCACTGCATCACAGGATCCGTTTTTATTTCACGACCATTCTGCTCGTGTTCGGAATCGGACTTGTTGTGATTTCGTTCTGGTTGCGCAGTCTTCCGCAGCGGGCGCAGCTTACTGTGCAGACGCTTCCTGCTGACGACCATGCCGAGCTTTTCAACTTGCGCAAGCATCTGTTCGATGGCAAGCGCTGGAAACGGCGCTCGCCAATACTTCTCGCCGCGTCCGGTGGCGGAACTCGAGCGGCCCTTTACACATACTCGTTCATGGGCGGCTTGCAGGATGTGGGGTTACTGAAGGACGTCGTGCTCGCCAGCGGCGTGTCGGGAGGCAGTGCCGCTATTGCCTACTTGGCCATGCACCGCGAGCAATTAATCGACAACCCGCGATTGACTGAGCAGATGAGCGCGCCGGTTGCCAACACGGACGATGGCAGATCGCCAATGGATCCCTGGAAACAGTTCGAAGACGTCATGAGCGCTCCATTCATACAGGATGCATTCGCCGGACTGTCGGAATGGCGAATGGCCTCTGGCTGCGGCAGAGACGGAGATCTGGAGGGTTTGCGACTGGGTGTACAACTTCAAGAGAGCTTCGACCGACGGTTTGCACTCGAACAAGACAATCACGGCGTTGTCTACAAAAAAGCATGCCAATCGGAGACTGAATCCGGATCAGCAAATGATCAGATATTGCGCCTTGGTCAACAAACCGATCTCGGCCTGATTTTCAACACGACGCTTGCCGGAATGATCGAGTGCGACGAGACTCAATTTTGTGGCGGTGCTATTCTCGAAGATAATCAGCATATCGACGACATAGGCAAGGAACATACGACGACATTGGGCAAGGGTGGACGGTTGATCCTCACCAACCTCAGCGTCAAGCGATCGGGCAACAACAGCGAAGGGCCATTTCCCGATGATGCCGATTCGTTGCCCTCAACGCCAGATGACTATCTCACCTACCGCGTACTCAACTCGCCTGATATTCCCATTGTCAGCGCGGCAGCATTGAGCGCGAATTTCCCACCAGTATTTCCGAACGCTGCTGTCGATGTCGAAATGCCCGCGAAAAAACGGTACTGGATTACCGATGGTGGTGCGAACGACAATCGCGGCATTTTGTCTCTGCTTTACGCATTGGAAGGTGCGGTGGATGAAGAATTGCAGAATGTCAGAGCAAGCATTCACAAATCACCCGAGCAGCAACAACAGAACGTGACTTGTCCCAATCGGCGCAACGGACCGTATCCAGCCATTCACATCGTGATCGCCGAAGCGTCTGCAATGGACCGAATCTATAAACAGGACAGGGGAGTTACCGCCCGGTTTGGCGGGGCCGAGCGTTTTGCCAGCCAGCTCATGGTCGATAAGCTGAAAAAGATAGCACGCGACTACGAATGCCTAGGCGGGAAGGGGATCTATCTGCACAATTTGCAGATGCCTCTGACATTGCGCAGCGCCGGTGGCATTGGAACGCATTGGATGCTGCCCAGAAACTTGACGCTGAGAGAACCCTTCGGATTCGCCCCCAAGCATGAACGACAGCAAGATGGTCTTGCAGATCTGAGCAGCTTCTTTCGCTTGACGGAGCCTGGTGTCGATGTTAACGGCATGCAGGCGCGCAAGCTGGTGGATGGATTGCATCGGGTCCCTTGGTCAGAAACAGCCTCATTCGGCGATTGCGCCAAACCCGGCAATGAGGAAGAGAAATGTGCGCGGTTGAAGCAGGTATGGGATGAATGGATCTGCGGTGATCCGCAGAATCCGTCACACGGAGACAGTTGGAGAACACTGCTGTCACAGCTCGCCGAAGAAAAGTTCGTCGCTGTTGCGAGTTGCGGTTCAGATGTAGTGGGTAGGGACGCTGTTAGTACTAGAGTATCGGGAGAATAACGAACAAGCCGGCTGGTACGATTGCCGACATGAAAGAGCGTCATGAGATTAGCGAGCTGTCACAGCCGAGCCGCAGCTGCTGGTGTTGGCGATCGGGGGGGCATGTGGACAAGCCCTCCATAGGCCATGGGCAGCGCGGTTCGGTCATGCTGTTGGCCAGCGTCGACTTCGGTGAACTGACGATCGATGACATGATTTCGGTCGTGCCCGACTGCGTGCAGCTGTTCAGTCCACGCGTCAGAGATTTCCGCCTGAGCGATGAAGGCGATGCCTACCTGCTCGTGCGACGTAACCTGCAGGTAAGGCTCGAACCCTACAAGCAACGGCTGTTCATCCAGGCACGCAAGCTCAACTTGCACGGTGCCGACCTGAGCAATGACGCCACGCTCGAGGTGACCTGGGGTGACGAGCTGGGCTCCGACCAGTTCGAGCTCTTCGAGACGTCACCGGTGAGTGGTGTGTGGCACTACGAGCGCAGCGACGAGTTGGTCGAGTAACGGCGCGGCGATCCGCGTGAGCGCAGGCCGGCGATGGGCGATTGGGTCCATCGCCGGTTGTGTGTCAGTGACATAGCGGCATGCCGCTGGCTGGAGTTTGAGGCATGGAGCGATGGATCTCGGTTGATGATTCGCTGGCGCAGTTGTGAAACCAAGGTATGACGACAATCGCAAGCATCCGTGCCAACCAGCGGTCTTGCACATGGTTGGCGACACGGGCCGTCGACGTTGATCCACGTCAGCCAGAGAGGCAATCCGTCGCTCAGCCGTCGAATTCGATGCTATGTATCCATTATCTGGAATCACGGCACAGGGACACGGCTCACGTTCAACCGTTTTTTGACAGTTATTTCGCCTGCTTGGCGTCAGTCTGGCTGACAGCTCTCATGTCAGACAGCGCACGGTCGGCCAATGGGTATGAAGCTGTCGCGTATGCTGTTGGATGTCGCCCGCGACATTGTGTCTTGTTGTCGATTTCGCCGTGCTTGGGGATAAGGCATGGCCAAAGCTAGACGATCGTTTCATCCGGATGTCCTGCGCTGGACTGACCTGAGCGATATGAAGATGGGTGAGGGGATCCCCGTTAATCTGGATCCGGCTTTCAAAGATTACAAGATCCTGGCCGAAGGTGACTCATGGTTCAGTCTGAACGACCTGCTACCGCGTGGTCATCTTCCGACGAACATTCTGTACAACCTGGGTTTCCGCAAGTCGACGTTGATTATCAGCTGTGCGTCACCCGGCGATACGATGAAGAACATGTCGAACATCGGCGGCAACAGGGATCTCAGGGAAGCCCTGTCGCGAGTTGGCTATAAGTGGGATGTGATCCTGCTCAGTGGCGGCGGCAATGATCTGTTGGAGAGGGCTCAGCTTATCCTGCTGGACAAGTCTGAACGGAAGGCGAATGCTAAGAAGCCGGAAGATTTTTGCAGTGAGGAAGAGCTGAGCCGATTGATCGACAGCGTCCAGAAAAACTATCGACGGATTGCGCAAAGGCGTGACATGAAAAGCGGTGCGGCGGTCGGTCAGCCGATGATCACGCACACCTATGACTACGTCACGCCGCGCAATTCCCCGGCCCGGTTCGTGAACATCCCGGTAAGCGGGCCATGGGTGTACAAAGAATTCGAAGCAGCGCAGATTCCGCAGAAGCACTGGATCGCACTTTCGGGCTACCTGCTCGAGCGCTTGGCCGAGGGTCTGTTGGCGCTGGAAGACCCGGAGACCGGGATCGAGAATTTCTATGTTGTGAATACGCTGGGTACCCTGCAGCCAGCGAATATTGACGATACCGGCGAGAGCAACGACTGGATCAACGAGTTTCACCCGAGCGGCGATGGTTATAAGAAGATCGTGAAGAAGTGGTATCGAGTGCTCGACAAGGTGTTGGGTTGAGTGCCCGGGGCCAGATCGTTTTTGTAGCAATACAATTCATACTTACGATATTGCCATGTCTGCAGCCAGCCTCATTCGCTTCCACAATATCGTGGCTACCACAAACCTAAGGAACGGGTATGAACATTCCAAATACTGACCTGTTGCCGCCACTGTTCGACAAAATACGTTCGTTCTATGCAGAATCCACGGGTGGCGCCTATATTCGGGCCGATATCATAAGGGCCTTCGAAAACGGTCTTGTAAACGCCGCAGTCGATTACCAGCGCGAACGAGAAAAGTTGCCAGGTCATAAAGAACGTCCGGAGCAAGTCGAACTTCATACTTCTGATCGACTTTCCGGCGAGCATCTGTCCCGGGCCGCGCTTACAGAACAGATTCAGACGATCTCATTACTTGATGCGCCGCTGGTTGAGATTGCACTCCTTATGATAGAAGCGCAGATAGATCTCAGGCTGGACGCGAGTGGCAAGTTCCAATTAAGCGATATAGAGTTCGATGCAGGCAATAGTGATTTACGAAATGGCGCCGCGTGGTGCCATGATCTTCTACAGCCGACAATCAGTGGCAGCCTTGCTGACTTGCCATCTTTCTGGCGTCGTTTTGGACAGAAGGTGCCCGAAAGTATCCGAATATTTACCGAGGCGCTTCCACTCAGCGCCACATTACGCAAGGCGATTCCCTACACTATACGTGTCCCTCGCCGGCTTGTAGACCCGAAGCTCGACACTCCACGTGCAGACAGCCGGGTACGGATCCTACATATCTCAGATCTGCACCTTGTGGAGGACTTGCAGCATCCTCAAAGAGCAGGCTCACCGACACTGGGTCAAAAGAAACACAACGAGAAGGTCGCAGAAATGCTCGGCCGGGTGACATCGCTCCTCGAACCGCGTTTCGACCTGTTGGTGGCCACGGGCGATTTAACGACAGATGGTCACAGCGGTTCATTCGAGACGCTGCTGCAGTTCATCCAAGCTGGCCCGATGGCCGGCGAAAACAAGCTTCGAATTGCAAACTATGGGTTGAATGCCAGTCGCGACAATAGGATTCTGATTCCAGGCAACCACGACCGTTTCGAGGGCGAGCGGGTGCCGAGCCAACGGCTCAACAATCGCTTCGAGCAAATGTTGGGTACCCCAACCACGGAGCAATACCCCTATTTGCGCGCGTTTCGCCCTCCCAACGCGGTTGAGGAAACACCAACACTCCTCTTATTTGTGTTTGATTCAACGCTACCCGAAGGTGCAGATGCGACCAGCGTCGAGGGGATCAGGGACGCGCCAGCGGCAGGACGTATAGGGGGTGCAGAAATTGATCGTATGAAGGAATTGGCCAGAGAAGCTGCGAAGAACCAGATAGCTGTGGCAGTAGGTGGATCAGATAACTCGGACTCTGGGAAAATCAAATTCGATCGCCACAATACTGTACGTATCGCTTTGTTGCATCATCACCCTGTGATTTCCTTCGAGGAATCGGAGTGGGAGCGCAAGCGGCCTAGGGGGTTCAAAAAGCTTTTTCACCCCATCGAAGCAGTGAAGAGTCTTTATGCCAAGATTGAACATGAGGGCATGGCACTGGACGGCGCCGACGAATTTCTTACCGGATGTTTTGAGGCAGGCATTCAGCTGGTTCTTTTCGGGCATAAGCATAAATCCTACCGACGGGCGGTCACGGTGCAGCGAAATACGCCTTCTGAGCAAAGCCCGATGGTTAACCCAGCAAGCGCGACTGCTCTTCTGGGAGCAGATGAGCGGGCTTTACCGTTAGCGATTGAGCCTCCCTTGCCAGAATCACCTTTCGGGAGCGTCATCAGCCTGCGGACTTTCTGTTGCCCAACCACCTTGGAACGAACCGAAAAAGGCAATGGTTTTTACGTCTTTGACTTTGCAGACAAAGACACGTTCGCGGTTCATTACTTCCTTTCAAGGCTAGGGAAAAACGGGGAAATCCTTCCCTTCACTCGAATCAGCGATCAGAGCGGCCAGCTAACACTTGGCGAACTCACCGACGAGGAGCAACGCACGTCCTATGTACTTCGTAAACTACCAACCACTGGATCCACATAGTCTTACTTTGTAATACCCCCATTTTTGATCGAGCCCAGAAGTAGGCTTCATGCGGCGTTTGCCAACATCTGGTTAGGGGTTATGCCTCCAAGGGCCATGTGTGGCCTTTCGTGATTGTAGCGCCACAGCCATTCGGTCGCGGTCTGCTGTGCGTGCTCAATCGATTCGAACAGGTGCTCGTCCAGCCATTTCAGCCGGGCGTTCTCTTCCTCAAGCTCCTTGAGCCGTTTCATGCTCGAGACATCCATGCCGCCGTACTTGGTGCGCCATTTGTAGAACGAGGCGCTGCTCATGCCGTGCTTGCGGCACAGCTCTGGCACCGGCACGCCGGCTTCGGACTCCTTCAGGATCTGGAAGATCTGGCTTTCCGTGTAGCGGGACTTCTTCATACGTAGAATCTCCTGTCAGTGGAAAATTCTACTCCCGGGTCCGATCATTTTCCGCGGGGACTACACTACTAGAAAGCTTTTATTGAGCTGGTAACGACCTTGGCCGTTCGAGGTATCAGACAAAAGCGGTGGATTGCGGATTGGGGATTCGCGAAGCGGGGCCGCTCAATCTGCGGGCCCCGGCTTGCTTGCGATCTACTATCGGGGAAGCGCGCTTCAGAATACCGAATCGATGACCCACGCCAGTGCATATCCCCCCGATGCGGAAGCAGCGATTGTGGCGGCGCCTGCGGCGGTGCCTATGCCGGGGACTGCAGTGCCGAAGGCCCCCCCCGCGATGCCGCCCAAATAATCGACATCCTTTAGGCCGTCGATCTTGGCATTCTTAGCCATCGCTGGCGTCGGGCCGGGGAAGGTGTCAAAGAATGGGTTGTCTTCAGAATATATCGTGTATGCGCCATCCTCAAGAATGCGGGCGGCATAGGGTAAAGATAGCTTAACGGACTCGTCGTCGACGCGGGCCGCAATTTCGCTGCTGCGTAAGAGACGTACCTGTTCGGCAATAGGTCGGCCCGAAACGAATTGCTCGACGTTCTTGAGCGCTTTCCTCGCCCCAGCCGACAGATTGGGCTCAGTGCCGCCGATGCGTTCTACCACCTCCAGCACGCTTTCGATCCGAGCCCGTGTGCGGGCGTCAATCTCCTTAACCTTCAGCGCGGCGCGAAGAACCTCGGGCCCGCTCGGCTTTGTGTCGCCCTTTTCGTAATCCAGCGTCTTCAGGATGCTCACGGCGTTATGCATCACAGCGCTAAGGATAATCTCGTGATCCCCAATTTCCGGGACGCCGCCTGAATCTAGGGGATCGGGCAATCCCGGATCACGTGGGTCGAGGATCATGCCAAACGTTCCATTCCACGGGTCGCGAATGTGCCAGTTAATCTTTCGGATGCCCCCGCTATCAAGCCGTGCTAGCGCCGTTAGCACCGTCGAACGGATGTCGGATTCGACCCGCTTGGCGACCAGCGATGGCAACTCAACATCTCCTAAATCCACCTCGAATCTAGTGCCCCTCAATTTCATTTTCTCTTTCATTTCGTGATCCTTTCAGTTTGGACAGGTTGACGTTCCCATGCGGCCCCTTCATTGCGATGAGCGGGCAGCGGTGGCACGCAGAGATGCCCTCTTGATCGAACCAGCGGCAGCTGGGTCGGATAGGGCAGCGATGCGGGCGTTCGTCGGGACCGGGTTGAAAACGGGTGATGTCTGGAACTCGGCAGTGCCCTTCTTTCCAATGAGCGCATTTCCCTTCTGCACATGGGGCAGCAAACCGAAAACGCTGTTCTAATTCGCGACCGGCCGCTGCCTTGACCAGGAATTCCTCTGTAACTTCTAGCGGATCCAGCAGGAAATCGACTACTCCTTCTGCGTTCAGAACTCCAAACAGAACGCTGCAGACCTGCGCGCGTGCACTGGGACACATTTTTTGAGATGAGGTCATGTGATCTATATTCGTTTCGTCGTACTCCTCGGAATCGTTCGTAGCTTCCGTCATCGAGCTAGCCCCTCTCAATCGTCCCAGCAGGACGTCCAAATTGATGATGCAATCGCCGATCGCAATTGGTGGCCGAGTGCATTTATCCAGTTTTGAATGTCGGACAATTCAACAGCCAGGCGAAGCAAACCGTTGGCGTTCCAGTTAAGGACAGGGCGACGCTTCACCATTTCGAATTCGCACTAAGTACTGCACCGTGACTTCGATAAAAAAAGTAGGCTAATCTTGCCGAGGAGAATTGGAGATTTTTGACCTGCCGTTGTTAGGTCACTCAAGGAAGGCGCGCATGGATCATCAAAAATACGAGCTGTTCTCATTTCTTGACGTGCCGCGCACTCTTACCAGGCATGTCCGGCGCATTGCATACTCGAACCAAGACCATGTCGATCTAAGGATTCGGGTAGCCACAGCAGGCTACGTGTATTTAGGCAAAGTGTTTCGGGGCACTGAGCGCAGCCTAGAGATATGGAAAGGTGAGCAAAGATTCATTGAAGAGCTGCCACGCAACTGCATATTCGGTCTGGCGACCGACAATGATTTCGCTATTCAGTGTAAGGGTGTTCACAACCAACTAGTGGTGGAATTCACAGCAACCGGTTTCTATGAACTGTTCAAGTGTTCCCCAATCCCCTACGAAAACAATATCGTCAATCTGATCGAACTGGCCCCCGAACTCGACGCGGCTTTGAATCAGATCCCAGATCTTGGCGATAACACAGACTGTCTATTGCGCAGCGTGGCTAGATGTTTCGATCCATTGATCCGTAAAAGTGCATCGTTGCCAGTTATTGTCCGTGAGCTTGTGAAAAAGATTGAAAAGACCAATGGCTTACTCTCGCTGATCGAAGAGTACGAGAAACTGGGGCGTTCTCCGCGATACAGTGCAAACAAATTTAAAGCCATCGTCGGTCTTCGACCCAAGACGTTCGCACGTATCCGACAAATGAGCTATATGCTTGAGCTAATTAGATTGGGTCGATTCGACACGTTGAGCGTAGTCGCCTTCGAGGCCGGATACACTGATCAGGCATACTCGATAAAAACCTTACGCGAGTTCGCCGCCGTAGCACCCACTAGCCTCCTGAAAAATCCCGATTTCGAAGTGTTGATGGCTTTTCTTGGAGGTGGAAAAGCGCCGTGAAAAAACACGACGAGCGAAAGGCCTTACCCAATATGCTTATGAATTAATTACTGCCAAATAAATTGGATCAACAAAATGTCGTGGTGAGCGGTCATCTATCCTCTATAGCAAGGAAGCAGGCTTGCTAAGGATAGTGCCAATCCGCATAGCCGCTTCCCGGTTGTGCCGCCGACTCAACACCACCCAACTGGTGTGTTTGCGGCGCTATGCACGTTTCAATCCACAGTACGGAAATGCCGCGAGCTGGGAGTACGTTATGAGTGTTCGATATCAATGGCTAATAGCTGGTTTGTTGACAGTGATCGCCACGACGGCGCATGCCGTAGACAAAAAGAGCCAATCTGGATTGACCAAAGCACTAACCCAGAGAAGTTCGTCTTTCCAACAATCATGCAAATTAACGACGATCCCAGGAATCCACTATTCGTTGCGTCGGGCATCGTGTTGGTGAGCCACAACGGCGTTAAAAGTAACAAGAAAGAATGGAATCACGCGGACATTCAGATCGGTATATCTGTACCAGCGCCGAAGGACCACTACCTTGTCGTGGATGAAGCGGTCGTTTCGGTTACACCGCAAGCGTTCAGTAATGGAGATGTGGCGAAATATGCGGGCTGGGGAGTAACTGCAGCGACCATGGTAAAGAATGGCGGGGCTATGGTCAGGGCGCATATAACAGCGCGCGATACTGACGGGACACTCGATAGGGTGGGGTATTATGCAACGTTTCGTGGCCACTATTTGAAAAAAGCAAGCGGCGAACACATTAAATGAGATTAGTGGTCATCGGAGGTGTAGACACCGTCTGTTGTTCGGCCATGGCAGTTGTTGGGTGCAAGGGGCGCGACTGAGCACTACCACAGCTCAAAGCGGACATGCGAACAGTCCAACGCCAGCCCGGCGCTCCGCTCTGGCTGGGCAAGGGTCGGCAAGCAGGGAAGTCCCGCACACTATTCAGGATCTTTGACTGCCTGCTGGTTCTGCACCCTGTAGGCAGTCACCGGGACTGTATGGCGGAGAAGAACCCGGAGCGGAATATCATCGGGCCGATCTCGTCTACCCCAAGACCAACGTAGCCACCCTCGTACTCCTCATCGACTTCCCAATTGCCGGAGTAGGTGTATTGGACTCCGATGACAATACGCCGCGTGCCGGGCTGCCAAGAAAGCAATACCGGGCGACCGGCCAGGCCAATCGGCCCACAATCTGACCACGGTGAAACGACCACGAATTCCCGACCACAAATCTCAAGTAAGCGGCCAGGAGACGCCGTGAGCAGACTATGGGCCGGCTCGCCGTCTCAGAATCTCGGCGTTGAACAGGTCCTGATCGTCCAGCTCGGCAAACTGCCTGACTTGCCGTTTGAGACCGGCGATCTGCTGGAGTCGATAGTCGGTGCGGGACGGCCATGATCTGACCAGGCGCCACCGGATCCCGGTAGCCAGGCGGCACAACGAAGCCACCACGTATTCCCGGTTTTCATTCCAGCTACTGCCAATAGGTCCGCAGAGTGGCACCCAGGAATTCTGCTGACTCTGACGCGAAGTAGGTTTCCCGGAACCATGGTGACTTGTCGTGAAGGCGTGTCATGGTTGAGCCTCAGCGCCGGTGAGACCCATCCAGTACTGCGCATAATACATATTATGTTAAAAATCGTATCCATATTCCGCAATCGCCTCCTGTTGTTGATACACAGACGAGTCGCCAACTATCCAACCTCAGCCTGCTTACGGGTTACAACCTTAGGTTTGCAATAGTTCCCTACTGGTTCTTGGTTTGGGAATTCAAATGCGTATTTCGGGAAGAATCGGCAAGCGGCTAACGCTCCACATGGCATTAGATCGTCTCGCCGAGCACGCAGTCACGAAATCTTTCTGTTTCTTCATTTCTTGAAAGGCAAAGTACCGCGGCATTTCGGGAATTCGGAACAGCCCCAAAACGCCTGTCCTGCATTCGGTCCTTTTCGCGCAATCCGTTTGACCATAGCACCACCGCACTTTGGACAACTTGGCACGGTATCGGTGCGCAAAGCCGGTTTATCCTCTACGCTGCTGGGCGCCGCCGCTGGCTGTGGCCCACTGGTCGCCTTCTTGTCGCCGCTATTCCGAATCATGACGTCAAGCGCCGGGGCGTCGATAAGAGTAATGTTGCGCCCCTCGGAGAACCGCTGAGCCTCTTTGGTGAATACGCCTGTCGTGACCACAAAAGCTGCAACGGCGCCTCTGGCTGCCATCACCCCGAACAATTCACGGACTGTGCTCACACCAACCTTTGTGGCGCGCCACTGTTTGCATTGCACCAGCGATAGCTCGCCGTCCTTTTTCAGTTCCAGATCGACGCCGCCATCGGGCCCGGCCTGGGTTTCACGGACGGCATAACCGTCGCGGCGGAATGCCTCTCCGACCAGCATTTCGAACTCTTGCCATGACAGAGATTTAGCGGCGTTTTGAGCGGTTGCCTCGGCCGTTGCGTTTAACAGACGTTTACGCTTGGCACGACCTACTGCTGAAATGACAGCGCCGAATAGAAAACCCGCAGGGACAATGTATTGCCCAAAGGTTGCAAATGTACGGATCAATTGCTGGCTCATTGCCTGTCCCAACTGGCCGACTTCGGTCGCAGTTGGCACTGGCTGAATGGCCAATTGGTGAATACCTATATAACTGAATACCGCCAGTGCCGTGCCGGCCCACCAGGGCATGAGTGCTGCAAGTCCAACCAGATCATCAAAAGCACTTTGTTTGCGTCTTGCCACTGTTTATTCCCTTGTCCTACATATCCCAATAGATCCGGCGCGTATACGCGGCTGCTTCGACTGCTGTAGTCAATCACCAATAAAGTAAATTGGTTTCAACGGAAGCAACCGACGCTTGTCGCGGTCGATTCGATCATTGTATTCAATCCAGAAATCGACCAGTCGTCGCCGGTTGATAAGGGTGATTTTCCGACGCTCTTGCGCGCGAGCGAGCTCTTCCGCGTCTTTGGTGAACCCGCCGGTCGTTACAAACAACCCGACATCGTCGTCGTTCACCAACGCCAGAAACGCCACCGAGGGTCGTTCGACGGGGTGGAACAATCTGCTTTGTCGCGGTCGCCGAAAAGGCGCGGCGCTGAGGACATTTTTAACCATTTGGCCTGTGCATTTTGTGCGAACTTGGAGAAATTATAGACAGGCTTACGGCCCCTGCCCGGCCCGTAGAACGCGACAAAAACACGGCGAATCGGAGGTGCACCAAACTTGGCGATTGAGGTGCGAAGACTGAGATTAGACCGTTTGCAGGTCGATCGCGTTCGACTGATCCCTTGGATATGGTCAGTAAGGGGGGCGACACCGTGAAATGTTTGAGAAGAAAACTGATATCGGCAAAAAAGCATCGGTCCCCATGAGAGCCACCGCAATATCCCGTCTGGAGTCAACACCTGTTGATGCCGACATCCACAAAGCCAATACACTTAAGGGTTCATCCAAACGAAACGCGCCTGCGTAAATGTTTCAAACAAAGACGATCACCAATCGCTACTACTCCAATTTCTGGCGTCGATTTCGCGGCATATACTTCGAGATGAAGGTCATGGAAACCTGGTCCGACAGTTGGCCTGCTGTCTGTTGCGCTAGCACGCAACGCTCTGTAGAGACCCTTTTCAGGGAGAAGAAAAGATGGGTTTACGTGCGTACACCACCTCCTTGTCCGAGGCATGGCAAGACTTCTCATTCCGCCGCTGGTCGGCTTCATTGATCGATCGCTCTACGCCAGAAAATGACGCCGCAGCGCTGCGGAGGCATTTCTCGATCACTTACTTGTCGATGCGCATGGTGCTTTTCCTGCTGGCTTTCAGCATGCCCGTCGTTCTAGTCCACTACGGCGACATCCGCCATGGACTCGACTTTCAATCTTCGATGAGCGCCTACTTCTGGGCAGCCCAAACACCCGAACAATGCGCGACGTTTCCGATGCGTACAATCTTTGTCGGGTATTTGTTCGCCATTGGCGTGCTGCTTTTCGCGTACAAAGGACTGACCGGCCTGGAGAATACCTTGCTCAATCTAGCCGCGTTGTGTGCTTTCGCGGTTGCCGTTTATCCGGAGAGCTTGGGTATCGAAGAGCCGATCGATGCACGCGAGGCTCAACTCTATGAGACATGCGAAGCGGTCTGGCTTTGGGCTAAGGCCCACGCCAATTTACCGACCACCAAGATACACTGGATTGCCGCCGTCTTGCTGTTTGGGTTACTCGCAACGGTAGCGTTGACCTGTGCTAAGGACAGCCTCAAGTATCTACCGCAACGGTACAATCCGGGTTTCTATCGCTACATGTATTCGATTCTAGGCGTTCTAATGGGTTTTTTCTGGCCCATTGGGGTGTTCATCGCGTACGTGTTTGATCTGTCGGAACACAAGACTTTCATCATCGAAACATTGGGCGTCGTTACATTCGGTCTTTATTGGTCGGTCAAAACCATCGAGCTCTCGATGTCGAGCCTGGAAAAAAATCCCGTGCTCGCTGTTAAGCTTGAGCAAGAACGAATGCAGAATTAGATGATGCCCGATGATTGACTGCCGAGGGGTTGAATGACAAGAACCGGAGCCGTGGCGTCAGTCCACTTGCGCATTGCCCGCATGCTGGCGATCGCCGTGTTTTTCGGGATAGCTGTCTACCTGGCACCACTCGACCCCTGCATTTTGCAGCTGCAGTTTGCATTCGATGGGGAAACGTTCACCGACATTTTGACTCACTGGCGGCCCAAAGGAGTCGCGCGCTACCGGTCGCACTTTCCAGCCGATTTGATGTTTCTCTCCCTATACGGGTTATCCGGCTACTGGTTCGGCCGCGAGTGTTCTGCCAGAGTGCGCGCGCCTGCCCTGTTATTGACCTGGTCGCTGCCGTTTGCCGCTATCGCCGACATGATTGAAGACGCGTTCCACTTCATACTGACTACCGAAAACATAACAGCGACTGCAGAGCTCTATTTTCTGTCCGGTTCGACGGCATCAGCCAAATGGCTGGGATTCGCAGTTTTTACCTTGAGCTGGTTCTCATGCATAAGGAAGACATGCTCGTAGTTTTTGTTTCGAGGCCTTGCCTCAGCCAGAAACTCGGTCGTTGTTGAGATACCGAGTACTGAAAACGAGAACGCGATCAGGATCGGCCAACGAAACATCCTTTTCGGCATCGCCACTTCGGGTAGCGACACCCTAGCAACACGAAAAACAGATACGGTGACTGCACCGGTCTCGTGCCCGTCGCTGTCATAGCAATCAAGCCATCGTGCGGCACACGGACCGGCGTTTGCATGCCCTTCTCTATTGCCTCCACTCTCCAACCCAGTGGTCGTGGATGGCGTTCATATCCGCACTCGAGCAACAGACCTTGGGGATAGCAATGACGCTGTCAGACTGTGCTTGAGATATCCGCCGAGCCATACTCAAAGCACGAATTGCCAATAACCCAGTGCGAACAGACTGATCAACGCGATCCCGGTTAGGTTCAGCAGCAGCCCGAACCGCATCATGGTCAAAGGCCGCACGGTACCGGATGCGATGGCAATCGCATTCGGCGGGGTCGCTATCGGCAGCATGAAGGCGTAGCTGGCGCAGATGGTTGCGACGAGCATGAA
>MWSE01000064.1_pt1 | contig 20513 bp, 16 predicted proteins | sample 1021931 | NCBI WGS metagenome assembly MWSE01 (sample SAMN06338154, study PRJNA374545) | mollusc metagenome | biome: marine bay; material: sediment; isolation source: gill 28 cm from animal B | host: Kuphus polythalamius | place: Philippines: Mindanao | collected 2011-09-12 | reverse complement strand
GCTGGCGATCGGCTTGTCGCATCGCCACACACTTGACTCGCCGTGTGATCAGGCGTGAATTGATACGAATCTAAACCACACGATCGGAGGCTGATGTTGTCCTGGCAAATCGGGTTTGTGTATGCCTTGGTCTTGTTCGCGATCGTGTTGTTTTTCAGCGGCCGCGTCCGGCTCGACCTGACGGCCGCACTCGTCATCATTGCATTGGCGGTATCCGGCATCCTGACGCCGGCCGAGGCGGTGTCCGGTTTCGGCAATCCGCTGGTCATGCTGATCGCCGGGCTGTTTGTGATCAGCGAAGGGCTCTACCGCACCGGCGTTGCCGCCTGGGTGGGATTGAAGATTGCCGCGCTGGCCGGGGGCAACGAGTCGCGACTGATCTTGATGTTGATGCCTGTCGTCGCCGTGCTGTCAGGCTTGATGAGTTCTACCGGCGTGGTCGCGCTGTTCATTCCCGTGGTGCTGAGCCTGGCACGCGAAGCCGGGTTGGCGCCTTCGCGCCTGTTGATGCCGTTGGCGATCGCCTCATTGATCGGCGGCATGCTGACCTTGATCGGTACGCCACCAAACCTTGTCGTCAATCGCGCATTGATCGATGCCGGCAGGCAAGGATTCGGCTTTTTCGATTTCACCGCAATCGGCGGCGTCATTCTGCTCGCCGGGGTCGCGTACATGCTGACCATCGGCCGTCGCCTGCTGCCGAAACACGATACACGACAAGCGACAAGACAACGCCCCCGTTTGCAGGAACTGGCCCGCGCACATGGGATGGAGTCGCACCTGCACCGGCTGCGCGTGTTTCCCGATTCAGTGTTGGTCGGCAACACGATCAGCAATGTCGGACTGCGGCGAAACTTCACCGTTACGGTGATCGCCGTCGAACGGCAGGGCACGATCCTGACGTCGCTCAAGCCCGTGCTGCTCGAAACCAAACTGGAGGCCAACGACATCCTGATCGTGTCCGCGACCGGGTCGGCAGTCGCACAGTATGCCAAGCAACTCGGTGTCACCGATCTCGGCTTTCCACATGGCTTGTTGCGCCGCTTCCGTGAAAGCTTCGGCATTGCCGAGGCCCTCGTTGCGCCGGGCTCGCCGCTGGAAGGCAAAACCGTGCACGAAAGCGACCTGCGCCAACGCCAGCACCTCAACATCCTGTCGATTCGGCGTAGCGACGGGCCGCAGCCGTTCGACTTTCAGACCACACGACTGCATGCCGGCGATGTACTGCTGGTCGCCGGCGCCTGGACCGACCTCGAAAAGCTCAGCGGACCACGTAACGACATGGTATTGCTGGAGATGCCGGAAGAAATCGCCGAGCGCACCTGGCACGGTAACCAGGCGCCGTGGGCCGTGGTGATCGTCAGCGTCATGCTGGTGTTGATGGTGTTTCAACTCACGCCCAACCTGACCGCGGTGATGTTGGCGGCACTGGCCATGGTCATAACGCGCTGCATCGACATGGAAGAGGCCTATCGATCGATGAACTGGCAAAGCCTGGTCTTGATCGCCGGCATGCTGCCGCTGGCCGATGCACTGGACAAGACCGGTGGCGCAACATTGATCATCAACATGCTGACCCACACTTTCGAGGGCTACGGGGTATTGGTGATACTGACCGGCCTGTTCATTCTCACTTCGCTGTTGAGTCAGTTCATCTCGAACACGGCAACGACGGTGCTGATCGCACCGATTGCCCTGGGGCTGGCTGTCGATCTCAATTACGAACCGACCGCTTTCCTGATGACCGTTGCAATCGCCGCTTCAACCGCGTTTGCCACGCCGGTGGCTTCACCGGTCAATACCCTGATCCTTGCCCCGGGTCAGTATCGTTTCAGCGACTTCGTCAGGATCGGCGTACCACTGCAGATCATCGCGTGGTTGATCACGATCCTGCTGGTTCCTACCGTGTTTCCGCTGCACTCAGCCTAGTGCCTGTTCTCGCACCGCACAGATCGACCTAAGTGGCTTGTTGTCGATCGATTGGGATTCAAACAACCGCTAATCGGAAAGCACTTCGGAAAACAGGCAAGTCATTCTTAACAAAGCAAAAAACCGGAATTATTCCAGCGTTATTTTTGTGAATTTCGTCTCAAGTTGAGCATGGCTACGCCGTTACCCGGGTCATTGAACAGTTGTTCGAGAACCGGTGCCCATCACGATCTGCATGACACGGACTGAGGCTATCGCGTTACGAAGAGATCCCGTATCTGGGCACCGCAACGATTCGAGGAAAACATCCTCGCTCTGCATTGCGGAAATTCTTTGAACGTCGCAACCCGTTTCTACCAGCGTTCAGTTGAAAACCCGCAGCGCCATGTCTCTTTGACGCCTCGCTATCGAGGGAGAGATCTGAACCGACTGCATTCGAATGTATCGATAGAGTGAGGTGATTTGAAATGTCTGATATTGAAAAACTGTCGGCCCTGGATGGCTACATTGCAATGTCGTTGGTGGATTCTTCCAGCGGCTTGGTTATCGAGTCGAATGTTCAAGGAGCATTTGACATCGAAGCTGCCTCTGCAGCGAATACCGAGGTGGTCCAGGCGAAGCTGCGCGCCATGCGTGACATCGGCCTGGAAGACGATTACATCGAGGATATCCTTATCTCCCTCGGCACCCAGTATCACCTTATCCGCCCCCTGGCAGCGCATCCGGACGTCTTCGTCTACCTCGCACTCGACCGCAGCAAAGCCAACCTGGCTAAGGCACGCATCGTGCTGAAGACGTTTGAGAACACCGTAAAGTTCTAAGCCGTCGCATGACCGCCCTGCGGCTCTATGCCAGGGCGGTCATCGTTCAACTCAAGACAGCCGCAGTTCGCAAGCCAGCGCTTGGCCCGCATTCCATTTCCGTCATGTCTGCCGCGGCGGCAAACGCACACAGACGCTCAATCCTCCCAGCTTCGACACACCGAACTCCAATTCACCGCCATAGGCGTTGAGGATATCCCTGGCGATCGCCAGGCCAAGTCCGGTACCCGATGTCTGTTGGTCCAAACGCATACCACGCTGACCGATCAGGCGGCGTTGCTGTTCAGACACGCCCGGGCCGTCGTCTTCGATAAACACGATGCACTCACGGTCCAGCTCGGCATGAATACGCACGCGGCTGCGTGCCCACTTGGTTGCATTGTCCAGCAGATTGCCCAACAGCTCGGTGAGATCCGCCGGTGGCAGCCGCACATCTTCGTGGTCGGGCAGATCCAGCTCCCAATCGAGCGATTCGCCGGCAGGTGTACGTTGCAGCGTCTTGACGACCCCGGCAACGACCTTGACCAGATCGGCATGCTGCACGCGACCCGCCGCTTCGCTGCGCAGGCGCGCACGTATCAACTCGCGATCGACGCGCTGGCGCATCGTCTGTGCGAGATGTTCCAGATCGTCGGCCATGCCGGCTTCGCCCTGGCTGCGCAGGCGTTGTGCATCGGCGGTCAGTGCGGTCAACGGTGTTTTCAAGCCGTGCGCCAGATCGGCCGTCCAGGCACGCGCCGCCTCGACGGTGCGATCGCGGGCGTCGAGCAATTCATTGATCTCGTCGGCCAGTGGCTGAACCTCGTCGGGAAAGGTTTCCGACAGCCGCGCATCGTTGCCGGATCGCACGGCATACACGCCGCGACGGATGCGATCGAGCGGCGAAAGGCCGGTGCGCACCTGCCACCAACTGCCCATCAGCAGCACGGCCGCCAGCAGGCCCAGGTAGGGCATCAGATCGACTGCGAAGGCATCGCGTGCATTGATGAGATCGGTGCGGTCGATCGCAACCACGATTCGCAGCCGATGCGGCTCGGTCGTGGGAAATACGATGACCTGCTGTTCACGGACCAGCAGCGATTGATCGGCCGGCCCGGGCAATTCGTGGCGATGCACGACACCCAGTGTGAGTTCGTCCGGCGGCAGCGGCAAGAGGGCATCCCACATCGAGCGCGAGCGCTTCAGGATACGGTGCTTATCGTCCTGAATCTGCCAGTACAGCCCGCTCAGTGGTTGTTCGAATCGTGCATCGGACAACGGCCGGGTCAATCTGAATCCACCGTTGCCGTCGGGTTCGATGCGGCCGATGAGTTCGGTCAGATGGGTTTCGAGTTCACTGTCGAGACGGCGCTCGACATGGTGGCTGAATAGCTCGACCAGGCCGAAGCCGGCGACGATCAACGCTACGCCAATGGATACCGCCGCCGCGACCAGCAGGCGGATGCGTAGCGAGCGCAATTTCACGACTCGGGCTTCTCGATGATGTAACCAAAGCCGCGTCGGGTCTGGATAAGATTGTTGCCGAGTTTTTTGCGCACCCGTCCGACCATGACCTCGATCGCATTCGAATCGCGTTCGAAGTCCTGTGAATACAGTTGCTCGGTCAGCTCGAGTTGCGAGACGACCCGCCCGGCATGCTGCATCAGGTAGCTGACCAGGCGGTATTCCTGCGGCGAGAGGTGCACCGGCTCATCATCGAGCGTTACCCGCATCTGGCGTGTGTCGAGCGCCAGCGGTCCGATCTCGATCACCGCCGTCGCCTGTCCGGTTGAACGGCGCACGATAGCGCGCAGACGGGCCAACAGTTCTTCGATACGAAAAGGCTTGGGCAGATAATCGTCGGCCCCGGCGTCGATCCCTTCGACCCGCTCGTTCCAGCTGCCACGCGCGGTCAGCACCAGTACCGGAAAATCGCGCCCTTCTTCACGCCAGCGCTTGAGAATGCTCAGGCCGTCCATGCCGGGCAAGCCGAGATCGAGGATGACTGCCGAGTAGGGTTCGGTACCGCCCTTGAACCAGGCCGTCTCGCCGTCGGCCACATGGTCGACGACGTATCCGGACGATGCCAATGCGGCAACGACGCCTTCTGCAACTTTTTGGTCATCCTCTACCAAAAGAATACGCATCAGTAGTCCGATTTCATGACGAGCTCGCCGGTCTTGGCGTCCAGATGAACCTTTTGCAGTTGGCCTTGCGGATCGACAATCTTGAATTCGTAAACCCAGCGTTCGAACTCAAACTCATAGTGCGTTGCGACGATCTTGCCGGGAAAGGTTTCGCGCAGGCGCCGGCGTACTTCGTGCAACGGCAGGGCCTCGCCATGCTCCACGGCCTCGCGCGCCTGCTCATAGGCACTGTCTTCCTCGTGCCAGCTACCGTCATGCGATGCCGTCGCCACACCGGCGGCAAGCAATGCCGCCGCGAGTGCCGCGATCACGCAGTTCTTCGGGTTTACTCGTAGCATCTAGGAAGCGTACACCGACCGCGACAAATCGGCCATCAACCCAGGTGGCCCGATTCGAGCACCGGGATCATCCAGTAGTGCATGCCGCTGCCGCGAAATGCCGCCTTGATCGCCGCCAACAGGTCAGCTGCGTCGGCGCACGGCAGATGCAGCTTGAACAGCACCTGGCGACGCCGACCGGCCACCTGCTCAGCGAGCGACATCGAATGTTCCGAACTGCCGTGACCGGCGATCGGGTGGCTGGTGAAACCGCTGACCGTCGGCTGATCGAGCAACCAGTCGGTAACCGTATCCTCGACCTCGGGCGAGACCACCAGGTTCAACAGGCAGGTTTCACTCATTTCAGACTCCTTTCGGTTCGAAGCCGAAGCGGCGGTAGAGGATCGGCAGCAGGATCAGGGTTAGCGCGGTCGACGAGATCAGCCCGCCGATCACCACGATGGCCAACGGCCGTTGAATCTCCGATCCCGGGCCACTGGCGAACAACAACGGCACCAGGCCGAACGCGGCAATGCTCGCGGTCATCAGAACCGGGCGCAGGCGGCGTTTGGCACCTTCGATCACCAGTTGCTCGATCGGCATGCCCTGGGCACGCAGCTGGTTGAAATAGGTGACCATGACCACGCCGTTGAGAACAGCGATGCCGAGCAGGGCGATAAAGCCGACCGAGGCCGGTACCGACAGGTATTCGTTGGTCAGCCACAAGGCAACGATGCCGCCGATCATCGCGAACGGTACGTTGGTCAACACCAACGTCGCCTGACGCATCGAGCGGAAGGTGGTGAACAGCAGCAGGAAGATCATACCGACCGCGACCGGCACCACCACGGAAAGGCGCTGCGCGGCCCGTTGCTGGTTCTCGAACTCGCCGCCCCATTCGTAGTAGTAACCAGCCGGCAATTTGACCTCGTCGGCAACCTTTTGGCGCGCCTCTTCGACGAAGCCGACCAGGTCACGACCCGATACGTTGGCGACCACCACGGCCATGCGATTGCCGCGCTCACGCTGTACCGCCACCGGACCTTCGGTGCGCTCGAGCGTGACCAGCGACGACAGCGGCACGCGCTGACCGTCGGGCAGGGTGAGCTGCAGTGCGCCGAACACCGCAGCCGAATCACGCAGATCGGCCGGGCCGCGGATCACCAGCGGCGTACGCCGCGCTCCTTCATAGACGGTGCCGACCTTCACACCCTCGACCTGTGAACGCAGGCTGTCTTCGAGCGTATCGACATCCAGTCCAAGACGGCCGGCCGCAAGACGGTCGACCTTCAACTCGTAGTACAAGGCACCTTCATTGCGCGGCGTGAACACGTCTTCGGCGCCGGCAATCTTTTCGACCACGCTCACGATCTGCTCGGCGGTGCGATTGAGCTCACCCTGATCGTCACCGAAGATCTTGATCGCCAGATCGCCGCGTACGCCGGTCAACATCTCCGACACGCGCATTTCGATCGGCTGGGTAAAGGCGTAGTCGACACCCGGAAACTGCTCGAGCACCGTGCGAATCTCTGCAATCAGTTCGTCCTTGGTCTGCATACGCCACTGCTCGCGCGGCTTGAGTACAAGGAATGAGTCGGTCTGGTTGAGACCCATCGGGTCGAGACCGAGCTCATCGGAACCGGTTCGCGCCACGATGCCGGTCACTTCGGGTACCTTCTGCATGATCGCGCGTTGCACGCGCTGGTCGAGCTCGATGGACTTTTCCAGATTGATCGACGGCAGCTTTTCGAGCTGCACGATCAGGTCGCCTTCGTCCATCGACGGCATGAACGCCTTGCCGACCTGGGTGTACAAGGCACCCGCGCCGACCAGCAGGCCAATCGCCACGACCACGACGATGCGACCGCGTTTGAGACTCCATTGCAGCAGCGGCAGATAGACCGACGCGATCTTGCGCACCAGCCACGGGTCGTCGTGCTTTGGCTTGCCCAGCAGGTATGACGACAATACCGGGATGATGGTCAGCGACAGCACCAGCGAGGCCGTCAGTGCGAACACGATGGTCAGCGCCACCGGCACGAACAGCTTGCCTTCGAGGCCCTGCAACGTCAGCAGCGGCAGGAACACGATGACGATGATCATGATGCCCGAGGTTACCGGCACGGCGACCTCGCGCGATGCACGATAGATCAGGTGCAGACGCGGCAGTCGGGCCTTCTCGCCATGGTGCGCCAGTGTGGTCACCACGTTTTCGACCACCACAACGGCCGCATCCACCAGCATGCCGATCGCGATCGCCAGACCGCCCAACGACATCAGGTTGGCCGACAGGCCAAAGGTATTCATCAGGATGAATGTCGCCAATGCGGCCAGCGGCAGGATCAACGCAACCGTCAGTGCGGCGCGCAGATCACCGAGGAACAGCACCAGCAGCACCAACACCAGCACGATGGCCTCGGTCAGTGCCTTGGACACGGTGCCGACCGCGCGCTCGACCAGGTTGCCGCGGTCGTAGAACACGCGAATGTTGACGCCCTCGGGCAGACTGGATTCGAGTTCGGCGATCTTGCTGCGCACACCCTGCACAACGTCGCGTGCATTGGCACCGCGCAGGCCGAGCACCAGGCCTTCGACGATCTCGCCGACGCCGTCATGGGTTACCGCACCATAGCGCGTCAGCGCCCCGAGTTTGACCTCGGCCACATCGCCGATACGTACCGGCTGTGCCGCGTCCGGTTTGACCACGATCTGTGCGACGTCGTCGAGCGTGCGGATGCTGCCCTCGGTACGCACCAACAGCGACTCTTCGCCGTCGTTGAGTCGGCCGGCACCGTCGTTGCGGTTGTTGGCCTCGAGCGCCGCGCGCAATTGCATGAGGCTGATACCGCGCGCGGTCAGCCGCGCGTTATCCGGCACGACTTCGAAGGTGCGCACCTCGCCGCCCAGTGCGTTGACGTCGGCCACACCGGGCACGCCGCGCAGGGCAGGGCGGATCACCCAGTCGAGCAGCTCACGTCGCTGCATCGTGTCGAGATCGCCACCTTCGATGGTGAACATGAACATCTCGCCGAGCGGGGTCGTCATCGGTGCGATGCCGCCGCTGATGTCGGCCGGCAGGTCGCCCCAGATGGCGTTCAGGCGTTCACTGACCTGCTGACGCGCCCAGAAGATATCGGTGCCTTCCGCGAAGTCGACCGTGATATCGGTCAGCGCATACTTGGCCACCGAGCGCAGCATCGCCTGGCGCGGGATACCCAGCATCTCGACCTCGATCGGCGCGGTGATGCGCGTCTCGACCTCTTCCGGTGTCATCCCCGGTGCCTTGACGATGATCTTGACCTGGGTCGTCGACACGTCAGGGAACGCGTCGATTGGCGTAGTACGAAACGCCTGCCAGCCGCCGCCGATCAACACCAGCATCGACAGCAGTACCAAAAGGCGCTGGGTCAGCGCGAACTGAATGATCCTGGCAAGCATTACTCGGCACCTGCAGCGAGTGCGGCCTTCAGCGCAACGGTGCCGCTGACGACCACTTTGTCACCCAACGACAGCTCGCCCTTGACGATGACTGCGTCGGCTTCACGGTTGATCACCTCGACCGGCACTGCTTCGTAGCCATCGGCACGTTCGACGAACAATTGGTCAACACCGTCGATACGCAACAGCGCCTTCGCCGGCACACGCAAGGCGCTCATATCGGCCGTCTGCGCGAGGCGCGCCTCGATGAACTGGCCCGGGCGCAGCGACTCGGTGCCCTGGCTGACTTTGGCTCGTACCAGCACACCCTGGTCGGTGCCGTGCACCATGCGGCCGACGGTGATCACTTTGGCCGAAAGGCCCTGCGATAACTGCACATCGCTGCCCGGGCCTACTGCGCCAAGCGCTTCGAGCGGCACATGGACCTCGATCCACAGGGTCGACAGGTCACCGACGCGATACAGCGGGTCGGATGCAGCCAGTCGCTGCCCTGCCGTGGCCAACTGTTCGAGCACGGCGCCATCGAGTGGCGCGACAACGTCCAGCGTCGTGGTCAGATCCTGTGTCTTCGCCAAGGTATCGATCGCCACTTCGGGCATGCCGGCCAACACCAAGGCCTGGCGGTTGCGCGCCTCGGCGGTGACCATCTCGCGATGCGCCGATTGGCTCTCGAGCAGGCGGCGGCGGGCAACGATGCCTTCTTTGAACAGTTGATTGTCACGCGCCAGGGTCTCTCCACTGAGCAGACGCCGGGTACGTGATTCAAGGAATGCTGCCTGCAGATCCAGCAGCCCCTGGCTGCGCATACGTGCCAGTGGCTGGCCGGCCTTCACCGATTCGCCCTCGGCCACCAACAGCGCCTCGACGACGCCATCGAGCGGCGCACTGACGACACGGTGTTGTGCGTTGGGCACTGCGACCTTTGCCGGATACGGTTTGCTCAATGCACTCTGTCCGGGTTCGACTGCAGCGGTCTCAATACCGAATGCGGCGCGCTGGGCCTCATCGATGGTTGCCTTTTGCGCAGCGTTGGCTCCGGCACACAGGGCGCTCAGCAGAACAATCGTCAGTAAGCGCTTATTCATTGTGGAATGACTCCTTGGGCTTGATTGAGGCGGGCCACGGCCTGACCGAGCTCCAACTGGCGGAGTTCAAGGTCATGCCGAGCGGCCAATGCATCGGCCTGCACCTGTAGCAGGCGGATCAGATCGGTCTCGCCGAGCGAAAAGGCGCGGCGACTGAGTTTCAGACTTTGGGCTGCCAAGCGGCTGCGTCGTTCTGTCTGGGTGAGCGCGGTCTTGGCGCGATCGAGTTCCAGGCCGGTTTCGGCGACTTTGTCTTCGAGCGCGATTTGCGCTGCGGCGTGATCGACCTGGGCCTGGGTCAGCGCGGCCTCGGCTTCGGCCAGCGCGGGCGCGGTGTGGCCACCGGTACCGAACGGCATACTGATCTCGACACCGACTGCCGAGTCGTAATCGCTGCCGGCCATCGCCTTCGCCGATTTACCGCCGACCCACACGCTCGGCCCGGTGCGGCGCTCGGCGCTCACCCGGTTGCGCCGCGCACGCGCCTGTTCGACGCGGCCATGCGAGAGCAGCAATGCGGGGTGGTCTTGTTTGATCGAGTCGATGGTCTGCGCCTGCTCGTCTGCAGGTTGCTCCGGCAGATCGAAGCCGGTGAAACGGGTAAATCGTTGTGCCGCCTGGCGGGCACGCGTCTGCGCCTGCTGCGCCGCTTCTTCGCGTTCGAGCATTGCCTGCTCGGCCAGCAACAGATCGGTACGCGGCAGTTCACCCGCTTCGACGCGGCGGCGCACGTCGTTGAACAGTTCTTTGGCTGCATCGAGCGCAACTTGCGCCTGCTCTGATTCACTGCGCATGATCACTGCCGACCACAGGCGCTCGCGTACCTCGCCGGCGATCTCCAGATGCCTGGCCGATTGCATGACGTCTGACACCAGCAGGGTCTGGTCCGCTTCGCGGGCATAGCTGTCGGCCTGGCCCGGCAACCACAACGGCACCTCGACACCGCCTTCCCATTCGCGGTATCCCAGATCGCTGCCGATGGTATCGGTCTGGTACTTGACGTTTGCCGTGAAATCGCCGGCGAACACCTGATTCGACTTGCGTTCGAGCGCCTTGCCGACATTGCGCTCAGCCTCGGCCAACTCGATACCGGGATTACGCGAGATCGCGCTCTCCACCATCTCGGCGAGCGACGGCGCCGCCGGTGCTGACACCGCCGCCGTACTCCACATCCAGACAGCCAGCAGGCTCGTGGCGGCCCATTTCTCTTTCAACACCGTTCTTTCTCCCTTTGCGGGCAACGCGACAGAGGTCGCTTGGATAACGGTGGCGATTCGAACATGCGACGGCTGACAGTCCGCTGACAGCATCTGTCAGCGATTGGTCAGGGTCGCGGAGCTAACGTGAATACAACAGTGGAGAGCAGTGTCGACGCATCGCAGACGGGGCGATAAGGATCGCCATGACGATGCGCGCCGACACTACCGATAACGAGTATGGGAAACCCAATGCAAATGAATCGCAGATCATCGTCGTGGCGCGCCTGGTTCGGTGCCGCCGCACTCTTGGGCTCGACGTTCGTGGCTACCGGCTGCGCAGCGCTGGGCCAGAATCACACCACCAGTCATGCCGTGCAGGTAGTCACGCAAGACTCGAACCGTGGGCACGTATCGCTGGTGCAGACGCGCGTGGTCGACGACCGGGTTGCCGTCAATGGATACGTCGAGAACCGGTTTCATGCCGGCGGCCTGGTTCCCGGAAAGCTATTTGTGACTGCGATCGGCAGTGACGGCAAGGTGATGCAGGAAATCGAAACCCGGTATCACCGCCGCTTCGGCAAGTCGAAACGCTCGTATTTCGCCGAGACCCTGGCCGTGAACCCGGAGGATGTCGAGCTCATCCGCGTGACCCATATTGGATTGGGACAGTAAGACTTCCAGTCGGTCGGGCATGTAGATCATGTGGACCTTTCGCCGCCTGCCTGTCAGGCGGTTTTTTTATGTGTGACGCCGAATCGTCACGCGCCGCGCCGGAGCCAGCCGCGCTATCCAACAACCCGGAACGATCGTCGATCAATGACCGCATCGCACTCTGGATGTAGGCGGTCAGATCGGAAGCGTACTCGGAACTATCAGTGTCGCCGTGGGCAACGAACTGTGGGGCCGGCGACAAGCGATAGCTGCCCAGTTGTGGGTCACCCTGGGGCGGCTTGACGAACAGCTCGCCGCCGCGCAGCAATGCGACCGTCTGATCGCTGCCCGAGGGCTTGATAATGCCGAACCCTTGATCGCCCTGCGGCAGGGCAAGCAGGTCTCGGCCCCAGCATTGGTGGACGAAAGGCTCGCCCAGCAGGCTGACAACCGTCGGTACGACATCCGTCTGTGAGGCGACGGTATGGTTGACGGCGCCGTAGGTCTCCCGGATACCGGGGCCGAGGATCAACATCGGCACACGAAACCGCAGCAGGTCGATTTCCGAAAGCTGTTGTGCAACCGAGAAACCGTGATCGCCGACAATCACGAATACCGTATCCTGGTACCAGGGCTGGTTCTTGACCTGTTCAAAGAAACGCCCCAAGGCCCAATCGGAATAGCGTTGTGCCGTCAGGTGCTCGTCGAGGTCGCCGAAACCGGTAACCCGGTCTACCGGCAGGTCTGCCGGCAAGGCGTAGGGCGTATGGTTGGATAGCGTCTGCAGCACCGCATAAAACGGCTTACCTGCCGGCAGTGCGTTCAGTTCCTTTGCGGCGCGATCGAACATGTCCTGGTCGGATACCCCCCAGGTTTCGTCGATGAACACCGGGTTCTCGTAGTCGTCGCGGCCGACGAAGTTCGTCATTCCCTGGTTCCGAAAAAAGCCCTCTTGGTTGTCCCAGGCAAAATGTCCGTTGTAGACATAGAGATCATTGAATCCGCGCTCGCGCAGCACCGCCGGCAAACCGGAAAACTGATGTTGCCCCTCGGGTTGCTGCATCAAGTACTCGAAGCCCGGCAGGTTGGGGAAACACGCGACCGTCGCGAACATCCCCTGGTGCGTATGGGTGCCGTTGGAGAAGAAGCGGTCGAACAGCAGGCCCTGCTGGGCAAGCCGGTCGAAGTGCGGCGTCACGCCCTGGTCGTTGCCTAATGCGCCGGTGAAGGCACCCGAGAAACTCTCCATGATGATCAGCACGATGTTCTTCGGCGCACGCGGAAGGCGGTTCAGCGGCGTGTGCCTGCGCAGCACAGGATAATCAGCCGACCCGATAAGCTCATCGCGCGGCGTCAGCAGCAAGTTGCGCAGGCGCGTCGTCGCGTCGACCTCTGGCAGGCGGTCGAGCCACTCGCGCCCTTTCTGATCGTTGATATCGTTGGCCGCCTTGGCCAGCGTATAGCTGCCATTCAACGCAAGATGGTTGGCGAACAAGTGGGCGCTGTGGAAGGCGTCGCCCCAACGCAACGGCGGCCCGGAACGCAAGGTACCGCGACCGCCGGCCACGGCCAGCGCCAGCACCACGATGAATACCGGGATGCGCAGCAGCGGCCTATAGCGCATCGCCGCCGTGCCGGTGGTCCAGCGATTGAGCAATACCAGCAGGTAGGCATAAACGGCGCTGAGAAACACCCATATCAACAGGTAGCGAACCACGGGAAAGCCGTGCCACAGCATGCTGCTGACCGTTGCGGGATCTTCCTGCATGTAGTGGATGGCGATGCTGTTCAGTCGGGTATGGAACTGACGGTAGAACTCCGGTTCGACGACGCCGGCGAACAGCGTGAGGCTACCGACCGCGATCAACCACCCCAGGGCCACACGGCGCCTGTGCAAACCGCCGGGCAACAGCAAGGCGATCACGAGCGGTGATGCGAGCACGCAGGCCACGATCAGGTCGAAGCGAACGCCGACCGTGAATGCCATAACGATATCAGCGACCGGAATAGCGGCAGCCAGATCTCGGTTGAGGTATAGCAACAAGCCTCGCAGCCCTGCAGCGAGCAGCAGGTAAACGGCGACGTAGCCGAACAGGAACAGCGCATCTCCCGCCTCGGGCGGCAGGCTGCGTGGTGTGGATTTCATGGGCGATTGTTCAAAAGCCATCGATTTTCAGAATGCGGTTGCGACGTTGTTCGGCAAGGTAGTAAGCGCCGTCGTCGCCCAACAACACGGTCTGCGGCGAACGCAGGTTGCGCGCGATAACATCGACCCGGCCGTCGCGATAGCGCAGGAGGCGGCCGAAGTTCGTACGATCCTCGGTGATCAGTACCGAACCATCATCGATGCAATTGAGGTACGCCGGATGAGTCAGGCCTGCGACGACCTGGGTGCGTTGTCCACCGGCCAGGCGCCAAAGCGCATGTTGGTTCTTTTCGACGAAGTAGATGTCGCCGTCCGGCCCCTGGCAGACACCCTCGGCCTCGGTCAGGTTCCTGGCTAAGACGTCGACCTTGTGTTGGGAGGGGTCGATTCGCAGCAGGCGACCGTCGCCCTTCTTGTCTTCGATCACCAGCAGGCGGCCGTGGTCCTCGGCGATGCCCTCTGCGGAATCCGCGCCTTGTATATCGGCAAGCTTGCCATTGCGGTATGCCAGTACGGCATCCGGACCGGTTTCGCTGGTGATGTAGAGCGTGTCGTCGATCATCAACAGCCCGTCGGGCTTGTTGAGGCCATCCACTACGGTTCGATAGTCACCGTCGTGGATGCGAACCAGGCTGCCTCGACCGCGGGTGCGTTCGAGCGTGGCATACAGGTCACCGTCGGGCGTGAACGCCAAAGCGGACACCGAGGGCAGATTGCCCGCAACGATGGCGTAACGGAAACCTTTCTCTAGAAGAGGCGGGCCAAAGAAATAGTACGAGGCGCCTGCGCCCAACGAAACAATGAGGAGTGCAGAGGCAACCATCCAACGCATACGGCGTCGTTTCATATTCACCGTTTGCCGGTTCTCCCTGGTGACGATGTACAGCAACCCTGGCCGACCAATCCGGGCGGTCGGTTGAGTCTGACCGTACCTTGCCGGTGGCGGCTTAATTCTTCCTTAAGCGCACCGAGGCAGATTGCGTCGCTGAATGGTTGCCCCTGGATTCGCCGAGGACCTCTCTGAGCCGTGGATACCTGCAAATCGGATGCGCCGAATGCTGTCTGGGCGCACAAGCGCTTTACATTGGCCGAGCTGGCGATCTGGCCCACCGTTGCCTACTTCTACACGCTCGCCGTCCTTCACATCGGTGGCGGCGACGAATGGATCGTTTCGGCTTTCTATGATCCGCAGCGGCATGTGTTTCCACTGAAACACAACTTCTGGACGCAAACGGTCATGCATGACGGCGGTCATGAGCTGATGCTTGTCGTCGGGATCGTGCTTTTAGCTGCCCTGGCGACAGCAATGCGTATTCAACGCTGGCGACACCTTAGGCGGCCACTCACGTTCATCGTGCTGTCGATGGCGGCCTGCGTCGTTACCATCAACCTCGGCAAGCAGGTCACAAACATGGATTGTCCGTGGGACCTGACTGAATTCGGTGGCCAGCGTGTGCACTACTCGCTGTTGCAAGACAAGCCGGATGACGCCCCACGCGGTCATTGCTTTCCCGGCGGTCACAGCTCATCGGGATTCGCCCTGTTCGCGCTGTTCTTCGTCGCGCGTTGCTACGGTTACCGCCGACCCTCGGTTGCGCTCTTACCCGCATTTGCCATCGGCGGGAGTTTCGCGCTCGATCAATGGGCGCGCGGTGCACACTTCCCATCGCACGACATAACGACGGCCTATATCTGTTGGATGATTGCATTGACCGCGTACTGGCGCCTTTACTCCAGGGCGCCGCAGACCGTATCGCCCGTCAAAAAGGAGCTGGGGTAGCTTGACGACTATCAATGAGTTCCGTCCAACCGCCGTGCTAGCTTTGCGAGCTGGCGTTCGCCGTATGCGCGAACCGGATTTCCTTGGGGAGGGAAGACATGGATCTTGTTCGCAGGTCCGGCGGTATCATTTGTGTGTGCCTGTGCTTGCTGGTACCAGCCGCCTGGGCAACTAACGCTCCAGAAGAGGCAAGCCTCCCGCCAATCGATGCCGAATCCCACTACCAGGCCGAGTTGGGGATTTCCGAGTACAAAGAGACCGCCAGCGAGCGCCCGGTCGATAAATCGGTCACCCGCCTGAGCGAACGCAAAGGGCCGGTTTCGACGACCGATCACAGCAAGCTCAAGGAACTGCAGGGACCGTTCGCCAGCGGGCCGGAAGTCACCAAGGCCTGCCTGTCGTGTCACAACGAGGCCGGGCATCAGTTCGCCAAGAACAAGCACTGGACCTGGCACTACGAGCACCCGGTCACCGGTCAGCAGCTCGGCAAGGGGGTGCTGATCAACAACTTCTGCACCAATGCACGCGGCAACGAGGGCATGTGCGCACAATGCCACGCCGGCTACGGCATGGCCGACATCAAGACCTACGATTTCAACGATCACAACAACATGGATTGTTTGATCTGCCACGAATCGACCGGCACCTACTACAAGACACCGCCAACGCAAGGCAACAAGGCCTGCTCGGTGATGTTCGAAGGCAAACCGGCGATTGACCTTACCAGGGTTGCGCAGAGCGTGACGCTGCCCGGGCGCAACAACTGCGGCGCCTGCCACTTCTACGGCGGCGGCGGAGACAATGTCAAGCATGGCGACCTGTCATCGGTGTTGTTCAAACCGAGCCGCGATATCGACGTGCACATGGGCGAGGACGGCGAAAACTTCTCGTGCATCATCTGCCACGTCGGCGAGGGCCACGAGTGGTCCGGCAGCCGCTACAACATGGTCGGTAAAGATACCAAGGGCACCGGTAAGCCCGGCATGCCGCGCGATACCGCGACCTGCGAAAGCTGCCATGGACACGACCCGCACCCGGCGAGCCTGACCGGTATCAAGCTCAACGATCATACCGATCGCGTCGCCTGCGAAAGCTGTCATATCCCCACTTATGCGCGCGGCGGCGTTGCCACCAAGACGGATTGGGACTGGCGTACTGCCGGCCGCCTGAAAGACGGCGAAGGTTTCAAGCTCGAAGGCTACACACAGGGCGACGGCAAACACCGCCACACCTACAAATCGATCAAGGGTACGTTCGAGTACGGTGAGAACCTGCAACCGAGCTACGCCTGGTTCAACGGCGTCGTCGACTACACGACGATCGACACCAAGTTCGATGACAGCAAGCCGGTCATCATCAATCAACCGCTGGGCTCGGCCGATGACCCGAACGCACGCATCTGGCCGTTCAAGAAGATGCACACGGTGCAACCTTACGACAAGGGCAACAAGACGCTCGTGTATATGCACCTGTGGGGCAACGACCCGGATGCGTTCTGGGGGAACTACAACTTTGAACGCGCCATCAACCGCGGCATGGCCGATGACAACATTCCCTACAGCGGCGAGTACGGCTTCATCGAAACCTATTCGTATTGGCCGATCAATCACATGGTCGCGCCGAAAGAGAAGGCCCTGGGCTGCGCCGAGTGCCATTCGCGGCAAGGTCGCCTGAAAGACCTCGAAGGATTCTACATGCCGGGGCGCGACCGCAGCGTCTGGCTCGATCGCATCGGCATCTTCGCCATGCTCGCTGCGCTTGCCGGGATTCTGCTGCACGCCCTGCTGCGCCTGATGTTCCGCGCCAAGAGGAAACACTGATGGCCACACACAAGGTTCTGATCTTCAACCGTTTCGAACGCTTCTGGCACTGGACACAGGCCACCGCGATCTTCGTGTTGTTGTTCACCGGCTTCGGTATCCACGGCCTGCATGACCAGGGCGACTTCGGCACGCAGGTAACGGTGCATGTCGTCGCCGCCCTGTACCTCATGGTGTTGTGGGTGTTCGCCATTTTCTGGCATCTGACCACCGGCACCTGGCGGCACTATGTACCGACCACGCAGGGCCTGTTCAAAGTAGCGCGCTATTACGCCTTCGACATCTTCAAGGGCGTCGACCACCCGTATCGCAAGCACTTCTGGCGCAAGCACAACCCGCTGCAGGCACTTACCTACCTTGCGCTGAAGGTCGTGCTGTTTCCGGTGATCTGGATCTCAGGCCTTGCCTACCTGAGCTATGGGCTGTGGTCGCAGGGCGCAGCCACCAATGCCGGGCTGACCTGGGTGGCCTTGGTGCACACCGCCGCAGCGTTCGCGATGGCGGTCTTCATCATTCTGCACATCTACCTGCTGACGACCGGCCATTCGTTCCGCGAACACGTGAAGCCAATGGTGACCGGCTACGACGACATCGACCTGAGCGATGCCGAGGCCGCGTACCTGAAACAGGACGAACCGCAGCGAATCCGTCCGTAGCGCCCGCACGAACGGGTGGAACACGGCCACCTGCGGCAAGGTGGCGTTACAGGATGAAGCCTATGAGCGCGAGAATGCTTATGGCGGCCTCACCCCACAGTTGGATCTCCAATTGCGGACCCAGGTTGGAATAGACCGTAGCCGTCGGATCACGCAGCGTATAGTCAGCCAATTCGCGAAGCGTCGTCGAATGCCCGGCGAATTCGGCAAACCTCTGTGGCTCGACATGTTCGGCCAATGACTTGTAGCGATACTCGACAAGCAGTTCGTTGCCAACCTGCGTTATCTCACGGGAGAAGGTGAAAGCTGCATCGTCTACCGTGTCGCGTTGACTTTCGAACTGCCAACCGTCAGGCAACTTCACGCGTACCGTGTGCTTGACCTCCACCGGGTGCACCAGCGAGAACGGCATGGTGCGCAGCGTTTCCGGCGATACGTCATCCGTGTTGTCGAGAATCGTGAACGGCGTTATCGGCACCTCGTGCAAGCCACTTTCGGACTGCCAGACGTCGGGCAAGCGATAGTGCTCGACCAGTTTCACACGGTTGAGCCTGGCATCATCGTCGATCGACAGATCCTGCGTTGCGTCGGCGCCGCCGAACGCATTCGACGTGTACTGCCGGTATTCCTCGGCAAGCTGTGGCACGCCTTTTTCGTCTAGCTCGGCCCGCGTATCTTCGGCGTAGTAATAGTCGTAGTGGGTTTCTATCGCGAGGTCGGCGGACGGCTGCCCGGTGTGGCTGAGATCAAGCCGCTCGATGACCTCGACATGGTCGTAGACCGGGCCGCTCTCGTCCATTGGCGTGGTCGTCGGTGTCAGCGTCAGTGCATAGTTGAGTTCAGGTTGGTACAGCGTATCGATCCGCTGACTTTGATGGAGTCGCTTGGGGTCGACCCAGTGTTGCTTGCCTTCCAGCAGGATAGTGACGATGACATCGTCGAAGGCCTGGAGGGAGGGCAGTGCGTCGGGCAGGGTCTTGCCGCGTTCCGTATGCACCATCGCGGGATACGCCTCGATGTCGAGGCTGCGTAACAAGGCGACCAGCAGAATGGCTTTTTCCGTCGCCGTCGCCGCGCCTTTGGTGAGTATGCCGTCCACCGATGCCGGCGCGCTGTCGAGCGGCGCAAACGGCTGTTCATCGTAGGCCAGGTGCTGCTGCACGTAGGTGACTGCAGCGCTGGCCTGGTCGAGCGGCGTTGAGGCAGTCGCGCGAATCTGATCGATCAGCGGGCCAAGCTGTTCGCCGGAGGCGCCGTCGACACGCAACAAAGGCTCGTAGGCGGCGGCCACCTCGGCCCACGTCAATTCGTCACCAATGCTCACTGAGGGATAGGGGTCGTACCAATCCGGCGCATCTTCTTCGATGCTGAGCGGTTCGGTGTTCGCCGTGGTCCAGGTGCAATCTTTGACCGCCTTGTGCTGCGTGCAACCCGGCGAAATATCGGTGTTGTGTTGACGCATACTGAGGTTGCGCGCGCTCGGCCACAGCAAGCGGTAGTAGACGTTCGCGACCGGTTCTTCGAACTGAAAAGCGAGTTTCTCGAAGAATCGACCGACGTAGACCGGATTCTCGGATTCCACGCTATAGCTGTACTCGACCACGTCGCCTGCGCGCACGTCATCCAGATGGATCTGTAATGTCGAGGGCGCGTTGCCTTCGGCAGGCTCGATGTGCGTGTTCCCCAGTGCATTGGCGGTCTGATAGACAATCTCGCCGTCGCGATGAATGACCAAGCGGTGAACCTTGGCCGTCTCGAACTCGGGATAAAAGGGCACCGAGATCGTCGAAACGGCGTCAACGCCATCCGGGTCGAGCACTCGATTGGCATGGTGCGTGAACGCGATGTGGCCCCGATCCGTCACGCGCCACTGGCGATCGAGCAAGAGACGCTCGATGCCGTCTTCGTGCAACGCCGAGGGCAGATCGCCGGGATTCGGCAGCGTAAGCGGGACTTCACTCACCCACGTCGGTTCCGCAGCGGCAACTTCGGCAAGCGCGCCGTGCGGCATCAGCAGCAGCGCGAGCCACGCCAGACTTCCGACCAGGGAACCCGCCATTCGCTGGCGCAGCATTGTCGAGCAAGTGGAGGATGGGGAAACGATGCCGGGCTGTTCCATGCGGATGATCTCCTGCTGATCGGTGCTACCTGATGAAACGCTGAATGCTGAGCGGGGTCGCATTGTGCCAGAGTTCACGCCTTGTGTTTAACCGGGATCATGCCAGCCTGTGCAAACGCAGCGGGTCAGTCGTCATCGATCAGCAATTTGCCCATGGCATAGAGTTTCTGCTTGTCGGCGTCGGTCAGCTTGGCGTACAGGGCCAGCAATTCACGCATGTCATCCGGCAGCGGTTCGCAGTAGGTGCTCTGCGCCTGTGATTCATCCATCCAGCCGCGGCGTTGTCGAGTGAACCTTTCGCACCGCCGCGCCAATCGGTCAGATATCTCCTTGAATGGATTCTCACGGTGTTTTGCCAAACGCTCCGGTGTCAGTTGAATGGCGGCGAGCAGGTCCGGCAGGTCACCGCTTTGTTCGGCCTCATCG
>MWSE01000019.1_pt2 | contig 20661 bp, 18 predicted proteins | sample 1021931 | NCBI WGS metagenome assembly MWSE01 (sample SAMN06338154, study PRJNA374545) | mollusc metagenome | biome: marine bay; material: sediment; isolation source: gill 28 cm from animal B | host: Kuphus polythalamius | place: Philippines: Mindanao | collected 2011-09-12 | reverse complement strand
GTTGAATCTTTGCAAAGATTAACTTGTCGTGTGCGCCAAATTGCCTTGTTGTGTCTCAGCTGTCCTTCGAATCGAAGCGGCAATCAGCGGTGACGATATCGATGATGAGAGCCTTGTGTGCGGCTCGATGTGCAAGCCTTTGACAACATTAGTTTGTTTTCACAATGCCCATTCAATATTTCAGCGTGCATACTGTGCCGCCAGAACGGTATTCGGCCGAGAAAAACGAGTGCTGGTGGAGCTGCAATTTTGCCGCTGATCGAAGTCTCTTCGAAGCGGATTCACGTTGCGAACATTGCTTTGCTTCAAGACACCTTTTCAGCGCGCACCCCTCGTACCTTCACGGCTATACTTTATGTCGCAAAGAACACAAACAAACAGTAATAGGGGAAGTCTTTACGCATGGCTAGGCCAGTGAGTTTCGATCGCAATGAAGTGCTGGGGCAGGCGACGGCCTTGTTCCTCGAGCGCGGATATTGCGAAACGAGCATCGCACAGTTGGTAAAAGCGACGCATCTGCAGCCTGGTAGCTTGTATGCCGCATTCCAATCAAAAGAAGGCTTATTTCTTGCCGCACTGGATTATTACGCTCAGCAGAAACTGAAACGTGTGCGTGACGCTTTCGCGCAGGCAGCCGATCCCCTCCAGGGGGCGGAACGTTTTCTGCAGATCGCCGCCAGTGATTGCGGTGTTGAAGACACCACGTGTGGTTGTCTGTTGGTCAACACCGTACTCGAGGCTGCCAGACATAATCCGAGGGTTCGTGAACGGGTACAAAGCCACCTGGGTGAAGTGAGACAGGTGGTAGTGGCTGCATTGACCGAAGCGCAAAGACAAGGATTGTTGGCTGCTGACAAATCACCGGATACATTAGCAACTTTCTTGATGACGACGGTCTGGGGGTTGCGCGTGTTCGGAGGATCTGGCGGCGGAGAGCAAGCAGCTCAAGAAGTGGTGGCTTACGCAGTACAGGTAGTGCGTAGCTGACGACGGTAGCGTTTGCCGAACGAAGGCATTGAATTTGCCTTTCTACCCGGCGCTGGTTTTTCTGGCAGCGCTATGGGGAGCATCGTTTCTGTTCATGCGGCTGGCCGCACCCGTTCTTGGGCCGGTGTGGTTGATCGCACTGCGCGTCTTCATTGCGGGTTTGGTGTTGCTGCCCCTGGTCATTCGCCGTGGACAGCTTCCGGTGTTGCGGGCCAACCTGGGCCGTTTGGTTGCCGTGGGCGTGATGAGTGCGGCGCTGCCGTTTACCCTGCTGGCGTACGCATCGCTTGAGCTGTCAGCCGGACTCACCTCGATCCTGAACGCCACAGTGCCGATTTTTGCGGCACTGATCGGCTACCTGGTTTTTGAGGAGCGACTGGATGCGGCACGTGTCTTCGGTGTCGTATTGGGGTTCGTCGGTGTCGTGATCCTGATCGGACTGCCGACGGATGCCGGGACGCCGCCGCTGCTGTCGGTATTGGCGGGTCTGTGCGCCGCCGTGTCTTATGTGTTTGCCGCCAATTTTGCGCGCCGCCGTTTACACCACGTCTCGGGTATCGTTTTCGTGACCGGCGGTCAGCTGGGCGCAGCGTTGGTCATGTTGCCCTTGTTACCGTTCTTTCCGGTCCGCGAAATGCCGGGGCCGGCCATCGTGGTTGCGGTGACGGCGTTGGCGGTGTTGTCGACTTCGCTCGCCTTCCTTATCTATTTCCGCCTGATTCGCGAAGTCGGCCCGATGCGGACCCTGACGGTGACCTACCTGATCCCGGTTTTTGCGATCGTCTGGGGTGCGGTTTTTCTTGATGAAGTGGTTACGCTGGCCATGGCGGTCGGGGGCGGTCTGATACTCAGCGGTGTTGCCCTGGCCAATCGGCGTACTGCGATCTCTTCACGCCCGCCGGATGTGGGCGACTGATAGGTAAGATCTATCGAGACGGAAGCAATAATTCATTTGATAGTTAAATAAGAATAATTATTATTTGTATCAAGTGATGTTTCGGGTAGGGAGATCGACAATGATCAAGACAGCCAGTTTTGCGGTGATGCATTTCGGTATCGCTTTCACGGTCACCTACATGCTGACCGGTGACGTGCTGATCGGTGGCGCGGTTGCGCTGGTCGAGCCGGCTATCAACACCGTCGCTTACTACTTCCACGACCGGGTATGGGAACGTTTGCGCCGACGTCGTGTGCTGCCGGGGGTTGGCGTTGCAGCCTGAATTTGAACGAGGGTTCAGATTCGGGATGGCATGGGCCGGGCCCCGACAACTTGATGTAGATCAGTATTGTTACACAAATATAAAGGTTTAGTTCGTTTTGCCCTTGAGGCCGGTGACTGCGGTACTGCAGCATCGGTCGACGTTGTACTCCGGGGCGATCGCGTCGCGCCGAAGTGAGGCCGCGATGTTTAACTCTTCTTATTCTTGTTGTCGGCGTTTGCGGTGAGCACCTCGCTGCAACTGATCGAATCGATCGCCGCTGAGTGTCCTGCAGAACCGCTGCGGATCATGAATCTCAGCGCGGCGCAGGAGCGTGTCGTCACGCTCTCGTCGTTGCGCGCCAATCTCCCCGACAAGGTCCAGCTGGTTACCGGGCCGGGCTGTGTCGCCAGCATCTGTCCGGTCCAGGACCTGCATCAGGCACGCTGCCTCGTTGAGCATCACCGAGTCACCCTGATCGTGAGCGAGAACCTTTTCCGTTTGCCGATGGCGCAATCCGAGGGGCCGGCTTCGTTGGCGGCAATGCAGGCGAAGGGTGCGGATATCAGGCCGGTATCGTCACCGATGGAGGCGGTCATGCTCGCCGTGTCCGAGCCTCAGCGCGAGATGGTGTACTTGGGTGCAGGCTTCGAGACGTTTCTCGCGCCGTTGGCCGGGATGGTGCTTGAAGGATTGCCTGCGAATCTCAAACTGATGGTGTGCGGTCGTCGCGTTGAGCCCTTGCTGACCCGTCTGTTCGAGAATGCGGGTGGCAATGTCCAGGCGCTGATTCTTCCCGGAAACCGTTGTGCCGTCACCGGCATCCGGGGCTGGGAGGCGATGGCGCGGCGCTTCGAGATACCTGCGGCCGTTTGCGGTTACACCGCAACCAGTATCCTGACCGGTATCCTCGGGCTGATACGCCAGGTCACGCTTGGTCAGGCGAACGTCGACAACCACTACCGCGCCCTGGTGAAGCCGGACGGCAACGCCATGGCCTTGGATCAGATGGATCGGGTGTTCGAATTGCACGACGGGTTGTGGCGGGGGATCGGCACCTTGTCCGACAGTGCCTGGCGCTTGCGTCATACCTACGCGGTGGTCGACGCCTACAACCATTATCCGGACTATCGTGATGAGTGTCCGCCGCAGCTCGATGATGTGCCCGCCGGCTGTGAATTCGTCGATGTCGAGCTGGGTTGTAAATCGCCGGAGCAATGTGCGCAGTTCTTCAAGACCTGTACGCCGGCAATGCCGGTGGGGCCGAGCATGGCATCGGACGATGGCGCCTGTTATCTGCGTGGTAGCGAGCGCGCGGCGATCTGAGCATCCGCCATCGCTCGCTGTTGCTCGCCCGACACCCCTGCGCCTGATCGCTACTTCTGCCAGAAACGCTTGGCCGCTTCGCGCTGCGCCTGCTCGCGGCTGATTCCGATATCGTCGAGTTGCCGGTCATCCAGTTCGGCGAGGGCGCGACGCTGGCGCGCGCGTTGGAACCACAACAGATCCGGCAGGATTCGGCGGCCGGTCCAACCCGGCTGGCGCACACCGGACAGCGTTGTATCCAAGATCCCCGTTATTGCACTCATCACTCTTCCCCAGTTCACCGTGATTGCCATCTTTCATCGAAAGGTTGAGATCGCAATGTCAGGGTAGTTGGGCTACTGTTACAGCAACAGTTGCAAAGTTGCAGAAAAGTAACCAGAACAGTTCTGAGGGTGGCATGACAGTTTCAATGCACGCGGCGAGCGATGGGTTTCTCTACGATCAGGTGACCCGGCATGTGCTCGATCTGGTCGAGAAGGGCACGCTCAAGCCGGGTGACCGCGCGCCGTCGCTGCGCGGCCTGAGCAAACAGCTCAAGGTCAGCATCTCGACCGTCAACCAGGCCTATAGCGCCCTGCAGGACCTCGGGGTACTGCGCGTGCGGCCGCAATCCGGCTACTACGTGGACGGCCAGGTGCCGCAGAGTCAGCAGGCCCAGTTGCCGCGCAAGACAACGAACAGTCGCAAGCCGCGCAAGGTGCGCTTCGGCGAATTGTTCGAAGAGATCTTCACGGTGGCCAACGATCCCGACGTGGTGCCGCTGGGCGCCGCCGTGCCGGCCACTGAGCTGATGCCGGTCAAGGGACTGCTACGCGCAACTCAGCGCGCCGCATCGCGTCATCCGGAGAAGGCGTTGGAATACTGTTTTCCACCCGGCAACCGCGATCTGCGCCATGAGATCGCGCGTCGCTACGTCGACCTCGGCCTGTCGGTGGATCCTGACGATATCATCGTGACGTCGGGCTGCAGCGAGGCGCTGGCGCTGAGCCTGGAAACCGTCACCAAGCGCGGCGACATCGTTGCCGTCGAATCGCCCACTTATTTCTCGGTGTTGCGCCTGATCGAACGCATGGGGCTGTTGGCCGTCGAGATCGACAGCGACCCGCAGACCGGCATCTGCCTGGATGCCCTGGAAAATGTGCTCGAGACAATGGATATCAAGGCGGTCGTCGGGGTGCTCAATTTCAGCAATCCGATCGGGTCGATGATGCCGGATGCGGCAAAGCAGCGCCTGGTCGAGATGCTGAGCCAGGCCGACGTGCCACTGATCGAGGACGATATCTATGGCGACATCCACTTCGGCGACCAGCGTCCCGGCATCGCCAAGTGCTATGACAAGCACGGGCTGGTGCTGACTTGCTCGTCGTTTTCCAAGTCGATCGCCCCCGGATACCGCATCGGATGGGTGATCGCCGATCGCTATCGAAAGGATCTGATGGAGTGGAAGCAGGCGACGTCGTCAGCGATGTGCAGCCTGACGCAGATGGCGATGGCCGACTATCTGCGCAGCGGTGAGTACGACCGCCACCTGGTTCGCCTGCGCAGCGCCTACCGCCTACAGGTCGAGAAGATGCGCTTCATGTTGCTCAAGCATTTTCCGCCCGGCACGCGCATAACCAGCCCGCAGGGTGGGTTCGTGTTGTGGGTCGAGCTTCCACGGGGTGTCGATGCGTTGGAACTGGTCAACCGCGCGTTGCGCGAGAACATCAGCCTGATGCCGGGCATGATGTTTTCGGCGACCCGTAAGTACCGCAACTACGTGCGGGTAAATTGCGGCACGCCCTGGGATGCACGCATCGAAAATGCAGTAGTGCGCCTCGGTGAATTGCTGTGCGAGATGGATGGGGAAAATGCCGAATCCTCATCCGCCACCTTGGCGGACGGATGAGGATCGATCGCTACCGTCAGTAGTACTTCGGCGGCTCGTAAGCGCGTTGCTCCTGGCCTTCGACGATCGGCTTGACGAAGATCTCGACGCGTCGGTTGAGCTGGCGGCCCGCCTCGGTGGCGTTGGTGGCACGCGGTTCGGTCTCGCCGCGACCTTCGGTACGGATACGATCACGCGTTACGCCATATGACGCCAGGTAGTCGCCGGTGTTCATCGCGCGACGCTCCGACAGTTCCTGGTTGAAGGCATCGGAACCCACGCTGTCGGTATGACCGACCACGTGCACCACGGTGCGGTCATACTTCTGAATCAACTGGGCCAGCTTGTCGAGTGACGGGCGAAACGCCGGCTTGATATCGGCCTTGCCGAAGTCAAACGATACCTCGGAGTCGACCGTCAGCTTCAGCGTGTCGTCCTTGAGGCGCTCGATCTCCATTTCGTTGGCTTGACGTTCTTGCTCCAACGCCGATTCGAACTCCTGCTGCTGGTTGTCCATGTAGTGGCCGACGGCACCGCCGGCCAGCGCGCCCGCGACAGCGCCTACCCAGCGTCCCGACTTGCCATCCACCTGGTGACCCAGCACTGCGCCGGCCACGGCGCCGGCGGCGGCGCCGACTTTGGCGCGTTTGTGCGGATCGTCGGTCGCGCACCCGGCGACACCAACGGTGATGGCGCAGGCGAAGACTGTGCTGGTTAGGAGTTTGTTCATGGTTCTGACCTCAACATCTTGTTCGATAGTTATTGTGACCGTCCATTTCCGTGACCATTCCGTGCGTTTTGCATGCGGGTGTTCGACGCCGGGAACAGTGTTGCTTCCTTTACCGGTCATTAAATACCGGTCAGCCTGAACGGAAGCTGAACGTCGTCGCCGCACATCCGGTCTGCCGGTTGGACGGGCGGCATTGGCCGCTCGAGTGTATTACGCGTCGACACCCAGGAACGCGGCCGCAAGGCCGAGAAAGATAAAGAATCCCAGACTGTCGGTGATGCCTGTGACCAGGATCGCACTTCCGTAGGCGGGGTCTTGCCCGAGGCGTCGCAACAGCGACGGGGTGAACGCGCCGGCGAGCGCGGCGAACGTCAGGGTGAGCACCATCGCGGCGAACATGATCAATGCCAACCCAACGTCGGCGTAGAGCAACAAGGTGATGACCGCCATGGTGCCGCCCCAGATCAGGCCATTCACCAGCCCGACCGCCGATTCTTTAAGCAGCAAGCGACGGAAGGCGGTATCGCTGATCTGGCCGAGCGCAAAGCCGCGAATCACCAGCGCGAGCGTCTGGTTACCGGTGTTGCCGCCGACTGCGGCAACGATCGGGATCAGCGTGGCCAGGGCAACGATCTGTTCGATGGTGTGTTCGAACTGGCCGATCACCCGCGAGGCGATGAACGCGGTCAACAGATTCAGCGCCAGCCAAAAGCCGCGGTTGCGTGCCGAACGCCACACCGGCGCGAAAAGATCCTCATCATCGCGCAGACCGGCCTGGGACAGCAGGCCGCGCTGGCTGGTGGCCTGCAGGTGATCGACTACCGCCTCGACCTTGAGCAGGCCGACCAGCGTGCCATGGATGTTGATTACCGGGGCGGCGATCAGATCGTAGCGCTCGAACGCGTGCGCGGCATCGGCGGCGCTGTCATTGCTGTGAAAGGCCACGGGATCACCGCGCATGATATCGCTGATCAATGCGTCGCCGGGGCAGGTCAGCAGACTGTTGAAATGCAGAACACCCTGCAGCACGCCGGCCCGATCGACCACCGGCAACATGTCGGTGCCGACCGGCAGACTGCCGCGTCGCCTGAGCCAGCGCAGCACGACGTCGACCGATACATCGGCGCGCACCGCGGCGACATCGAACTCCATCAGGCTGCCGACGGTACCTTCGGGAAACGACATCGCCGAACTGAGTCGCTCGCGCTCGCCCGGTGCGAGACCTTCCATCAGGCTGGGTACGACGTCATCCGGCAGGTTCGGTACAAGGTCGGCGATCTCGTCGGTATCCATGTGACGGGTCGCGTCGAATACGGTTTTGCTGTCCATCTGGTCGAGCAGATGGGCGCGCACCGCATTGCTGACCTCGAGCAGCACGGCGCCGTTGTGGTGCGGTGCTACCTGCTTCCACACAGCGCTGCGCTCATCCAGCGGCAGATTTTCGAGCACGTAGGCGATGTCGGCAGGGTGCAGTTGGTTGATCTCACGCCACAGGGTGCCGCGTTGCTGGCGCAACAAAAGTTCATTCTGCAGATCGTGGCGCGGGCCGGCGCTGCGCCCGGCAAGATCGCGTTCGACTGCCTGTGAGGTAAGAATGCCGCGGACGTGTTTGAGGGCCTCGATGGGCTTTACTGCAGAAGGTAAGGGGTGTTGCATCTGGGCTGCCGACTGGGCGGTCGTTGTCGTTGGGGCAAGGCGGACGTTCGCCCGTCGCTTGGGCGCGCGGGTTCGGACGATTGAAGGCGGTTGGTGTTACGGTTTTATGACACCGCGCTCGTCATCGACGATCGTTGTCGAGGGCCGGGCTTTGCCGCGGACGATCGCGGTCACTGACGGGGTAACCGTCGGCGACGTACGCAGGCCCTTTCATGATCCACACGACCGCGCAGCCGATGGCGACCGTGAGGATCGCGGTCCACAGGGTCACAACCAGGGCAATAGCCAGGATGGCGATGGTAGTCAGTTGTTTCTGATCGGTGTCGGCACCGGCAGCCAGCACCGTCAGCAGGTAGGCGCCGGCCGGGATCAAGGTCGAGGCAAGCAACACCAGTGGCAGTTTCTTCATGATCCGCCACTCGAGTCCGGCCGGTGAACGCACGCTATTGGGCAGAATCCGCAGAAACGGTGAGCCGGGGTTGGGGGCGGGATTGCGGTTGTCGATCATCGAACTGGTCCGTTTGTGCGGCGAGTACTTAATAATGAACGCTGATCGGACGAAGGCAAGCGGCGCCGGCGTCCAGCGCCATCGACAACACATCGTGCTTTGTAGGGTTGGTCGTAGGTGTAACTCAGGCATCGACGGTTGCCGGGAACTGAAGATGTTGCGTTCGGTCAACAGCTTGAGAGAGCGAAAAGGAGCGTTGCGTGAATCAGAACCGACGAACTTTTGTCCTGGGCGGTGCTGGCCTGCTGCTGTCGGCCGCCGCGCCTGCAGCATCTCTGCTCACACCGCGACAGACCGCGGGACCTTTCTATCCGCCTGAACTGCCGCTGGACAACGATAACGACCTGGTGCATGTCGAAGACCAGGCCGGTGTTGCGAAAGGCCTCGTCACAGACCTGCGCGGGCGCCTGCTCGACAGCAACGGTCGGCCGCTGTCCGGCATGCGCATCGAGATCTGGCAATGCGATGCCAATGGCCGCTATCGGCATCCGCGAGATCCCGGTGATGCGCCGATCGATCCGGCATTTCAGGGGTTCGGTCATACCATCAGTGACGCGCAGGGCCGCTATCGTTTCCTGACGATCAAACCGGTGCCTTACCCGGGGCGCACACCGCATATCCATGTCGCCGTCTATCCGCCCGGTGAGCGGCCATTTGTAACCCAGCTCTATGTTGCGGGCGAAGCGCGCAATGGCGAAGATTTTCTGTACAACCGCATCCCGACTGAACTGCGGCCGCTGGTTACTGCCGAGTTCTCGCAATCGGCATCTGCGGGTTCGGATCTGCGGGCCGACTGGGACCTCGTGCTCGGCGTCGCGTAGTGCACGCTGTCGGTGTTCGTTAAGCGGTCTTGCTGAGGGTTGCTATGTGAAGTAGCGCTCGATGATGGCCGGCAGATAGGTCTCCGGCGTGGGCAGCGTAAGCCGCGCCTTGCTGCCCAGATAGTCACGCGTGTTCTTACCGTCGAATACCTGCGGAGCGTGCAGATAGTCGAGTAGCACCGGGAGCGTTGCCAGGCGTTTCTTCGCGTCTTTGGGCGCGAGCAGCATCAGCAGCTTTGTTGCGGCCGTGAACAAAGACGGCGGCAGTGCATGTACCGGCGGAAGGCGTAATCCCCTGTCGCCCATCGTTGAACGTACCCAGCGCTGTACATCGCTGAGCTTTACCTCGTGTCCAACTCCGGAACACAGATTGAAGATCTTGTCATCGCGCTGGTGTTGTACGGCCCAGACGACTGCATCGGAAACATAGTCGACCGGGATCGTATCCAGGCTCATGTCGCCCAGCTTGGGTTGGATACCTTTGGTATGGCGACCGGACAGGAACTCGCACAGGTAATAGAACACTTGGTGTCGCAACAGCTTGCCGTCCGAGGCGCCGACCACCATGCTCGGCCGGTGAACCGTCAAGGTAACGTTGTCGCGGGGTGACCATTGCCGCAACCTGTCTTCGGCTTCCGCTTTCGACTGTTCGTAGGTGTTGTGGAAACCGCGCGCCTGTATCACCCAAGCGTCGACAAGCGGTTGCGATAACCGTCCGATGACGCCCACTGTACTGACATAGGCGATGTGCACGTTGCGATGCTTCGCTATATGGTTAGCGAGCGACATGAGATTGTCTGCCGAACCGACAGCGAATCGGCGCGCCTCTTCAAGCGGCAGATTCATACGCACCACGCCGGCCGCATGGATCAAGGTGTCGCACTGCGCGGCGATGGCCGACCAGTCGCTGTCTGCAAGGCCGAACCTTGGCAGTGCCATATCACCGCGCAGCGGCGTCAGTCGCAGTGCGGCTTCGCGTTGTTGAGCGGGCGTCAGTTGCCACAGCTCGAACAGTCGGGCCAGGCGACCGGGCAGATCGCCGTCGCCAGCCGAACGCATCAACAACCAGATATGCCCGCCTTCAATGCTGAGCAGGCGACGTGCAACGGCGCTGCCGATATTGCCGGTAACCCCGGTCAGGAATACGTTCATAGTCTTGCCAGAAAGCTCGAGTCGCCCCACGGAAGCAAGGTGTCGGCATCGAATTGGTTGTGTTCGATCTTGGCATACAGCGCATCGATGCGATCGGCATATTTCTGCGCGACCGCACGGCGTTTCAGTTTGAGGTTGGCGGTCAGCTCGCCGTCGCTCGGTGAGAAGGTGTGTTGAAGCAGGACAACACCGGCTGGTCGCTTGTAGTTGGCCAGTGCGCGTGTGGCGCGGCGAACCTCCCCGATGATAGACAGCATCCCTGTCGTGTCGGGATACGGGGAGCGAAGGGTGATCAGCAGCGTGATGAATTTGCGGCTCGCGCCGAAGGCAACCGCTTGGTCGATCGCTGGTATGCCCGCCAGGCAGGCCTCTATCTCGGTCGGCGCGATCAAACGCCCGGTACTGGTTTTGAAACCCTCGGATTTGCGACCGGTAAGCCATAGGTAGCCATCGGCATCGAGTTTGGCATAGTCGCCCGTGGCCAGGAATCCGTCTGGGTCGAGCGACGGCTGCTGCTCGCTCTTCAGATATTGCCGGCATACCCCGGGGCCCCGACACCATAGCTCGCCGTCACTGGCGATCTTGAGTTCGTTCTGACCAAGCGGTTTGCCGACGCTGCCGAAACGGTAGGCAGCCGGTCGGTTTACGGCCACCGGTACGATGTTTTCGCTCAGACCGTAGGCCTCGAAGATCGGCAGGCCGAGGGCGTCGAAGCGTTGCAGTAGTCGTGGCTGCATCGGGGCGGAGCCGCTGATGAAGAATGCGATCTGTCCGCCGAAGGCGTTTCTGACCGGGGCGAAGAAAGGCTTCGCGAGCATTGCCCAAAAGCGCCCTGCTGCGGTCTGTGAGCCGGCATGTCGCAGCAGAAAGTCGATCACGCCCGCCAAGGGGGCAGGCAGTTTTGCAAAGCGTGCGCTGATTGATTCAAACGCCTTTTCGAAGAAACGCGGCACGCCGACCAGCACGATCGGTCGGATCTGCGGCAACAGTTGCATGATCTTGCGAGGGTCTTCGACGAAATAGATCGGTGCACCGGCCTTGAGCGCACATAGGTTTACGATCTGTTGAAAAAGGTTCGACAAGGGCAGCCAGCAGGCGGTGCGCCGCGTACTGTCGAGTTCGGGGAATGCGTCCAGTATGGCGGATACGGCAAGGATGATCTGCGTTGCCGAGTAACCGATGCCTTTCGGTTTGCTACCGGTGCCCGAGGTGAACACGATTGCTGCAACATCGGCGCGCTGGTCGCTTTCATGGCCGCGATTCCGAGCGTTTTCGCCAGCCGGCTGCGTTGAACTTATCAGTCTGGCGCGAGCTTCGATGGGCTGGGTTGGCTGATCCGTGTCGATGACGACGGCGGCCGTCACGCTCGCGTAGTCCGCGAGCTTGAGTTGCTGGTGAGCTGCCTCGTCGGTTATCAGGTATTGCGCCTGACTGATGGCAACGACATGGGTGAAGGTGTCTCCCAGATCGTGATGGTCGAGCCCGACAACGGTGGCGCCGATCTGCAGACAGGCGAAACGCACGACCTCCCATGTCACGCTCGATGGCAATACGATGCCGACGATGGCGCCGCGGTGGATACCGCTCGACTGCAGGTAGGTTTGCATTTCCTCGACCAGCGAATGCAGCTTCAGGCAGTTGATGGCATGCCATTCTCCGCGAACCGTGTCTCGATGGAACACGATCTGTTTGTCGGGCGTCGTACGCGCGGGCCTGCCGATCAACTCGTCGACCAGTCGGGCGCCATCCATTTGCATGTCTATCGTCCTGCTCAAAGTGCCGGTGGGTCGTATGCACCGTGTGGCTTGTTGATCGACAGTTGGTCTTCGCTCAGGCCCAGCCAACGAAGGCTGCGCCTGACCTCGGCGGCCAGCAGCACCTTGTGTTTGATCATGAAGTCGACGATCGGGCCAAGGACCTGCCATTGCTTTCGGTTGGCTTTGCCTTCGCGAATCAAGGTGGCGAATTCGGGCAGGTAGGGGTTGTAGCCGAAATGCTTGAGATCGGAGTACATCAGCAACCAGTTGATCGGATAGTTGCTGAATATCGGGCTGGCATGTCGACTGTTGCGCACCAGGCCGAGTTGTACCACCTGTTTCATGATGGCCTCTTGGTCGTAACGCCAGGCATGAAACGGTGCCAGGTAGCGTGGAAAGCGCGTGTCTTGCGCATAGTGTTGCGGATCGAAGAAGCGCTGCAGTTCGTCGTTCGAGAATTGATCGCTGCGTGCGAGTTCGGGTGGTAACCACGACACCTGTTCGATCAGCGTGCGTGAAAACTCGTAAAGCATGCGCTCGGGTTCCGGCTGTCCCGGCGAGTAGCCGGCCAGCACCAGCGGCACCTGTTTCTCGATGGCCAGCTTGATGGCATCGCCTTCGAACAACGGTGCGTAGACATACGATACGGAATATACGGCGCCGCGTTCTTCCTGGTGCGTCAGGATGTAGCGGAACAGCTTGCGATAGAAAGTCTCCGGCGGTCGATAGACGACATGATCGATAGCCAGTTTGGCGATGACGCGACGTATGTTGTCCCATGCGATCGGCGGGATGTTGATGTCCGTCGTGAAGGCGAGCAGGCGGAGATGCGGGTAGTCGGTTTTCAGCTTGTACAGTAGATAGACGCTGTCTTTGCCGCCACTGAGCGGCACGATGCAGTCGTATTCACCCGCGCCGCGAGTTGTGGTGAGGGTTTGTTCAAGATTGGCCTCGAAATCCAATCGTTGCTGGTCAGAAGCGGCGTTGTCTTGCGTATCGTGCGCGGTGCACAGGTTGCAGATGCCTTGGTTGTCGATCCTTACTCCGGGTACCTTGTCCGTGATCAGGCATCGCTTACATTTTCGAATCGCCAACTCGCTTCTCCATCTGCTGCTCGGGGAGTCTAGACCACACCGTGGTGATGTGAAGGTCAGGGTTCGTTGTTGGGCGACGTCGAGCCGGGTGATCCAAGATCGACCGGTGTGCGTAAACTGTTCTTAAGGTACTGCGTTTGAATTGAGGGTGATTGGCGTGAGGCGATGCTCAGCGGTGTGTTTGTTGGCGATACTGATGACGGGCTGCTCGAGTCCGGCGCTATTCGTCGCGAATGGGCTGGCGCGTTGGGATGGTTATCAACGTACGTCTGGACTGCAATACGGCCCGCACGACGCCAATCTGCTCGATGTGTATGAGCCGGGTGGCGATGTCGCCGGTGTGGTTGTTTTCTTCTACGGTGGATGTTGGGGCGCCTGCACGAGCTATCCGCGCGAGTACTATCGCTTTGTTGCGCAGACGCTCGCCTCGCGCGGCTATGTGGTCGTCGTTCCGGACTACCGACAGTATCCGATTGCGCGTTTTGCGCAGATCAGGGATGACGCCGTGGCGGCCGTCGCCTGGGTCCAGGACAATGCCGGGTCGTTCGGTGCGAACAGTGCCCCATTGTTCTTGATGGGTCATTCGGCGGGCGGTCATATCGCGGCGATGTTGACCGTTGATGAGCGTTTGCTCGGCGATGAGCGGCATGCACGACTTGCGGGGTTCGTGGGCTTAGCCGCGCCGTACGATTTTGATTTCGACCGGCCCTATCTGCCGAAGGTGTTCGCCGGCTTGCCGTATGCCGATTCGCAGCCGAGCCGCTTCATCGATGGCAACGAACCGCCGCTGTTGCTGTTGTGGGGACGTGCCGATGAACAGGTCTACGAGCGCAATATCGTGACAATGCAGCAGACGGTTGTGCAAGCGGGGGGCGATGTCGAGGCGCACCTGTACGATGACCTTGAGCATACCGACCTGCTGGCGGCGTTCGCCATCCCGCTGAGGGATACATCGCCGGTCGTGGCTGATATTCTTGGCTTTCTGCAACGGCATCGCGACTCCCCTTGATTGAAGCGGGCAGGGTGGGTCGACACGGCTTGGGAGAACGGTCCACCATGCGTCTTCTTGTCACGATCGGATGGGTGATGTTTCTGGCGTTGTCGGCGAGCGCCGAGCAAAACGTCAATCCCGATATCAACCGCAATTATCAGAACCCGAATGTCACGCAATGGCGCGGCGTGTTCGAACGTGACGGCCGCGAGGTGTGGGACCGGCGAGACGACATCATTCGCCAGCTGCGCCTGAAGCCCGGACAGAAGATCGCCGACGTGGGGGCTGGTACCGGCTTTTTTACCTTGATGATGGCGCAGGCCGTCGGCCCGACCGGCAAGGTATATGCCGTAGATATCGCCAAGAACTTCGTCGATGCCAGCGTGCAGCGCGCCAAGGATCATGGCCTGCAGAATGTTGCCGGCGTGGTCAACGATGCGCACAGCGTGCGACTGCCGGCGAACGCGGTCGACCTGGTATTCACCAGCGACACCTATCACCATTTCGAGTATCCGCAATCCACACTGGCGAGCATCCATAGTGCCTTGGTGCCCGGCGGGGAAATGGTGGTGATCGATTTCAAGCGTGTGCCGGGTATCAGCAACCCCTGGGTGCTGCAGCACGTGCGTGCCGGTGAGGCGACGGTGACGGCCGAGATCGAGTCGGCAGGTTTCGAGCTGGTTGAACGCCTCGACTTTATGCAGACGCAGTACTTTTTGCGGTTTCGTAAGCGCTAGCAGGGCTGCCGAGAAAGGGCGGGCCCCGTTGAAGGCCCGCCGGTCGACGGATGTGACGGTCAGATGAAGTAGGTTTTCAACGGTGGGAAGCCGTTGAACTCGATCGCCGAATAGCTGCTGGTGTAGGCGCCGGTCGAGAACCAGTACAAACGGTCTTCAACGGACAGGTTCAGCGGCAGCGGATACTTGTAATTTTCGTACATGATATCGGCGCTGTCACATGTCGGCCCGGCCAGCACGACTTCTTCGAGTTCGCCCTTCTTCTCGGTCCAGACCGGAAATTTGATGGCCTCGTCGAGTGTCTCGATCAGCCCCGAGAACTTGCCGACGTCGGTAAATACCCAGCGGTTGAGGCCGGTGCGCGATTTACGCGAGATCAGCACAACCTCGCTGACCAGGATGCCGGCGTTCGAGATCAGCGATCGGCCCGGCTCGAGGATGATGCGGGGCATGTCGTCGCCGAAATCTTCCTGCAGGTAGCGTGTGATTTCTTCGGCATAAGTCGCCAGATCGTTGGTCTTGGTGATGTAGTTGGCTGGAAAGCCGCCGCCCATGTTGATCATTTTGAGTTCGATGCCGTCTTCATCGCGCAGGCGTTCGAAGATCAGGCGCACCTTGCCGATCGCGGCATCCCAGGCGCCGATGTCGCGTTGCTGCGAGCCGACATGGAACGACACGCCGTATGGCTCGAGGCCGAGATCGCGCGCCATGATCAGCAGATCCATTGCCATGTCGGTCTGACAGCCGAACTTGCGCGACAGCGGCCAATCGGCGGTCTGAGTACCTTCAGTGAGTATGCGGACGTAGACGCGTGACCCGGGCGCTGCCTTGGCGATGTGGCGCAGATCGCTTTCGGCATCGGTGGCGAACATGCGCACGCCGCGATCGTAGAAGTAGCGGATGTCGCGGCTCTTTTTGATCGTGTTGCCGTAGCTGATGCGTTCCGGCGCAACGCCGAGCGACAGGACCTTGTCGAGTTCGTAGATCGATGCGATATCGAAGTTCGATCCCTTGTCGCGCAGCAGTGTCAGCACTTCGGGTGCGGGGTTGGCCTTGACCGCGTAGTAGACGTCGGCATAGGGGAAGGCGCCGACCAGTTCTTCGTACTGCTGGCTGATGGTCTGGGTGTCGACGACCAAAAAGGGTGTTTCTTTGGTGTCGGCGAAGGCCTTCAGGCGGTCGAAGGTGGCTGAAGTGTAGTAATCGGAGATGACGGGGATCACTGGTCTGTGGTTTCTCTGCGGGATGGAAATTGCCCCGGATATTAGGCCGGGAATGACCAACTGCATAGGATACGCGAAAATTTTTTGCGGCTGCGCGACGCGCTGGCGCACATTTTCCGAAGGCGCCGCTGGTCTTTTGTTGCAATGCTTCCGAGGATGACGGATAGAATCCGGTAAGCGGGGGACCGTTTTTCCTATGACCTACTGCGCAGTACCGGGGAAAGCAGGTGTCGGGTCGGGCGATGTGATGGGGCTCAAATCGCCTTTTTGGGCGTGATCGTGCTGAGGGGGAGAATATGAGAAGGCTTCAAATTGTGCTTCTGCCTTTAACGTTCGGTTGTCTTTGTTCGCTGGCTGCGTTGGCGGAAGAAACGGAAAAGGGTCTGCCGTTCGATGTGCGGTCGATCCAGATCGACGTCATGGGCGGTTATTCCGGGGATACTGTCAAGGAAGAGAATGCAGCGGCGGATGAATCGGAGGAAAGCTGCAAGGATTTTCAGCTGACTGAAGGTGAGGTCTCGCAGTTCTTCGACAGCGCCAGGCGTGCCTCACCCAGTGAGTATCTGCATGATCTGAAAGCATCGAACTGCTATGTCACCGGGAGCCTTGTGGCGAAAGATGGTTCGGAAGGCACCTGGAAAATCGATCGTTCGAAACGAGGGTTCGTCATGCTGGCCGGCGGCGAACCGGGCTTTTACGTCTGCGAAGGGTGTAAGGGCGCGAGCTTTTACGACTGAATTCTTCGGTTTGTTCAGCACCACGGTAGTGTTCTACCTTGTCTCAAGGCAACCTCGCTCGGGTATCGGTGCCGGGGCGAGGCGATAGCAGTATTGTGTCGAATGCTTCCACCCCCTCACTGAGTGGAAGCGAAATTGAGCCTTCAGCAAGCTGAAAAAAGCCGCGACTGGGTCGAATGCGGATGCTTGAGACGATCGAAGCGAGGCTAAAAAACTGCATTCCGCAACCGATAACAGATCCAATCACCGCCAACGTTACGCAGATATCTGGTTACTAACCGGTTAGAGATCGGTCGGCCCGTGACGGCCGTACCCCAGACGCGAACCAGCGTGCCTGCTCATTCTCGTTTGTATGGGATGGGCAAAATTTGTTGGAAAGCGCCAGCCGCAAACCTGACGATGTTGTCGGTAAAATACGTGATGTTCGGTGATTTCGCTCGATTTGGCTGCTAAACGCGGTTTTTAGATCAAGGATAGAAATACAGAGAAGGGAGTTTCCGCATGAACCGGATACTATTTAGCGCATTGGCGTTTTTTGTTGCTTTTAGCGTCGATGCTGACAAGGCTTCAAGTCCACCAGAAGGCGTAGACACCTGGCCCGCAATTATCGATCGAAACCTGAATGTCTCGTACGAACAGGGACAGATGGCCTGCATCCGCCTGTACAAGACCGATCTCGTCGAGGTGGTCGATTCTGGTGGCGAAAAGCGTCCGCTGGACTTCCGCTATCGCATTAAGGCAGACCAGCGGAAATCAAAAATCACTTTGCAGTTGGACGCGTTTGCCGGTCTGGGAATTCTGGCGAAATCACAAACCCAGAACGTTACCGAGTATCGACTGCTCGCCAAAGGCTGGGGCCTGTCGCCGGCCAAGGAAGGTTTTGAAAACAACATCTGCGTGGAAACCGGCAGATGGCATGTCGACAAGATTACCCAATATCGCGCCGTGCCCGATCCGGATTCCGGCCTAAATTCCTACTTGGTGAGCGCAGAGAAAGCATACCGCGAACACGAATGGGCCGAACGGCTCGATAAGTCTCTGTTCGACCTGAAGCGTACGTTACCGCAGGTCATCCAGAATCTGGTTCTCGTGCAGGGTCCGAAGGGGTATCTGATGGTAACGGCGAATCCTCACTCGCTGCGCCCGAGCAAACCAAGCCTGCCCGGACCGGATGCCGTTGAGGCCATGATCGCCGGCGACCCGGCGTTTCTAAAATCGTACTGCAATTTCGTGCGCTGGGTCGTTGAGCAGAAGGTAGAAGAATGCTCGGAAATTGAATACCTGAACTACGCGTCGAAGCTACGCGTTTATTACACGGGCGTGCCGCAGGGCAATATGACGGTCTTCAAGTACGTCGATCTCAGCGACCCTGATGCTCCTCATCTGGGTCATGGATATTTGGAATTGCTTCGCAACAATGTCTTCAAGCCACGTGTTGGCAGCCTGTACCAGTGACATTTTGACGCTGCTGCGTAGTTTTTTAGTAAGCCGCCACCACTTATCGCTTTGCCATGGATTGCCTGTCCTCATGAATCGTCTTGTTGCTCTATCTCTCTTGTTTACCTCAGTCTTGCCTGTCGCCATGGCCCGCGACAGTGTGTCAGCACAGCCAGCCTCGGTCACGGCGGCGAAACTTTTCAGCGCGTGTAATCGTGACAAGCTGCAGCCGGGTGAGCAGATAAGTGGTCTGTGTGGCTACTGGGACGAGCATCTGGCCTACCTGCAATCGAAATTGGACAAAGCGTGCTCAGCAGCCGGCGAAACCATTTCGAAAACTATCGACGACGTTGAGGGAGTGGCATTTCGATACAACGGTGGTAGCGGCCGCAGTTCCTATCTACACAAGGGTATGGCCGGCCTGGCCGGAGAATTTACCTCCCCGGGCTTTCAGCGCCACTACCGGGTTTTTGAGCAGGTTTTCGTTGGTCGCAATGGCAAACCTGTTCGCCGAACCGAATCCCGCGTGAATCTTGCACGCTCGCGCGGCGACCTGGTCTCTACAGATACCAGCAGTCTCGATGCGCCATCGCTGCGCTATCTCGTTGAGGCAATGCCACTGACATCGCCAGAAGAACAGCGGACAGGGTTCTTCGGCGATAGAACCACGATTACGGATCGCGAGACGGGAGAAATCCTCGCTGAACGCACCGTTTATTTTTATGTGGTTAAGCGCGGCTTATACATGCAAGACGGCGTGCGTCTGGAGGATCCGGATAGTCGGCGACGTTGGACCGTACCGTCTGTCATCAAATTCTGCGATCAGTACCAACCGCCGCTGTACGGGTTTGAAACCAGCCATCCCCGATCGAGCTACGAGTTCGTCTCGAGGGTGTTGCGGCCGCGACCTTATACCGACGAAGAGCGCTATGCCCTGTACGACATTGCCCTTGGTAAAGAGCGTCAAGGTAGCTCTAGTTGCCTGGTGACAAAGCTTGGCCCACTGATTACTCCGGAGATATTGCACTTTTCACAGCAGAAGGCTGATCTGGTACTGCATTTTCGCGGTCACAAGCAACGCTACATCTGTGGCGGCTATTTTCGCGGCGGACCGTTTGACGAGAACAGCCTGGTGTTTCATGACGGCACGCGTTGGAGCAGACGTGAGATTCTTGCACATGCCGGCAACGCGTTCGTCGACAACGCAGCCGTTGACTTATCATTGCGCGCGATCTCGGAGCCAACGCCGTTGCAGGAGGCATTGGCTCGTAATGACTTTGTCAGGGCTAAGCGGCTCATCCTCGATGGCGTAGACGTCAAGACGCCGATTGTCGGCGATATGCAGATCGTACCGATACTGGCCGGCAAACAGCTTATCGCCAGGAAGCGTGCACAGATGCATGAAGTCTTGAAGGCTGCCGTGCTGAACGGTGCGGATGTCAATGCTCTGGTCGGAGGCGAGATCCATCCCGTGTTGTACGCTGCCGTCGACGGTTACGCCGATACTGTTGAGCTGTTGCTCGAACTCGGGGCGGATCTTGATCTTGGCAATAAGGATGTATTCGAACGCATCCTGTGGGAGAGGCCTGAACTGGAGACGATCGCTGTGCTGGTGAAGCATGGCTACGCTTTCGATCGCAACAAGCCGGGGTTTTGGCAATTCGTGGCCGACTTGGCCTACCGCATGACTGCGAAGAAGAGTTCGCCGTCGCTACAGCTTTACGACAAGCTTTTTCCCGACAACGACGCCGTCGCAGCGTATGACAGTGCGCCAATAGAGAAGGCCCAGCCGGTCAGAAACCAGCTTGAACGTATACGCTTGTTCAAGGGAGGCAGAGCAACTCAACGGTCGGGTGACAAGTCCTCGCCGGCTCGCATCGTTTTGCCCGCCACCGAGCAGCGTGATGCCGAAGGTTCGAAATGGGGCATTGAGGCGCCGAAAATTTTGCAGCGGGAATACGGTGCGAACACACAGTTGCACGTGATTGGTGTTTACGAAGGGGGCGAAAGCGAACCTTGGTGGAAAAAATGCCAAAGTAAAGATAAAACTGCGGTGGCAGAATGCCACCGACGACACGCCAGTGCCCACCCCGAACACCGCATCGAAGTACACCTGAACGGAAAACCCAAGCCCGTCGTGCTGGCCTTTATGTCCTACGAACCGGCGTTTTGGGTGATCAAAAATTCCGGCAATATTCCCATCGCCGGTGTCATTCTAAGTGGTTATCACGGACAGCGAGTCTTTGGTGTCGACAACCAGGTACCTATCGATGTCTTTACCCATGAGCCTTCCAACTGTCGCTCATGCCAAGTCGGATCCGGATATTTTTATGGGCATGAATCAGGCTCGAAAAAGATGCGTGATGCATTGGGCAGGTTGCGCGACCTGACCGGCAAATCAGCGAAGAGCGTCCAAGGCAGATATCGCCAGAAGACCTT
>MWSE01000059.1_pt1 | contig 20680 bp, 18 predicted proteins | sample 1021931 | NCBI WGS metagenome assembly MWSE01 (sample SAMN06338154, study PRJNA374545) | mollusc metagenome | biome: marine bay; material: sediment; isolation source: gill 28 cm from animal B | host: Kuphus polythalamius | place: Philippines: Mindanao | collected 2011-09-12 | reverse complement strand
CGGTCCATCTCCAGCGGGTCGAAGTCGATATCGGTTTCGACCTCGCGCTCGTGGCGCGACAACACCTGTGCCTCGGTCTCGATCTCCAGGTCACGCAGCTGACCGCGCAGACGGTCGATAGTGGCCTGCAATTCGTTCAGGTTGAATCCGAACGTGCTGTTCTGCTGTTCAAGACGCGCACGGTAGATGCTGACCTCACCGGCGTTGTTAACCATCTGGTCGAGCGTCTCGGATGCGACACGAACGCGTTCACCGCTGCTGCCGGTCGCCTCCTTCTTTTCTTCCTCGGGGAACGGCCGACGCGGTACGAAACCTTCGCCTTCCGCCAGCTGGTTACCGGACGGGAACTGAACCACGGTAGAACGCGCCACCGCAGCTTCTGCGGCCGGAACCTCCTGCGTCTGCAGGAAGCTGCTGTCGCCGAGCAATTCCGAGTCGGTCAGCAGTTGCGAGTCGGTGACCAGTTGCGAATCCGCAGCACCCTGTTCCTGCAACAGCGACTCAGGCTGCAGCAGCTCGGAAGGCGCATCCAGGCTTTCCGCTTCCTCAACCGTCATGCCGGCATCTGCGGCCTCGGGCGCTTGAGCGGCAGGCTCTTGCTCAGCCGGTGCAGGCGCCGCCGGCTCGCCGGCCGTCAGATCGCTCCACTCGCGACCATGCGCAGCCGCTTCCAGCCGCTCGATAACCTCGGGATGGGCCGCAGGCACCATGCCGCGAACCAGGGTTTCGACATCTTGCGCCAGCAGGTCGGACGCGTAGCGCACCAGACCCTTCAAACGCTCATCGCCCTTGATACGTTGTTCAGTGATGCTCTCGAACGCCGACTCCATCGCGTGGCTGAGATCGCCAACCGCTGCGGCACCGGCCAGGCGCGCACCGCCTTTCATGGTGTGCAGGGTGCGTTGCAGTTTCGCCACCGGCTCAATGTTGCCCGGCGCTGCGTCCTGCCACTCGTGCAGTTCGGCTTCCAGTGCTTCGAGCAGTTCGTTGGCCTCTTCGAGGAAGATCTCGACCAGCTCGGGATCGAGCGGCTCGGCATCCTCGTCGACCGTAGGCTCCGGCTCCTGCATCGCTGGCTCGTGGGCCACCGGCTCTTCGAAGACCGGCGTTTCGTCAAGCGGCGGAGCGGTGATTTCCACCGTCTCCTGGGTTTCCTGTTCGATGATGGCGTCTTCGAGCGACAGGTCGTCACGGGCGCTCGAATCGCTATCGGCGCGCGAAGACATATCCGTGATCAGGCCGTTGATTTCGTCGCGCAGCGACTGCCAGCCAGGGACTTCGGTATTCGGATCCTGAACGGTACTGACCAGATCGGACAGGATCTTGTGGCTACGGCCGAGCAGATCGAGCGTATCGATGTCGGTGTAGCGCTGCATGTTGCCCATGATGTCGCTGAAGTCTTCCAGCGCGCCGGCCAGCTCCGCCATCGGTGCAACACCGGCGGTACGCGAGCTGCCACGCAAGGTGTGCATGGCGCGACGAACACCTTCGTCGATCTCGCAGCTGCCGGCCTTGTCGCGGCAACGTTGAATGAAGTCGGCCAGCACACCCAGATGCTGCTGCGCCTCATCCAGGAATACCGTGTTCAGGCTGTTGGTATCGATACCGTTCGAACCATCGGCCTCTGCGAAGTGCGAATCCTCCGCCTCACTGTCGGTCAGGATCGACTCGTCAGGCACCGGCTCGGCGCCCAGATCGATCTCTTCCGATTCACCTTCGATCGATGCCGGGATTTCGAAGCTCTCGATGGCCTCACCCGACATCTCGATGGTTTCAACCGGCACCTCGGTGGTGGAATCTTCAGCCACAGGCACTTCGTCGATCGTGACTTCCGCGACCGGCGCTGCCTCTACCGTTTTCGGCTCGGCTGCCGGCGCCGTTTCGACTTCGCTGGGCGCAGCGCTGTCGGCGGCAGCCACTGGTGCTGCCGCAGCGGGCTCGGGCTCGCCGGACGCAATCGCGAACGCACGTGCAGAGATTGCCGACACATCCGTCTGCGCACCCGGCTTGGTGCTTTCCTCGACCAGCGTCGGCAGAACGTCGACGACATCGTCCAGCAGCGCGAACAACGACGGCGTCGTCGCGACGGTCTGATCGATAACCCGGTTCAACAGGTTCTCGACCGACCAGGCAAACTCACCGATATTGTTGGCGCCGACGATCCGGCCGCTGCCCTTCAGCGTGTGGAAGGAACGACGCAGCGTCGCCAGGGATTCGTTGTCGCCCTGGTCAGCGCGCCATTTCGGATACAGTTCCTGGATGACGTTGAGCTCTTCCTCGGCCTCTTCGGCAAACACCTCGAGGATCTCGGGATCGATCTCTTCCTCTTCAACAACCGGCGCTGCTGCAGGTTGCTCGGCAACCGGTGCCTCGGGCTCACTTGCCACCTCTTCCTGCGCCGGCTCCTCGGCCTGCGCCTCGGGTTCGGAGGACACGCTCAAGCCTGCCGCAGCCCACTCGAGAGTCGGCGTTTCGACCGGCTTGTCGGCATCTTCAACGACCAGACCGCGCACATCTTCGTCGATCTCGTCGGACTCATCGCTTGCCGCTTCGAGCGCAGGCTGCTCTTCAGCCTCGTCGACGACATTCAGCGACGAATCATTGGTCGCCTCGGGCGCTTCAAACTCGACAGGAGCGTTCGATTCGACCTGTTCAACTTCTGCTTCGGCCTCGGCGGCTTGCGCCTCCTGAGCCTTGTCCAGACCGCCTTCGACCACCGACAGCTCAACGCCGGCGCGTGCCGACTCGCCGGTGCTCAGACCCAGCTTGGCGAGCGCATCTTCGGCGTACGCCAGAATGCGCTCGCGATCGGCACCCGGCTCGACAGCGGACTGCATATAGGTTTCAGCACTGATAACGACGTCTGCCAGGGCATCGCTTTCTTCGGCGTCCGGTTTGCCGCGCTCACCGCTCGCCAACTCTGAGATATAGGGTGCCAGGGCAGCCAGCAACTGGCCCGCCTCGGGCAGATCGAGCATGCGCAGCACACCGCCGACCGAACCAAGGCGGGTCGGTACGTCGTTCAACAATTCGGTGTTTTCCGGCTTCGCCAGGTATTCGAGGATGGCGTCTTTGGTTTTCGCCAGCTCGACCATGGCCTCGTCGACGGCGACGCGCAGGTGCTGCTGCATCTCGCCCTGCGACAGCGCATGGGTCAGCGCGCCTTCGGACGGTGCGTCGAAATCGGCAGCCGCTTCACCGCCACCGGCGAGATTCGACAGTGACGACTCAACGTACAGCAACTCGCTGGCGAGCGCCATCAGCCGATCGTCGGCCATCGGCTCGCCGCTATTTTCGACAGCGGCGAGTTCGTCACCCCGATGCTTCAGGCGGGTACGCAATTCGCCGCGACCGACCATGCCGAGCGTGTCGCCGATCCGCTGGATCGGTTGCGCCAGCGCCGTCAAACGGTCGATCTGGGCGCGGTCGCCGCGGATGTACAGATCGAGCTGGTCTTTGACACTGCGCAGATCCTGCGCGAGCGCCTCGGCGACCGCCTCGAACATGTCCTGACCCGGTCCGCTCAGCAGGCCGGTGGCGTCGCCACTGTCACCATGTTCCGGGAAGCTGTTGGCCAGATCGGCCGCTTCTTTGACGGCGACCACCGACGGTGCGGTGGACGACGAACGGGCGATGTAATACAGCAGGTTTTTGAGCAGATCGACCGGGAAATCGAGCATGGCCGATTCTTCGCCCTGATCGATCACCGTCTTGAACACGCGGTCGATCTTGCCGAACAGCGGCTTGACCGCTATCGCGGGTTCTTCGTTGTCTTCGCGCAATGCGGTGGCCAATGCCTCGCCGGCATCGAGCAGCCGGCGCATGCGGCTGGTACCGGTATTGCTGTTGACCGTGTCGAGCACTTCGATGATCTGACCCAGCGCCGCCTCTTCCTGCTGACCGCGAATCCAGAACAACAGGCCGCGGTGGTATTTGCTGCGCAGCTTCTTGATTACGCCGGGCAAATCGCGGTTGCCCGAACCCGGGCGCACGGTATCGGCGGCAATCACCGAATCGAGCTTGGGCGCGAACAGCGACGATTCCGACACCAGCGGTGCCTCGCGCGCCGACCGCAGGTCGTTCATCAAGGGCAACAGGGCCAGCGGAATGTCCGCACCGCCCGCTTCGAGTTTCTCGAGGTAGCTCGGCAGTTGCACCATGCCGAGCATCAGTGCTTCTGCAGCAGCATCGGGCTGCTTGACGTTGCCTTGCGACATCGCCCGCGACAGCTTTTCCATCTCGTCGGCCAACATCGCGCCGCCGAACACCTGCACCATTTCCAAGGCGCCGTGCACGTGGTGCAGCAGGTCGACGCAGCCGCTGAGATCTTCCTGGCGGCCTTCGACGAAGTCCTCCAGGAGATTACGCGCCTCGCGTAGGTTTTGGTCCAGTTCGCCGCGGATCCAACGGAGCCCGCTACGGTCCTGACGCATTTCTGGCATCATGACGATTAATCCTTGCTCAGGCCATTACGGCGTCTTCATCCGGCAGCTTAAAGCGCGCCACGGTCTGACGCAGTTGCTCTGCCATCTGTGCCAACGTCTCGATCGACTGGGTCGTTTGTTCCGTACCCTGCGAGGTCTGGCTGGTGATTTGCTGAATGACATCCATGGTGTCGTTGATCGAGCCCACCTCGGCCGAGTGCTGACCCAATCGGGCGGCAATCTGCTGGGTAGCGCTTGCGATGTCCTGCGACACCTGTTCGATTCGTTGCAGTGCCTCACCGGCGTCCTCCGCCAGCTTGGCCCCGTTGACCACTTCCGAGGTACTGGATTCCATCGAGCTGACCGCTTCGTTGGTATCCGCCTGGATGGTTTTAACCAGCGCGTCGATCTGCTTGGTTGCGTTGGCCGAACGTTCAGCGAGTCGCTGAACCTCGTCCGCAACCACCGCGAAGCCGCGGCCCGCTTCACCGGCCATAGCGGCCTGCATCGCGGCGTTCAACGCGAGGATGTTGGTCTGGTCGGCGATGTCCTCGATCAGTTCCACGATGTTACCGATCTCCTGCGAGCTCTCACCCAGACGCTTGATACGCTTGGAGGTCTCCTGGATCTGGTCACGGATCGTGTCCATGCCGGCGATGGTGCGACGTACCGTCGAGCCACCGGCCGCAGCGATGTCAACCGACTCCTGGGCAATCTCGGCCGACTTACCGGCCTCGGTAGCCATCTCGCTCATCGCCTGGGACATGGTGCGTACCGTCGACGATGCCGTCTGGATCTGATCACGTTGGTGATCCGATGCCTCTTCCAGTTGCAGTGCCGTGCCTCGCGTTTCCTGCGCAGATGCCGAGACCCGCACCGAGGTTTCGTTGATCGTGGTTACCAGGCTACGCATCTCTTCCACCGCCTGGTTGACCGAGTCGGCGATCGCGCCGGTGATGTCTTCGGTTACGGTCGCCTCGATGGTCAGGTCACCATCGGACAAGTCCACCATCTCGTCGAGCAGTCGGCGGATAGCGGCCTGGTCACGCAGGTTGCGCTGGTCGGCCTCGTTGGTGCGGCTACGTGCGTCGCCGAGCATCGCGCCACCGAGCAGGATCAGGAACACCAGCGATGCGATGCCGAGGATGGTTACCAGCGGCGGGCCGACCACGACCGGGCCGATCTTCACGGCATACAGATCGCTGTTGAAGGCCTCGGCCAGTTCACCGGTTGCGGTGTCCAGTGCGTCCGATGCCCAGGCGACCTCACCGGTGGCCTCAAGTGCCGGCAACACGCTCGGTGCGGTTTCGATGATCTCGGTAACGTGGTCGTTGACCGAACGATAGAGCTTGGCGACTTCCGCCAACTTGGCCTCGGCCTCCGGAATACTGATGCGCATAACGCCCATCTCGGCATCGCCGGCGAGCATACCGGTCAAGACTCGGCCGAAACGCTCGGCGTCACGGCTGAACTGGTCGATGGCCACCGCGGTGCCGGCGCCGCCGGACAGTACACGGGTCACGTTGTCACTCAAGCGCTGCGCCAACATGAGCTGGCGGGTAGCGACATAGATCTGTTGTTGGTCCGCGTTGTTCTTGACCAGGATCCGCACGACCTCTTCAGAGTTTTCCTGCAAGGCTGGAATCGCAAAGGTGATGACGTCGATGAACTCGCGGATCGACAGGATCGATTCTTTCTTTTCGAGGATCTCGTCGATCGGCGCACGCAAAGCCAGCCATTTGTCTTCGACGTCTTTGACCGGCGCAGACATCGACTCCGGTGACGCCGGCGGCTCGCCATCGGCCGTGCCGTTCTTCAGTTCATCGAGCAGCAAGGTGAAGCGGTCACGCGTCTCGCCCAGTTGTTCGAACGCGTTCTGGTCACCGGCCGCCGCTTCGAGGGCGTACTTGGCGATCTTCTGCGACAGCACCTGCTGCTCGGCAACACGCTGTACGTATTGTTCACCGTGTCGCTCGATGGTCGAGACGAACACGAAGGCCGCAATGGTCGCGATAACGCTGATGACGACCAACGCGGTGAAGATTGGAATGGCGCGCTTGCCGCCACTGGATTTTTTTGCTGTGCTTTTCATGATCCGGTTCCTAATCCTTAATATGCGACACGGCACTTTCCGCTGGCGACAGCGAAGTCGTTATCGACAAGGGAAATTGCGCGCTGAAAATATGTGTTCATGACTTACTGTGCGCCCGTTCTGAATTCGGGATCGGCCGCCAGGGCGGTCATGCTGAATACAGGCCACACTTCGTCGTCGAGATTGAATGCTTCGTACACGTAGGCGCCCAACGCGCCTTTGATCCGGGCGTTGGTCAGGCGATCGCGCAGGTGGAAATGGCGCATGCCCTGCACCGACGGCACCATCAGGCCGGCAACCAGCCCGCGCAGGCGCAACACCAGGATGCGGGTCGCCTTCGACGGTACGATCGCCTTCGACCCCAGGTAGACCTGCAGATCGATAACCGGCAGCAGGCCACCGCGCACGTTGGCCAGCCCCAGCAACCAGGGCTTGGCACCGGGCACACGGGTGATGCGATCCTGGAAAGGCAGCATCTCGCTGATCTCGTTCATCGGCGCGGCAACGCGCACGCCGGCCACGTTGAAGATCAGTCCATCCCAGATATCGGTCTGCGCAGCGGTTTTCGGCAGGCGCTTGGCCGCCAGGTCGCTGCGCTTCTGGATATCCGCCAGCAACGCCATGACGTCGACCGGCGAGAGTGTGTTTTCTGCGAGTTCGATTTTCACGATCAGTTCAACAGGTCGCCGATCTTCTGCAACAGTTCGCTGCCGTCTACCGGTTTCACCAGGTAGCCCTTGGCGCCTTGGCGCATGCCCCACTCACGGTCGGTATCCTGGTCCTTGGTGGTTACCATAAGCACTGGAATGTGCTGGGTCTGCGGATCACGACTCAGTTTGCGGGTTGCCTGAAAGCCGTTGATACCGGGCATGACGACATCCATCAGGATCACGTCGGGCGTTTGCTCCTTTGCCGCTGCGATGCCGGCCTCGCCATCGGAAGCGGTAAACGCCTCGTGGCCACCCTGCTGCAGGATCTTGGTCAGCACATGCTGTTCAGTCGGAGAGTCGTCAATAATGAGAATCTTTGCCATGGTTTGATGCTTCTTTTCTTAAGTCCGCTTCTGCCACTACCTTCAGGCAGCTTTAGCAGCATGTTTCTTGATTGCTCCGAGCAGCTCGTCGCGCGTGAACGGCTTGGTGAGATACTGCTCGGACCCGACGATTCGACCACGGGCCCGGTCGAACAAACCGTCTTTACTCGACAGCATGATCACTGGAATGTCGCGGTACAGCTCGTTGTGCTTGATCAACGCACACGTCTGATAGCCATCCAGCCTCGGCATCATGATGTCGACGAAAATAAGATCAGGGTGATTGTCTGCGATGATCGACAGGGCTTCGAAACCGTCAGTCGCGGTCAGCACTTCGCAACCTGCTTTCTTCAGCAGCGTTTCGGCAGTACGACGAATCGTCTTACTGTCATCGATCACCATCACTTTCAAACCGTTTATATCCATCGCTTCTTCACTACTCACACGTTCCCCCTTAGGAAGTAACGCTTGGTTTGTTCATTCATGCGGAACGATCGTGGTCAAACCCCACATCTGCCACATCTGCATACCGCCCCGGTAGTACTTGATTTTGTCGCCCGGGTAACCGATCGCGAGCAGCCCCATGATGGCGCGCGGCGACTGGCCACATGCAGGTCCGTTGCACCAGATAACCAGGTCTTTGGCATCGGTGAAATCCCATTCTTCCGTCTTGTACTTGGCGTCGGTCAGACCCCAGTCTTCCAACGTCTTCTCAACCGTGCCGACCTCGCCTCGCGGTTTGCCACCGAACGCCCGCAGCGCTGCGCCAAACTCCGGATCATGCGGATCCCGGTTGAACAACGTGAACGGGTAGTTCACAGAACCGGGGATCGTCCCTTTGCGAAACCACGACTTGGTGCGCGCATCGATCAGCACACCACTGCCGTCGCGCAACTGGGTTTCCATGAAATCGAACAATTCGGCCTCACCGATCGGCTTGACGGTCGGATCGGGGGTCATCGGCTGAATACAGAAAGGCGGACACTTGCGACCGGTGCGTGCGAAATAACCCTTGAGTTCGAAATCCGGGTCCTGAACGCGCTGGACCTTGACCGAACGCCCCTCGTGAATGACGTGCAGGAAGGGTTTGCTCGGCTGCAGCACGATACCCGGCTCGCCTTTGCCGACTTTCAGCTCGTCTTCGGCGAACACCGACAGCGACGCACCCAGTAAGATCAGCAACAGTCCTCGACGAAACAGCAATCCCATCATTCAACCCCTAGAGACAACTTTGTGGTTAGCCCAGTTAATTCACGTACTACGGATGCAAAAATCGATCGATGATCTTGCGCCGCAGGTCTTCCATTTCCGTTCCGCTCTTGTAGTCCGCATAGATCTCTTCGCGCGTTCGTTCAGGCAGCTTGTGATAAAAGCTGTAAGTACCAACGTGACTTCCGCGTAGGATCTCCTCGAACTCTTCTTGGGTTTCGGCCAGCTTCGCTGATTTCGTCGCTTTCAGCTTAGGCCGCAACTTCCCATCGCCGGTTGTATCGGCTGTGTCGTCGCCAACCTTAGACGATTCTTCGTTCAGCAATTCGAGGTAAGGATCTTCGTCCGCAGCCGTGCACACACCGCATGCACCCAACAGCAGACACAGAGCGAATATTCGATACAACTTGTCGATGAGCGGCTTACGGTCGCAACTCGAACAGGTGGCACCGGTCATTGTTCCTCCACTTGCACCTCCCTGCGCGCATCCGATGACATGTCGTTGGATTAAGCGAGTTAGGGAGCTCGGCAAACTGGTTTTTGTACGCAACGTGCGACTTGTAGTGCGGCTGACATGCACTCAGGGCAATCCGCGAATCCGCGACTGCAGACCCTTCGCAAACAGCAGAAGAGGTCCGACAACCCAGAGCCAGCCGGCTCTACAGCCTCATTGCAAGTTTTAACGGCCGGAAAATCCTCAACTTTATCGTGGTAAGTGAGATGTTTCGGAGGACACGCGCGATCGCACCCCGAAACGCGTTCGGCAATCGACGTCCCGCTGTCCCAACCGAAACCCGGCGCGCTCTCTTATGCCCGTTCTTGGTCGCGGGCTAATATGAATTGAGGTTAAGTCTCTCTTGGCATTGCTGACGGCCGGCGACGTTTTTACCCACGCCTTACTGCATCCGGATGCTTAAGGAACCAAGTTCGCAGACAAAAATAGCAAGCGTTCAGGTGGTCTGCAACAATAGATGTACCCGGCGCTTGCCGACGCAACCGGCATGCGAAGGCCGGCCCAAGACCCAATCTGGAGCAGTAAACCGATGACCCTAGCGCTCGGCGTAGTGATGGATCCGATCGCCTCTATCAAGATTTACAAAGACAGCACGTTTGCGATGCTGCTGGAAGGACAGCGCCGGGGTTACCAGCTGTGGTACATGGAGATGAACGACCTGACCTTGCAGGCCGGCCGGTGCGTGGCCCGCATGCGGCCGCTCACGGTGGAAGACGATGCCACCGGCTGGTTCACCCTCGGCGAACAGGTCAGCCGGCCACTCGACGAGCTCGATGCGGTGCTGATGCGCAAAGATCCTCCTTTCGACATGGAATATGTCTACAGCACCTACCTGCTGGAGCAGGCCGAAGCCCGCGGCTGTTTGGTGGTCAACAAGCCGAGCGCGCTGCGCAACGCCAACGAAAAACTGTTCACCGCCTGGTTTTCCGACGTCTGTCCGCCGACGCTGGTCAGTCGCGAACATCGCGATTTCGACGCCTTCGTCGCCCAGCACAAGGATGTGATCGTCAAACCGCTGCACGGCATGGGTGGTGCGTCGATCTTCCGTATCAAGTCCAATGACGCCAACAAGAACGTAATCATCGAGACCCTGACCCGCCACGGCACCGGGTACGCCATGGCGCAGCGTTTCATCCCGGAGATCAGCCAGGGCGACAAACGCATCCTGGTGGTCGACGGCGAGGCCGTCCCCTACGCGCTGGCGCGCGTCCCGAGTGTCGGCGAAAACCGCGGCAACCTGGCCGCAGGTGGCAGCGGACACGGCATCGCCCTGAGTGACGGCGACCGCAAGATCGTCGCCGCGGTCGCACCACGATTGAAGGAAGAAGGCATCCTGTTTGCGGGACTCGACGTGATCGGCGACTACCTGACCGAGGTCAACGTCACAAGTCCAACCTGTATCCGGGAACTCGACGCGCAATTCGGCCTCAACATCAGTGGGTCGCTGATGGACGCCATCGAACGCCGCGTTGCCGGGTAAGCGACGCTGTACAGCGGCTGCCGCAACCGGATCGCCGTGCTAAAGTGCGGCGGCGTTGGCGCCGATCTGGATCGCGCACCGACGCCGAATTTTCGAACTTCTTCAGTCACCGAGTACCTGTGGACATCAACGGCAACCTGGCATTGAGACGGACCAACGACCCGCTAGGGGTCGCACTGGTGGTCGCGCTCGCCATCCATGCCTTCTTGCTGTTCGCGGTGAGCTTTGATGTCTCGCGCGACAAACCGCCGGCGCCCGAGCGCACCCTCGACATCACGCTGGTGCAACCAAAACCCACGCCGAAGAAGAACGAAGACCCGGATTTTCTCGCCCAGCAGACCCAGGAAGGCGGCGGCGAGGAACGGATTCAGGAGAAGCAGACCAGCCCGCTGGGCAATCCCGAGGCGACGCCGATCCCGAAACCCGCCCTGGAACTCGAACGTTCCGGCGGCGCAGAGGTGCAACCGGAGCCGAAACCGGAAGTGGTCGCCACCAAAAAGAAGAAAGAACGCGTGGTCAGCACGCCGCCGCCCAAGCCCACGGTCAAGGCGAAACCGCGCGCCGACGTCAGCCAGCTGCTGGCCAGCACGCAGCGTGAGATCGACCGGCTGACCGCCGAGATCGACCGTCGTAACCGCTCGGCCGCGCGCAACCATCGGCGCAAGGCGGTTAATGCGAGCACCCAGGAGTACAAGTACGCCTCTTATCTCGAGGCCTGGCGACGCAAGGTCGAGAAGATCGGCAACCTCAACTACCCGGACGAGGCCAAGCGGCGCAAGCTCTACGGCAACCTGATGATGCACGTCGCGGTGCGCGCCGACGGCACCATCGAGCGGGTGCGCGTGGTGCGTTCGTCCGGCCACAAGCTGCTGGACGACGCCGCAGTACGCATCGTGCGCATGTCGTCGCCGTTCGCACCGTTCCCGCCGGAAATCCGCAAGGAAGTGGATATTCTCGATATCACCCGGACCTGGCAGTTCCTCGACGGCAACAATCTGTTCAGTTCGCGCTGATACCCGCTACCGCGCACGACGTCCGACTGGCCGATCACGATACGGCCCCACCGACGACCGCCGAAACCCAGGCAAGGCGTGCAGATTCGCCGTGGACGACCGCCCCTTGCCGCCACCGAACAGGCACACGATACTGTAGACATGGATGAATCAGCGTCACTGAAGAATCAGCTTTTGATCGCGATGCCGTCGCTCGAAGACCCCAACTTCTCGCGCACGGTCACCTATATCTGCGAACACAGCGAGCAGGGTGCCATGGGCATTGTGCTGAACCGGCCAACGGAACTGCGCCTTTCCGACGTGCTCAAGCACATGCAGATCGAGGGCGGCTTCGGCGATGCCGGCGAGCAGATCGTGTTTCTCGGCGGCCCGGTCGAGGAAGAACGGGGCTTCGTACTGCACACGCACACCTCGCCCTGGGACTCGACCCTGGCAGTCAACGAAACCATCAGCATCACCACGTCGCGCGACATTCTCGAGGCCATGGCACGTGGCGACGGCCCAAGCCGTACACTGGTGGCACTGGGTTATGCCGGCTGGGGCGCCGGACAACTCGAACGCGAGATGCAGGACAACGCCTGGCTGAGCGGTCCGGTCGATCAGTCCATTCTGTTCGAGCTGCCGCCCGACCAACGTTGGGAGGCGGCCGCGCGCCTGCTCGGCGTCGATGTGAATCTGCTCAGCAGTGAGGCCGGCCACGCCTGATGGAAGTCCTGCTGGGATTCGACTACGGCACGCACAAAATCGGCGTCGCCGTCGGCCAGCCGTTGACCGGCACCGCCACGCCTCTGACGACCCTGGGCATGGTCAACCGCAAACCCGATTGGGAACGGATCGCGGCGCTGCTGGCCGAATGGAAACCGCAGGCACTGGTGGTCGGCCACCCGTTCGAGATGACCGATCGCGAGGCCAACAACGCCGAGGGTGCCAAACGCTTCGCTCGCCAGTTGCATGGGCGCTTCCATCTGCCGGTGCACATGGCAGACGAGCGGCTGACCACCCGCGAGGCATGGGCCGAGCTCGGTACAGCAGCCAACAAGGATCCAACCAAGGTAGACTCTTACGCCGCCAAACTGATCCTGGAAACCTGGTTCAATGAGTGACCGTACGCTTTTCATGAAACACGACGCCATCCTCGACCTGATCGGGGGTATGGCGCAGGTACTGCGCAACCGTCTGCGCGACCGCGAACTCGATAATCCGGCGATGATCGGCATCCATACCGGCGGTGCCTGGATCGCCGAACTGCTTGCCGAACAGCTGGATCTGCAGGAATCCACCGGATTACTGGATATCAGCTTCTATCGTGACGACTTCACCCAGATCGGCGTCAACCCGCAGGTCAGGCCGTCGAAGATCGACTTCGACCTGGACGGCCGCAACATCATCCTGGTCGACGACGTACTGCACACCGGCCGCACGATCCGCGCGGCGATGAACGAGATCTTCGATTTCGGTCGGCCGGCCAGCATCACGTTGGTCGCATTGATCGAGCGCAGCGGGCGTGAACTGCCGGTGCAACCGGATGTGATCGGCCTGAGCCCTCCATTGGCATTGAACGACCACATCAAACTGAACGGACCTGACCCGCTCAGCCTGGAAATTCTGCACGATAACCAGACGGCACGCTGAGCTACGCGGTAAACTAAAGGGCGATGTCTAGCCAACCTTCGCACAAGCTGCAACTCAACGAACACGGGCGTCTGCGCCATTTCCTGACCATCGACGGACTGAGCCGCGATCTGCTCGTACAGATCCTCGATACCGCCGAATCGTTCGCCGCCCTGCCGGGCCGGCCGGTCAAGAAAGTGCCCCTGCTGCGCGGACGTATCATCACCAACCTGTTCTTCGAGAACAGCACACGCACGCGCACCACGTTCGAACTGGCCGCCAAGCTGCTGTCGGCCGACGTGATCAATTTCAATATCAGCACCTCGGCCACCTCCAAGGGCGAAACCCTGCTGGATACGCTGCGCAACATTGAGGCAATGCATTCCGACATGTTCGTGGTGCGTCACGCCCAGTCCGGCGCGGCGCATTTTATCGCCGAGCATTGCTCGCCGCGGGTCAGCGTGATCAACGCCGGCGACGGCCGCCACTCGCACCCGACGCAGGCAATGCTCGACATGTTCACGATCCGCAAGCACAAGGGCGATTTCACACCGCTGCGCGTGGCGATCGTCGGTGACGTGTTGCACTCGCGCGTCGCCCGCTCGCAGATCCTGGCGCTGAATACCCTGGGGGTCAGCGAGGTGCGGATTGTCGGTCCACGCACCCTGCTGCCGACCGAGGCGCGTGCGCTCGGCGTGCATGTCTTTCACGATCTCGAGGAAGGCATCAAGGACGTCGACGTGGTGATCATGCTGCGCCTGCAAAACGAACGCATGGACGGCGCGCTGCTGCCCAACGAACACGAATACTTCCGCCTGTACGGTCTGACCGACGAGCGCCTCGAGGCCGCCAAGCCGGATGCCATCGTCATGCACCCCGGGCCGATGAACCGCGGTATCGAGATGGATTCGGAGGTCGCCGACGGCCCGCGCTCGGTGGTCCTGCAACAGGTCAGCTACGGCATCGCGGTGCGCATGGCGGTGATGTCGATGGCCATGCAGTCGCAGGCCGACCTGGCCGGAGGTGAGGCGTGAGCATCAGCATCATCAACGGCCGCCTGATCGATCCGGCACACGGCATCGACGACACGCTGGATCTGCACATCGACGGCGAGACCATCGTCGCGGTCGGCGATGCCCCGGCCGAATTCGCCGCCGAAGAGGTGATCGACGCGCGCGGCTGCGTGGTCGCGCCCGGCCTGGTGGACATGGCGGCCGGGTTGCGCGAACCCGGCTACGAACACAAAGGCACGCTCGCCAGCGAGACCCTGGCCGCGGCACGCGGCGGGATCACCACCGTGTTGTGCTCACCCGATACCAAACCGGTTATCGACAATTCAGCGGTGGTCGAGCTGGTCCACCGCATCGCGCGCAAGCTCGGCCAGGCGCGTGTGCTGGCGACCGGCGCACTCACCCAGGGCCTCAAAGGCGAGATGCTGGCCGAGATGGCGGCGCTCAAGCAGGCCGGCTGCGTCGCCGTCAGCAATGCCCACTTCCCGCTGGCCTCGACGCTGGTCGAACGGCGCGCACTGGAGTATGCGGCGACCTTCGGTCTGCCGGTGTTCCTGCGCCCCGAAGACCGCCACCTGCGTGCCGACGGCTGCGCACACGAGGGCGTCGTGTCGGCCCGGCTCGGTCTGCCGGCCATCCCGTCGGCCGCCGAGAGCGTGGCGGTTGCGCGCGATCTCGCGCTGGCAGAGCACACCCAGGCCCAGGTGCATTTCCGCACCCTGTCGACCCAGACCGCCGCACGCATGATCAGCGAGGCGCAGGCCGCCGGACTGGCGGTGACCGCCGATGTCGCTGCGCACCAACTGCACCTGACCGAGATGGATGTCGACGGCTTCGTCGCCGAGTGCAACGTGTCGCCGCCACTGCGCACGCTGGCCGATCGCGATGCACTGCGTCGCGCGGTCGCCGACGGCACCATCAGCGCGATCTGTTCCGATCACAAACCGCACGAGCCCGATGCCAAGCAACGCCCTTTCCCGGAGACGGAACCGGGCATCTCCGGCCTCGAAAGCCTGCTCGGCCTGGTGTTGCGCCTGGTCGAAGAAAAGGTGCTCGACCTGCCGACCGCGCTGGCGCGGGTGACCTGCGGCCCGGCCGATATCCTCGGCCTGCCCTACGGCCGGCTCGGCGTCGGCACCCCGGCGGATGTGTGCATCTTCGACATGGACCGTCGCTGGACGCTGAGCGCCGCGACCATGGTCAGCGAGGGTCGCAATACCCCCTTCGACGGCTGGGACTTTGCCGGCGTCATCACGCATACGATATTTAACGGCCACGTGGTCTACCGCGCTACGGACTCGAACTGATGGAAAAACCTCACCGCGACACGATACTGGTCGAAGACGCCGAGATTCTCAGCCACGAGGCGTTTCCCGGCGATCAATTCGTCATGCGGGTCAAGGCGCCGGGTTGCGCGTCGACCGCGCTGCCCGGGCAATTCGCCCATATTACGGTCGATCCGCAGCGGCCGATGCGCCGCCCGATCTCGATCATGCGCACCTCGGCCGACCAAGGCTGGGTGGATTTCCTCTACAAAGCGGTCGGTGAAGGCACGCAGTTGCTGGCCCGGCGCGCAGTGGGAGAAACCGTCAACCTGCTTGCCCCGGTCGGCAAGCCGTTCGAGATTGCGCACCAACGTCCACTGCTGATCGGCGGCGGCGTCGGCATGCCGCCGATGATCTTCATCGCAGAATCCCTGCGCAAAACCGATAAGCAGCCATTCGTGGTACTCGGCTCTGAGGTGCCCTTCCCTTTCACACCCCGTCCATCGCAGTTCATGCTGCCCGGTGTTCCGCCGGAGGTGATCGCCGCCATGCCATTGCTCGAAGACTGGGGCATCCCGAGCCGCCTGGCCAGCCTGCAGGGCTATGCCGGCTGTCACGAAGGCTATGTCACCGATTTGGCGCGTCGCTGGTTGGATGGCCTGGGCGATAGCGAACGCGCACAGGTCGGCGTCTACGCCTGTGGCCCGCACCCGATGCTCGAAGCCGTTGTCGGTGTCGCGCGTGACTACGACCTGCCGGTACAGGTCTCGCTCGAAGAGTTCATGGCCTGCGCGGTCGGCGGCTGTGCCGGCTGCGTGGTCGAAGTGGCCACCGATGACGGCCCAGCAATGAAACGGGTCTGTGTCGACGGGCCGGTGTTTGACGGCTATCGCGTCTTCTAAGAACGCGGCGATGCACTCGCATCGCCGTTTTCCCCTATCTACTCGTTGAGGAAGCTCATCTTGCCCGCGTCGCGGTTCAGCGCGTTCGGGCTGGTATCGCCGAGCTTGATCATCAGGCGCACCTCGTTGGCCGAATCGGCGTGATGCAACGCATCCTCCTGGGTGATCTCACCGCGGCGGAACGCGTCGTACAGGGCCTGATCGAAAGTGATCATGCCGTGCTCGGTAGAGCGCTTCATCAGCTCTTTAAGCTTGTGGATCTCGCCCTTGAGAATCAGGTCGGATACGAGCGGCGTATTCAGCAAAACCTCGGTGATCGCGCGCCGGCCGTTACCGTCCGGGCGACGTACCAGCTGCTGCGCAACGATACCGCGCAGGTTCAGTGAGAGATCCATCAGGATCTGTTCGTGCTGATCTTCCGGGAAGAAGTGCAATATGCGATCGAGCGCCTGGTTGGCGTTGTTGGCGTGCAGTGTCGTCAGCACCAGGTGCCCGGTCTCGGCGAAGGTGATGGCGTGCTCCATCGCTTCGCGGGTACGAATCTCACCGATCATGATCACGTCCGGCGCCTGACGCAGCGTGTTGCGCAGGGCAACCTCATACGACTCGGTATCGATGCCGACCTCACGCTGGGTGACGATGCAGCCCGCATGTGAATGCAGGAACTCGATCGGGTCTTCGATGCTGATGATGTGGCCGGTGCTGTTCTGGTTGCGGTAACCGAGCATGGCCGCCAGCGAGGTCGACTTACCGGTACCGGTCGCGCCGACGAAGAACACGATACCGCGATTGGCCATCGCCAGCTCGGTGATGGTGCTCGGCAGTCCGAGCATATCGAGCGTCGGTATGCGGGTTTCGATGCGCCGCAGCACCATGCCGATGGCGTCGCGCTGAACGAAGGCACTGACGCGGAAGCGGCCGATCTTGCTGGCGGTGAACGCGAAGTTGCACTCCTTGGTGTGCATGAACTCGTCGCGTTGCTCCGGCGTCATCAATGACAGCGTCAGCTCGCGCGTCTGCGCGGCATCGAGCTTGGTCTTGGAGACCGGCTTGATATGCCCGTGGACCTTGATGCTCGGCGCTACGCCGGCGGTGATGAACAGATCCGATGCTTCTTTGCGCACCATCAGATCCAGGATATTGTTGAAATCCATGCCGGCCTCTCTCGCTCTGGTGTACCGCGTCGCCCTTGTTACCCGGGCTTTGCGGCGCGTTTAGCGAAAAAGACCACATTACGCGCACCGCGTCCAGTGGATCGCGCGGTAAAACGCCTGCGATTCCTGATGCGCGCCCCGCATTTCGGCGGTCGACAGACCGCCATACGGACCGAGGCGCGCGCAGAGCTTAGTGGAAGAGTTCCTTGTTGACCGCGCGCGACATTGCGTCCTGCTTCGAGATCAGACCTTTTTTCAGGATCTCCTGCAGGTTCTGGTCGAGCGTCTGCATGCCGTGCGCCTGGCCGGTCTGGATGGCCGAGTACATCTGCGCGACCTTGTCTTCGCGGATCAGGTTACGGATGGCCGGGGTACCGATCATGATTTCATGGCAGGCGACACGGCCGCCGCCGGTACGCTTGAGCAGTGTCTGCGAGATAACTGCACGCAGCGACTCCGACAACATCGAGCGCACCATCGCCTTTTCGCCGGACGGGAACACGTCGACGATACGGTCGATAGTCTTGGCCGCCGAGCTGGTGTGCAGGGTGCCGAACACCAGGTGACCGGTTTCGGCCGCGGTCATCGCCAGGCGGATGGTCTCGAGGTCACGCAATTCGCCGACCAGGATGATGTCCGGGTCTTCACGCAGTGCCGAGCGCAGGGCTTCGGCAAAACCGAGCGTGTCGCGGTGCACCTCGCGCTGGTTGATCAGGCACTTCTTGCTCTGGTGCACGAATTCGATCGGGTCTTCGATCGTCAGGATGTGGCCGTACTCGGTGTCGTTCTTGTAGTCCATCATCGCCGCCAGCGTGGTCGACTTACCCGAACCGGTCGGGCCGGTGACCAGCACCAGGCCACGCGGGTTGTCGCAGATGGTCTTGAACACCGACGGGCAGTTGAGTTCTTCCAGGCTCTGGATCTTCGACGGGATGGTACGGAACACCGCCGCCGCGCCGCGGTCCTGGTTGAAGGCGTTGACACGAAAACGCGCAAGGCCGGGGATCTCGAACGAGAAGTCGACCTCAAAGAATTCTTCGTAATCTTTGCGCTGCTTGTCGTTCATGATGTCGTACACCAGTTCATGAACGGTCTTGTGGTCGAGCACCGGTACATTGATGCGGCGGATGTCGCCATCGACGCGAATCATCGGCGGCAGACCGGCAGACAAATGCAAGTCAGACGCATTGTGCTTGACGCTAAAGGCGAGCAGCTCAGCAATATCCATTAGTATTCCTGCAACAACGAGAAAAAAGAAATGTGTCAGACGGTTATAGTTAGCGACAGCGCTTCGTTTGAGTTAAGCAGGAATTTTCACCCTGCGGCGGCGCCGTTCGGGTCTCTTTATATAGCATCGAGGCAATGAATAAAATTCCCGACAATCTCGCGGCCGTGCAGGCGCGCATCGCCGCGGCCGTTGCCGCCAGTGATCGACCTGCCGAAAGCGTCGCCTTGCTGGCGGTCAGCAAGACCAAGCCGATCCAGGCCGTAAAGGCCGCCTACGACGCCGGGCAACGCGCTTTCGGCGAGAACTACCTGCAGGATGCATTGCCCAAAATCGCTGCCCTGCCGCTGGACGGCATCGAGTGGCACTTCATCGGTCATCTGCAAAGCAACAAGACCGCCGAGGTCGCCGCTCACTTCGCCTGGGTACATGGCCTGGACAGCCTGAAACACGCCGAGCGGCTCAACAAACAGCGCCCCGACGGTCTGCCGCCGCTGCAGGTGTGTCTGCAGGTCAACCTGAGTGGCGAAGCCAGCAAGAGCGGCGTCACCCCTGAAGCACTCGAAACGCTGGCGGTACGCGTCGCCGAGCTGCCCCGCTTGCACCTGCGCGGCCTGATGACCATGCCCGACCCGAACAGCCCACCGGACGAGCAGCGCGCGGTGTTCGCGCGCCTGCGCGAGCTGCTGCTGGCGTTGCGCGACAAAGGGCTGGATCTCGACACCCTGTCGATGGGCATGAGCGGCGACATGGAAATGGCGATTGCCGAAGGCGCAACCATCGTGCGCATCGGTACCGACATCTTCGGTGCGCGCACCTGAAATCCTACCCAATTGCGACCGTCGAACTGACTGGCGCCGCCATCATCCAGTAGACTTGGCCCCCTCGATCGACGCAAGCAGAGAATCGCGCAAACACCATGAGCAAGCGAATCACCTTTATCGGCGCAGGCAACATGGCCGGTGCCCTGATCGGCGGCCTGATTGCCGATGGTGTACCGCCGCAAGACATCACGGCCACCGATCCCTCGGCCGAGAAATGCCGTGCGCTACACGAGGCCACCGGCATCCGCACCTCGCAGGACAACCGCCAGGCGATCGCCGACGCGGTCACCGTCGTACTCGCGGTCAAGCCGCAGGTGCTCAAACAGGTAGCCGAAGAGATCGCCGACACGGTGCAGACCCACAACCCGCTGGTAATCTCGGTCGCCGCGGGCATTCGTTGCGACAGCCTGTCGACCTGGCTCGGCGGCGATCTGGCACTGGTACGCACCATGCCGAATACACCGGCCATGGTACAGAGCGGCGCGACCGTGCTGTACGCGACCGATGGGGTCAGCGAGAAACAGCGCGAACAGGCCGAATCGCTGATGCGGGCCGTCGGGCTGACCCAGTGGGTCGACGACGAGGCGCTGATGGATGCCGTTACCGCCCTGTCGGGCAGTGGCCCTGCCTATTTCTTCCTGATCATGGAGGCGATGGAGGCCGTCGGTCGCGAGATGGGACTGCCGGACGAAACGGCGCACCTGCTGACCTTGCAAACGGCGCTCGGGGCCGCGCGTATGGCCTTGGAGAGCAGCGATTCTCCGCAGGTATTGCGGCAGAAAGTGACCTCACCGGGCGGCACCACCGAGCAGGCCATCAACACGCTGGTCGACGGCGGCATCGAAGCGCTCTTCACGCGCGCGCTGAAGGCGGCACGCGACCGCTCCATCGAACTCTCGACTGATTTGGGGAACACATAATGGG
>MWSE01000061.1_pt1 | contig 21056 bp, 19 predicted proteins | sample 1021931 | NCBI WGS metagenome assembly MWSE01 (sample SAMN06338154, study PRJNA374545) | mollusc metagenome | biome: marine bay; material: sediment; isolation source: gill 28 cm from animal B | host: Kuphus polythalamius | place: Philippines: Mindanao | collected 2011-09-12 | reverse complement strand
TGATGAACAGGCGCAAGCGGCGCACCAACTACTGGCCGGCACCTATCGTGCCGTGCTGTCGACCCATTCGCTCGATCTCGAGGGTTACCCCTTCGGCTCGGTCGTGCCCTATGCCTGCGGTCGCGACGGCCTGCCGCTGCTGTTACTTAGTCACCTGTCGCAACACACGAAAAACCTCGTTGCCGATGCGCGTTGTGGTTTTACCGTGGTGGAACATGGCGACGGTGATGCGCAGCAGCTCGCTCGCCTGAGCGGTCTCGGGCGCGTCGTCCCGTGTGAAGAGAACGGCGATGCCGGGCGCTATTTTGCGTACTTCCCGCAATCGCGCATGTACTTCGAAGAACTGAACTTTCACTTCTTTCGGTTCGTCGCCGAACGCTTCCATTGGAATGGCGGATTTGCAACCGCGCGTTGGTTCTCGCCGGATCGCTGCGTGGCTACCTCGGTGCCCGGCTCGCGGCGGATGCCGAGGCTGTTGTGATGTGTGGTATCGATAGTGAAGGCATGGACCTGCGCAGCGGCGATAGGCTGTTTCGCGTGCCGTTCGAGCGATCCATCGCGGATGCGAAAGACGCCAGGGAAATGCTGGTCGAGATGGCCGGCGGGCACTAAGCGCCGCTTCCAGCTGCGACGGTTGTCTGCGGCTTGCATTCCGAACAACGCTATCTACATTGCATAATGCTGCGTTATCGAAAGCCGGCGCCGTACTCATTGCACGGATTCTCTTCCTGTGTATTCGTCCCGAGTACCCAGCCTAGTTGTCACTTGCTATTCTTGCCCGCGCACCACGATGTCGGGGAAAGGGATTGCAGCAAACCATCTTGTTGATCGAAGACGAGGCGTCGATTGCCGACATGGTCGTCTACGCCCTCAAGAGCGAGGGCTTTGTCGCGCACTGGTGCCGGCTGGGCGGTGAAGGCGTTGCCTGGTTGAAGGCCAACCCCGAGGTGGCGCTGGTCATACTCGATATCGGCCTGCCGGATGGCAGCGGTTTCGAGTTCTGCAAGGAGATTCGCCGATTCTCCGAGGTGCCGATCGTCTTTCTGACCGCGCGCAATGACGAGGTCGATCGCATTGTCGGCCTGGAGATCGGCGGCGACGATTACATCGGCAAACCGTTCAGTCCGCGCGAGCTGACCGCGCGCGTCAAGGTCATCCTCAAGCGCAGCCGTATGGTGCATGCGCCGGAAGCCGCGGCTGCCGATGCCGACACCACTTTCGAGATCGACAGCGGTCGCTGTCGAATCCGCTATCTCGATACCTGGCTCGATCTTACGCGCTACGAGTACCAGGTGCTGAAGACGCTGCTGCAGCAGCCGGAGCGGGTGTATTCACGCGCGCAGGTTATGGACCAGGCGTGGAATGAACCGGAAGAGAGCCTGGAGCGCGCCGTCGATACCCACATCAAGACTTTGCGTGCCAAGCTGCGCCAGGTCAGCGACCAGGGAAGTCCGATCAAGACCCACCGCGGCCTGGGTTACAGCATCAGCGGCAGCGTGCGTGAATCTTAGCGTCCGCATCTTTCTCGGCTATTTCGTGCTGGTCGGCTTTGCGATCTGGTTCGTGATGCGTACTTTCAGCGCCGAACTGGTGCCGGGCATGCGCCAGTCGCTCGAAGAAGTGCTGGTCGATACCGCCAACTTGCTGGCCGAACTGGTGGCCGAAGAGGTCGATCAGCGCCGCTTGCAGAGCGGGCACTTCGCCGATGCCATGGCGTCGTTCGCCGTGCGGCGTATCGATGCGCGTATCTGGTTTCTGCGCAAACGCGATCCCAACCTGATCGTCTACATCACGGATGCGAAGGGCATTGTGCTGTACGACTCGCGCGGCCGCGATGTCGGCAAAGACTATTCGCAATGGAACGACGTGCTGCTGACTCTGCGCGGCAAGTACGGTGCACGCACCACGCGCGAAGACGAGAAAGACGATTTCAGCAGCGTGATGTATGTCGCTGCGCCGATCTATCGACATGATGAGCTGATCGGGGTTGTGACGGTCGGCAAACCGAGCGTCACCGTGCAGCCGTTCGTCGAGAGTGCCACGCGCAACATCAAGGAAAAAGGCGTGTTGATGATCCTGGCCGCACTGGCCGTCGGTATCATCATCACCTATTGGCTGAGCATGTCGATTCGCAAGCTCACCGCCTATGCGCGCGCGGTGCGCGACGGCGAACGGCCGAGCGTGCCCAGGCTGCGTGAGAAGGAACTGGCACAGTTGGCCGATGCGATGGATGCGATGCGTCGCGAACTCGAGGGCAAGGACTATGTCGAAAACTATCTGCATATCCTGACGCACGAAATGAAGAGCCCGCTGGCGGCGATTCGCGGCACCGCCGAGTTGCTCGATGAAGAGATGCCGCTGGCCGATCGCCAACGCTTCATTGCCAATATCCGCAGTGAGGCGAATCGCCTGCATCAGGTCGTTGAACAACTGCTTCAGCTGGCGGTCGTTGAAAAACAACAAGGCCTGAGCAACCCCGAGAGCGTCGATGTGACGGCGATGATCGAAGAGCTGTGCGAGGCGAGGCAGTGGCGCGCCGAGCAGGATGAGATAAGGTTCGAGCTCGATCTGCGGCGGGGTGTCCGGCTGGTCGCCGAACGGTTCCTGCTGCGCCAGGCGCTGGGAAACCTCATCGACAACGCGATCGACTTCAGTCCCAGGGGCGGCACTATCCGTTTTGCCGATCGCGTGCACGAAGGCGTCTGGAGCCTGTCGATAACGGACCAGGGTCCGGGGGTGCCGGAATATGCGCTCGATCGCGTCTTCGAGCGCTTCTATTCCCTGCCGCGCCCTGCGACCGACGCTCGCAGCAGCGGTCTCGGCCTGAGCTTCGTGCGCGAGGTTGCCCAGGTTCATGGCGGCGAGGCGCAATTGGCCAACGCGCCACGGCAAGGTGCGGTGGCGACCCTGTCGCTGCCGATCAAGCCGAAAAACGACCCTGTCTGAGCACGACGTTCCTGTGTGGATGAATGTGTGCGAGTCGCGCACATACGCCACATCATCACCACATGCCCGTTGCGTAACGTTCCATCGACACTGAATGGGAGGTTGTCGATGAAACACACACTGTTGAAGAAAATGCTGGTGATCGGCTTGCTGGTGGGCCTGCTGCTCGTGCCGCTGATGATGATCCAGGATGTTGTCTACGAGCGCAGCGCCTATCGAAACCAGGCGAGCTACAGCATCGCACAGAGCTGGACGGGTTCGCAGAATGTGGTCGGCCCGCTGCTGGTCGTGCCCTACAAGGTTCACCGCAGCGAGAAATATTGGGATGAGAACCTGAAGCGCTACGAGAGGCGACCGGCTACCTACGAGAGCCAGTTCTACATCGCTCCACAGAAACTGACGATCGATGCCGATGTGAAGACCGAGACGCGCAAGCGCGGCATCTACGCGGTCCCCGTCTACCATGGCGATTTCGCCTTTAGCGGCCGCTTTGATCCGGCCGAACTGGACGAATTGATCAAGGCGCGAGACGACGAGCGGTTCGAGCTGCTTCCGGCCTACCTGTCGGTTGCGACCAGTGATGTGCGCGGCATCGAGTCGCAACCGATGCTGAGCTGGGGCGGTAAGACCCACGAGTTCGTTGCCGATGCGCACATCAACGGCCTGCGCAGCGGCATGCATGCCAAAGTGGGTAACCTCATGCCGGGTGACGAAGCGGTCAGTTTCAGCTTTAAGCTCAGCCTGCGTGGTATGGAAAACCTTGGCTTCTCGCCGGTCGGTAAGAGCAATACGGTTACGATGAAGGCCAACTGGCCGTCGCCGAGCTTCATGGGGCGCTACCTGCCGACCACGCGCTCGATCGACGATAAAGGTTTCACCGCAACCTGGAACGTCTCATCGTTCTCGAGCAATGTGCCGAAGATTCTCGACGCTTGCGCGACGAAATCCTGCTCCGGCCTGGCCGACGATTGGTTCGGCGTGAAGCTCTTCAACTCGGTTGACGTGTACCAGAAGAGCGATCGCTCGGTGAAGTACGGCATCCTGTTCATCCTGCTGACCTTCGTTGCGTTCTTCCTGTTCGAGGTCATGAAGGGGTTGCGGTTGCACCCGATGCAGTACCTGCTGGTCGGTCTCGATCTCAGTGTGTTCTATCTGCTGTTGATCTCGTTGTCCGAGCATATGGCCTTCGGCGCGGCCTACCTGATCGCCACGCTGGCTTCGACATCGTTGATCGCGTTCTACGTCAGCAATGTGTTGCGATCGATCAAACTCGGTGGCGTGATCGGTGGTGCCCTGTTGCTGTTGTACGCCATGCTCTATGCGATTCTCGGCTCGGAGGATAATGCCCTGTTGATGGGAACGCTGCTGATCTTCGGCGTGCTGAGCCTGGTGATGATCGTGACGCGTCGGGTCGACTGGTATGCCATTACCGATAGCATGTCGGGCCTGGTTGCAGCGAAACGCGGCAATGGCGATGAGGTGCCTCGACACGGCTGAGGCGGTAACTTGGGGTGGTCGGCATCAGCCGGCCACCCTTTTGTTTGTTCTGATATACGGCTAAACGTGTTCCACCCGCAGTGAGTCGAACACTTCCTGTCGGTCAGCAATCAGCCCGAGATGTGCAATGAACGCCTCGCGCCCCGATTGATAGAGCAGGTAGGCATCTTCAATGTCCTTTGCCTTGGTATCGCTGATTTCGGTCAGCAGGCGATACAGCATCTTGAACAGCGTATCGACGCTCATGGCCAACCATTCATCGTTGGTAACCCATTTTTCAACGAACTGGTCGAGCCGGTCGAAGGTGCGTTTCAGTAGCGGAAACTTGGTCTTCGTCTCGCGCAGCGTCTTGAGCTCCAGGTAGGTCTCGTACGATTCGTCGCAATAGCTGCGTGGTTTGCTGATCTCGATCAGGTATTCATCGCGAAACTTGGCGTAGCGCTGATCGAAACCGGCGGCGAAGTCGTCGACGGTTTCGATGTCGAGTAGCGGCGTCAGGTTGTCGATGACCACGTCATAGGTCTTGGCAATTTCGTTGACCATGCGATCAAAGACGTCGTTGAACGCCTTGCCCCGTATCTCGCGCTGGACCGTCGACGTGATGGATATCAGTTCGCTCAGCGTCACGCCGATGTTGGCAAGCTCTTTGGTGATGGTGAATTCAACGCCCATCTCGGTCCCCGGTAGCGGTGAAGACCCGGCAACGACAGGTCTGCGGCAGTGGCGCTCAGGCGGCGGCCGTCAGGTCGTCGATCTCGGCGACGCAGGCATTGTCTTTGACCGTATGCAGCGCGTTGTCGAAGATCATGCGGTCGTTGTAGAGAACGCTTTTGACCAGCACGTCGCCGGCCGTGTCTTTGATGACGAAGAACGTTTCGCCGCCGGCGACGCGGCCGGCTGCGATCTGGTTGGCCGTCAATGAACCCACGCGCACATCGTTGATCGCCGCTTCGGCCGATGCCTTTTCCGGGTATTCGGCGCTCAGCAGGATCAGCTCACCTTCGCCGTTGAGGAAGTGAAAGTAGTAGTAGTCCTCATCGTTCTTGCGTAGCTCAAACACCGGTGGCATCGACATATCTCCTCGCAATCGAAAACGTTGTCAGCGAGCGGCTGGCAACCGTATTAACCAGCGATCTAGCAAACGCTGTACCAAGGCTTTTCGGTGCGCAAACACCCGATTTGTGCGACCCGTTTGTCGAATTTCCCACAAACCGGGCCGGATCGATGTGCGGTTTAAGACCTCGACTCGCCCAGGGGTGAGTCCTCCGGTTGCGCCTACCGATCCCGGCTGGCCGGGCAGGACGCCACGCGATGGTGCAGCGATTCGAACCGTGCTGCGCCAGATTGGCGCCGCGTTCGGAAAGCATGCTGCATGGGAACATCGCCGCCCGTCGCCTGCCCAATGCAGGAACGGTGGCGACCTGGCTGGAGGGATGCGGGGTTGAGCGGTTCTCGGCAGAAAATCGCAAACGTTCCGGATGGTGATCGTCGCGTGGCTGTGGCACCAAGATTGCACCTGAGTTGGCAGTCGACATGCCGTTCGGGTCGGTAGCCGGTCGGCACGCTGTCAACGTGTTTGCCGGAAGGAGGTCTTCAATGAAAGTGGTGGTGATGGGTAGCGGAGTGCTCGGCACGACCTCGGCGTACTACCTTGCCCGGCAGGGCCACGACGTTGTCGTACTCGACCGCCAACCCGGCGCCGGCATGGAGACCAGCTTCGCCAACGCCGGCCAGGTGTCACCCGGCTACTCGGCGCCCTGGGCCGCGCCCGGTATACCGCTCAAGGCCATCAAGTGGTTGTTCGCCAAACATTCTCCGCTGGTGGTTCGGCCGAGCTGGGATCCTGCGATGTGGCGTTGGGTCGGCATGATGCTGCGCAACTGCACCGAGGAACGCTATCGGGTCAACAAGGCCCGCATGTTGCGCCTGGCGGAGTACAGCAGGACGGCATTGGGCGAGCTGCGCACCCAGACCGGGATCAGCTACGACGAGCGAACGCGTGGCACCCTGCAGCTGTTCCGTACCGGGAAACAGCTCGATGCCGCGGCAACCGACACGGCCGTGCTCGATGCCTGCGGGGTGCCGTACGAATTGCTCGATCGCGACGGTTGCGTTGCGGTCGAACCAGGGATTGGCGGTGTGCGCGAAAAATTTGTCGGCGGACTGCGCCTGCCGCTGGATGAAACCGGCGATTGTTTTCAGTTCACACAAGCGCTCGCCGAAAAAGCGAGTGCGATGGGCGTTGAGTTTCGCTTCGGCGTCGATATCCAGGGTCTCGATGTCGAGCACGGCCTGGTCACCGCCGTTAGAACCGGCGAGGGCAGGGTGTGCGGCGACCGGTATGTGATGGCGATGGGCAGCTATTCGACACGCATGCTCAAGGCAGTCGGGCTGGATATACCGGTTTACCCGGTAAAAGGCTATTCGATCACCGTGGCAATCGACGATCCGGCCTGCGCGCCCGTTTCCACCATCATGGACGAGACGTATAAGGTCGCCGTAACGCGCCTGGGTAACCGTATTCGCGCCGCCGGCACGGCGGAGCTCGGTGGATTCGATCTGACCTTGCGCGAGTCGCGCCGGCGCACCGTGGCGCACGTGGTGTCGGATCTGTTTCCGACCGGTGGAGACGTCGAGCAGGCCGAATTCTGGACCGGGCTGCGCCCGATGACGCCGGACGGCACGCCGCTGGTCGGCGCTACCCCGATCGACAATCTGTACCTGAATACCGGGCACGGTACGTTGGGTTGGACCATGTCGTGCGGTTCGAGCCGCTTGCTGGCCGACCTGATTTCCGGGCAGACGCCCGAGATCAATACCGAGGGTCTGGATATGGCGCGCTACGCGGGGCGACAGCAGCGTTCCGCAGCGACCGTCGGAGGCACGCCGGCACGAATCTGATTCCCGGTTGCGCTGTGCGGCGTGGGAAATGCGTCGCGGATGCGACGCTTTGGTTACCGTTGCGCGGTGCTAAGGGTTTTTCCTGATTGCCGGTGGAATTTACTCGGCTAGTTATTTAGCTTGAGAGCCTGCACCCTGTGCAGGCACGTTACGGGAGTAACGATGATGCACACTTACTGTTCTGACGTGGTTATTCATATCGACGAAGATCTGCAAGACGACGCGATCCATGCGCTGGAGAAAGACATCGGCAGCATCCCGGGCGTATACAGCGCCTGCGTGAACGATCGTGCGCGTCACCTGATGTTGATCGACTACGACCCCGAGGGCATTCACGCCACCGATCTGTTGAGCCAGGTGCGCCAGCGTGGCGTCGGCGCCGAGTTGGTCGGACTTTAAACCCTGAACGCGCGGCCCCATCCGGCCGGAGCCGCGCTCGGCCCACCTACCACGAGAATGGGTGCAATCCCCTGATTTTAAGCGTAAAATCGCCGGCCCTTTGCAGTTGTTGAGCACGATGGCGGGCAAACTATACATTCGCACCTTCGGTTGCCAGATGAACGAGTACGACTCCCAGAAGATGGAGGATGTGCTGCGTGAATCACATGGCCTGGAAATGACCGAGGATCCCGAGCAGGCAGACGTGTTGCTGCTGAACACCTGTTCGATCCGCGAGAAGGCACAAGAGAAGGTGTTCTCTCAGTTGGGTGTGTGGAAAGACTGGAAACGCGAGCGCCCCGATCTGGTGATCGGCGTGGGCGGCTGCGTGGCGAGCCAGGAAGGCGAGGCGATTCGCGAACGCGCACCTTACGTCGACCTCGTGTTCGGCCCGCAGACCCTGCATCGCCTGCCCGCCATGCTCGACCGAGCGCGCCAGCAACACCTGCCCAGTGTCGATGTCAGCTTTCCCGAGATCGAGAAATTCGACTGTCTGCCCGAGCCGCGTGCCGAAGGCCCAACCGCTTTCGTCTCGATCATGGAAGGCTGTTCGAAATACTGCACCTTCTGTGTCGTGCCTTACACGCGCGGCGAAGAGATCAGTCGTCCGTTCGATGACGTGATCGCCGAGGTTGCGCAGCTTGCCGCGCAAGGTGTGCGCGAGGTCAACCTGCTCGGCCAGAACGTAAACGCCTACCGCGGCCGCATGCACGATGGCGAGATCGCCGACCTGGCCCTGCTGATCCGCTATGTCGCTGCGATCGACGGCATCGAACGTATCCGTTACACCACCTCGCATCCGGTGGAGTTTTCCGACGCGCTGATCGAAACCTACGGCGACGTGCCGGAGCTAGTCAGCCACCTGCACCTGCCGGTGCAGTCAGGTTCGGACCGCATCCTGTTGGCGATGAAGCGTGGCCACAGCGCGTTTGACTACAAGCAGAAGATCAAGAAGCTGCGCACCTTCCGGCCCGATATCAGCATGTCGTCGGACTTCATCATCGGTTTCCCCGGTGAGACCGGCCAGGATTTCGAACACACCATGAAACTGATCGACGAGATCGGCTTCGATCATTCATTCAGTTTCATCTACAGCCGCCGACCGGGTACGCCGGCCGCTGACCTGCCGGACGACGTGTCGATGGAAACCAAGCAGGCGCGCCTGGCGCGCTTGCAGCATGTCATCAATGACAATGCGCAGCGCATCAGCCGCAGCATGGTCGGTACGATTCAACGTGTACTGGTCGACCGGCCGTCGCGCAAGAACCCCAACGAGATCGCCGGGCGCACCGAGAACAATCGTGTCGTGAATTTTGAAGGGCCGGCGTCGTTGATCGGACAGTTCGTCGATGTGCAGATCACCGCGGTCAATCCGAATTCGCTGCGCGGCGAGCTGCTGGCGGAACCCCGGGCCGAGGTGGCAAGCGCTTGATGAAAGGCTCGCATCACGTGCCCTTGCGTGAACTCACCGTTGCGGATGTATCGCATGTCTGACCTTCCTGAATCCGTCGATCTGGTCTTGGAGCCGGAAGACAACGAGCGCCTGCGCAATGTCTGCGGCCAGCTGGACGAGCATCTGCGCCAGGTGGAGACGCGCCTGGGTATTGAGATCAACAACCGCGGTAACTCCTTTCGTCTGCTCGGCGAGCCGCAGGCGATCGAGGCGGGCCGCGAGGTGTTGCAGGGACTGTACAAGGCCAGTGCGGAAGAGGCGTTGAGCCCGGCGCGCGTGCACCTCTTTCTGCAAGAGTCTGGTGTCGATGCCTTGCTCGATAAGGCTGACGAGGTACCGGAGACGGTCATCAAGACGCGTCGTGGCATGGTGCGCCCACGTGGGCCGAACCAGGCGCAGTACGTGCACAAGGTGCTGACCCACGACATCAACTTCGGCGTCGGCCCGGCCGGTACCGGCAAGACCTATCTCGCGGTAGCGTGCGCGGTCGATGCACTTGAACGTGACCAGATTCGCCGCATCCTGCTGGTGCGCCCTGCGGTCGAGGCGGGCGAGCGTTTGGGCTTTCTGCCCGGCGACCTGGCACAGAAGATCGACCCCTATCTGCGCCCGCTGTACGACGCGCTGTACGAGATGCTCGGTTTCGAGCGTGTGCACAAACTGATCGAGCGCAATGTGATCGAAGTGGCGCCGTTGGCCTATATGCGCGGGCGTACCTTGAACGAGGCGTTCATCATCCTCGACGAGGCGCAGAACACCACCACCGAACAGATGAAGATGTTTCTGACCCGCTTGGGTTTCGGCTCGACCGCGGTCATCACCGGTGACGTCACCCAGGTCGACTTGCCGCGCGGCCAGAAGTCGGGCCTGCGCCAAGCGGTCGAGATCCTGCGCGAGGTCGAGGGCATCAGTTTCACCTTCTTCAGCGCGCGCGACGTCGTGCGCCACAACCTGGTGCAGAAAGTCGTGCAGGCCTACGACCGCTTCGACCGTTCACGCGAGGGCGACGATGGCGCTGGCCGTTGAGGTGCAATGCGTCGTTGAAGACGACAGTGTTCCGTCAGCGGAGCAGGTTGCCGATTGGGTGCATGCTGCGTGGCAGGATGCAGACCCTGTCGAGGCCGAGGTCGTTGTGCGGATTACCGACGAGTCGGAAAGCCGGCAACTCAACCACGATTTTCGCGGCAAGGACAAACCGACCAACGTGTTGTCGTTTCCCTACGATCCGGTTCCGGAGCTCGACCTGCACCATATCGGTGACCTGGTGATCTGTGCGTCCGTGGTCGAACGCGAGGCCGCCGAGCAATCGAAATCGGCCGAGGCACATTGGGCGCATATGGTGGTGCACGGTATGCTGCACCTGCAGGGTTTTGACCACGAGAACGATGCCGACGCCGTTCACATGGAAGCCCGCGAGACCGAGATTCTCGCCGGGTTGGGTTACCCGGCTCCTTACGCAGATGATGAAACAACATGAACGAAGACCGATCTAGCAGCGGTTCACTCACGGCTCGCTGGTTGGAACGCCTGTTCCCCGGTGTCGTAGGTGAACCCAGGGACCGCAAGGATTTGATCGCCTTGCTGCAACAGGCCAGGGACCGCGCACTGTTCGACAGTGAAGCGTTGGGCATGATCGAAGGGGTATTGCAGGTTTCCGATCTGCAGGTGCGCGACATCATGATTCCGCGTGCACAGATGGTGGTGATCGGGCGCGATCAGGACCTTAACCAGATCCTCCCTGTCGTCGTGAACTCGGCGCACTCCCGATTCCCGGTCATCGACGATGATCGCGCCGAGGTCATCGGCATCCTGTTGGCCAAGGACCTGCTGCAGTACTGCGGCGAAAGCGCACCGCGCTTCAAGCTGCGCGACATCGTACGCTCGGCGGTGTTCGTACCGGAAAGCAAACGCCTGAACGTGTTGTTGCGCGAGTTTCGTGCCAGCCGCAATCACATGGCCATCGTGATCGACGAATACGGCAATGCCGCCGGACTGGTGACGATCGAAGACGTGCTCGAACAGATCGTCGGCGAGATCGAAGACGAGTACGACTTCGACGAAGGCGCGTTCATCCTGAAGCGCGGTCCGAACAACTACATGATCAAGGCGCATACGACGATCGAAGACTTCAACGAGCATTTTGAAGTCGAGTTCGATGACAGCGACTACGACACGATCGGCGGATTGACGGTCAATGCCTTCGGTCACCTCCCGGTGCGCGGTGAGTCCGTGGTCGTTGGAGGTTTTCGTTTCACCGTGGTGCGCGCCGATAGTCGAAAGGTGCGCCTGCTCAACGTCGAACGTATCGAAGACAGCGATACTCCGCCCATGGAATCGCCGGACGAGAACACCTCACCGAGCAACTGATCGTGTCGTTCAATCCTGCCCACTGGCCGTTGCCCGGCCAGCTTCTGCTCGCGTTCATGCTGGGCGCTTTCGGCGTGCTTGCCTATGCGCCTTTCGGTTTCGGATTGGTCATGTTGCCGGCGATCGCATTGCTGCTCCATCTGTGGCGCCATAGCGCCACGCCGGGCGCGAACTTCTGGCTCGGGTATGCCTTCGGTCTGGGGCTGATGGGCTTCGGCGTATTCTGGATTCGAATCAGTATCTCGCAGTTCGGTGGCGTGCCGATGGCGCTGGCGGTCGTCATCACGCTGCTGTTCGTCGCGTTCATGGCGCTGTACTACGGCCTGGCCGGATGGCTCGTCGGCAGGCTGCGCTCACGCAACCCGGTGCTGTGGTTTGTGCTGCTGGCCCCGGCGGCGTGGGTGTTGGTCGAATGGCTGCGCGGTTGGTTGTTTACCGGATTTCCGTGGCTGGCGCTGGGTTACAGCCAGATCGATCTGCCGTTGAACGGCTTCGGCCCGGTGCTGGGTTCCTATGGCATCACCTTGGTCCTGGTGGCATCGGCGGGGCTGCTCAACCTGCTGCCGCGAGTCGGCGCCATCGCAGCGCTGGCCGTGTTGTGGGCGGCGGGTTTCGGCTTGCAGCAATGGACCTGGACGACGCCCGCGGCAGAGCCGATCCGGGTGAGCCTGCTGCAAGGCAATATCGAGCAGGCGCAAAAGTGGCAACAATCCATGCGCCAGATCACGCTGCAACGCTATCTCGACATGACCGAGTCCGTGCCCGACAGCAAGATCGTCATCTGGCCGGAAACCGCTGTGCCCGCCTTTGCCGACGAGGCTGAAGCGAAGCTGCTGGCACCGCTGCACGAACGACTGACGACGCAGGGGCGCGACGTGTTGCTCGGTATCGTTGCCGGTGACCGCCAGGGTGATTACTACAACGCTATGCTGAGTCTCGGCATCAGTGGCCGCGATCATTACCACAAGCGGCACCTGGTGCCGTTCGGCGAATACCTGCCGTTCGATGAGTGGACACGGCCGGTGCTCGACTTCATGCAGATACCGATGTCGAACTTCGCCGCGGGCGGCAACGGTAAACCGCTGGTAACACTCGCCGGACAACCGGTGGGCGTCGATATCTGTTACGAGGATGCCTATGGCGAGGAGATCATCCGCGCCCTGCCGGAGGCCACGCTGTTGGTCAATGCCAGCAACGATGCCTGGTTCGGCGATTCGCTCGCGCCGCACCAGCACTTGGAGATCGCGCGCATGCGATCACTGGAAACGGGACGATACATGATGCGTTCTACCAATACCGGAGTGTCGGCGATCATCGACGACAAGGGCCACATCGTGTCGACCTCGCCGCAGTTCAAGCAGCACGTGCTGACCGATGATGTCGTGCCGATGCGCGGCACGACACCTTTCGTTTATTGGGGCAACTGGGGAGTTGTCACGCTGGCAATCCTGCTGCTGTTGCCAGGGCTGTTCGCTCAGCGCTCGGACTGACCTTTACCGAGCAGTTCGTCGATCTGCTTTTCTTGCAGGTTGCGTTCCTCGATCGTGTGCTTGAGCGCTTCGGCCTCTTGAATGGCCTCGAGGTACTGATTGGGCACGGGCTCTTTGGCTGCCTGCTCGGGCGGTGGTTGCGAATCGCAGGCGCCCAGCGCCAAGGTCAGGATCAGGCCCGGCAACAGGCTGGGCAGGGCAATCGGCTTTCGATAAAGTGCGTTCATGGTATTCGTCCGGTGACCGGCGTGAAGCGAAATCATGCAGGGTTTATCGACCCGTGTCGCGCAAAAGTTGAATGGCGATCGGCTGCTCACCGTGCCACGATCCACAGGTTTTCACTTTGAGTTGTCAGGAGTTCCTTGCCCATGTCCCGCGAAATCATCAAGACCGACCAGGCGCCGCAGGCGATCGGAACCTATTCCCAGGCCGTCAAGGTCGGGACGACCGTATACATGTCGGGGCAGATCGCACTCGATCCGCAAACCATGACGATGGTCGACGGCAACACCGAGAACGAGATCCGTCGCGTTCTGGATAATCTGCAGGCGGTCGCCCGCGCCGCTGGCGGAAGTCTGGACGATGTCGTCAAACTGAACGTGTTCCTGGTCGACCTGGCCAATTTCTCGCTGGTCAACGAGATCATGAGTGAGTATTTCCAGGAACCCTATCCGGCGCGTGCGGCGATCGGTGTCGCTTCACTGCCGCGCAACGCCAACGTCGAAATGGATGCCATCCTCGAACTCGGCGCATAGTCCCGCGTTCATCGACCGGGCACGCAAGTCGTTCGGTTGGTGGCTGCTGGTTGCCGCGATGGTCGTGCTGTCGTGGCAGCTCGGCAGCATCCAGCAGCAATCCCTGCTGGACGAACTCGAGGTGAAGGGCCGACAGGAACTCGACCTGTACGTCTCGCACCTGGCCGGGCAGATCGAGCAGTTCTCCTTTCTGCCGGCTTTGCTGGGCGACGATCAACGGCTGCGCACCCTGCTGTTGCTGCCGGACGATCGACCGCTGCGCGAAGAGGTCAATCAGTTTCTCCGCCACGTCAACCAGATAACCGGTTCGCTGGACGTCTACCTGATGGACAAGCGCGGCGTCACAATCGCCGCCAGCAATTGGCAGGACGAGATCACTTTCATCGGTCGCAACTTTGCGTTTCGGCCTTACTTCAAAGAGGCGATGCAGGGTCGGCCAGGCCGCTACTACGCGCTGGGGACGACGTCCGGACGGCGCGGCTATTACTTTTCCTACCCGGTCGGGGCCAAGGGCGACACGCTCGGGGTCATCGTCGTCAAGATTCAGATCGATACCTTGGAAAACGATTGGGGCAGCAGCGATACCCAGTTGCTGGTTACCGACCCCGACGGCGTGATCTTTATCGCCACCCAGCCGGAATGGCGCTACCGCACGATTCGACCGCTCGGCGATGAGGGGACGGCGCGTGTGCGCGCGTCGCGGCGTTATCCGGACGCCGAGCTACGGCCGATCAGTTATCAGACCGACGTGACCCGGCCGTCGGGCAGCGTGTTGGTCACCGTGGGCGAGCAGGATGGCGAAAAATACCTGAGCCTGACGCGCGACATGCCCAAGGCCGGCTGGCGCATCCACCTGCTGGTGTCGCAGGCGGTGATTTCACCGCAGGTGGTACAGACCCGCTTGTTTGCGATGAGTACCCTGCTGTTGCTGGTAACCGGCGCGCGGCTGTATACCGCACGCGACCGACGGCGACGTGAGCGCGAGACCGAACGCCGCGCCGCGATGCAGGAGGCCCTGGACGAACTCGAACAACGCGTCGGCCGCCGCACCAAAGATCTGACCGAGGCCAACCGGCTGCTGCGCCAGGAGATCGAAGAACACGAGCACACCCGCGACGAACTGATCCAGGCCGCCAAGCTGGCAGCGCTCGGCCAGATGTCGGCGGGTATCAACCATGAACTGAACCAGCCGCTCGCGGCGATGCGGACCTATGCCGACAACGCGCGAACCTACCTGGCGCGTGAAAACCTCGAACAGGCTGCCTGGAACCTGCAACAGATCAGCGAGCTGACTGGCCGCATGGCGCAGATCAGCGGCCAGCTCAAGGTGTTTTCGCGCAAGGCCAGCGGCCAGCGCATTCGCGTATCGCTGCGCGCCTGCCTGGATGGCGCCCGACGTATCGTCATGACGCGTGTGCAGCATGTCGGTGCCGAGCTGTCGATCGAGCTGCCGGCCGACGATCTGTTCGTCGCGGCAGACCCGGTACAACTCGAACAGGTGTTGGTGAACCTGATCGGCAACGCCTGTGACGTGTTGCAGCAACAGCCGCGCAAACATATCCAGGTATGCGGCGAAGAACACGATGGGCTGGTCGTGGTTACTGTCAGCGACACCGGCCCGGGTATCGCGCCGGAGAATCTCGAACGCGTCTTCGACCCGTTCTTTACGACCACCGAGAGCGGCTTGGGCTTGGGGCTGTCAATTTCACATACGATCGTGCAGCGCCTTGGCGGCACGCTGACGGTCGACAATGGCCACGAGGGCGGGGCGGTGTTCCGCCTGGTCCTGGCGGCATGGCAGGATGAGCAGGCGGATCGGGCAGCAGGTGGCGGCGTCATGCTGTCATAACGCCGCCACACCGATTGTTAGTCGGCGCCGATTTTCTGCATCAGGCCGAAGCTCTTGACGAACGGTCCGGCCATGCGCGGATCCTTGATCATCGATTTGAAGTCGCCGTGAACAAATTTCAGTTTGCCCATCGCGAAGGCTGTGCCCATGCCGGCCATGCCCAGACCTTTTTCGACCCATTTCATCCAGTCGTTGCGTGAGGCGCGCATATCCCAATCCGGGGCTTCGCCGGCATAGTCGCCGGCACGCACGCATTCGCCGTTCTCGACGACGAATACACCGCGCGGCTGGTCTTCATCTTTGAAACCGCAGGTGATGGTCGAGCTGAAACCGATGTCGGCCAGTTTGCCGCGCACCTCCGGTTCTGCGTTCCACGCATCCTTGAGTTGATTCATCCAGTCGGCTGAAAACAATTCGGCCATGTTCATTTCCCCTCTGAGTTGTATTGTGATTGCAAAACGAAGCAACCCGCATGGCTCGCGAAGACGCACGGGAAGACAACACGCCGGCAAGCCGGGCGCGCACATGGAGGGCGTACTGCAACCCTCGGATGGAAAAGTGCGATGTCGTGATCGGTTGTGCAAAGTCTCCGGCGGAAGCATCGCGCGGCCATCCTTCGGGCAGCCCTGACTGCGCCGCTCTGGCTGATTGCGCGCCCCGCTTTCGGAGACGGCGCATGCACCGATCTCTTGGTGCGATACGCGAGTTGAACAACCGGCTCAGAATACCACTACCGTCGACCGAGTTTTGCGCAATTACATGATCAGTATCAAACGACACCGCAGGTGATTCTGTTGCGTTCGCACAGTAAGCTCGCCCTATGAAGAAAAGTGACGCCCTGCCGGTCATGTTGATCGACGACGAAGAGCACATCCGCGTGGCGGCGAGCCAGGCGCTCGACCTCGCCGGCTACCAGGTACATGCCTTTGAAACGGCCGACCAGGCCCTGGCAAAGCTGGATGCCGATTGGCCGGGAGCGATCATCAGCGATATCCGCATGCCCGGTACCGACGGCATGCAGTTTCTGCAGCAGGCCCGATCGATCGATAGCGACCTGCCGGTGATACTGATCACCGGCCATGGCGATGTCAGTATGGCGGTCGAGGCGATGCGCGCCGGGGCCTATGACTTCATCGAAAAGCCGTTCGCGGTCGAAGACCTGGTCGACACGGTGGGCCGCGCGCTCGACAAGCGCCGGCTGACGATGGAGAACCGCCGGCTGAAAAATGAACTGGCGGTGCAGAGCAAGCCGGGGCCGCGGATCATCGGCAACACGCCGGCCGTGCAGCGTCTGCGCCTGACCCTTGGGCAGATCGCCGACACCGATGCCGATGTGCTGGTCAACGGCGAGACCGGCACCGGCAAGGAACTGGTCGCGCGCGCCCTGCACGAGAACAGCCGCCGGCGCGACCGTAACTTCGTCGCGGTCAACTGCGGTGCCGTACCGGAGCACCTGATCGAGAGCGAACTGTTCGGTCACGAGAAAGGCGCCTTTACCGATGCGCGTTCACGACGCATCGGCAAGTTCGAGCATGCCAATGGCGGTACCTTGTTTCTCGACGAGATCGAAAGCATGCCCTTGAAGGTGCAGGTTCACCTGCTGAGGGTGCTGCAGGAGCGCGCCGTCGAACGCTTAGGCTCGAACGAGGTGATACCGCTCGACCTGCGCGTCGTTGCCGCAAGCAAGGTCGATCTGCGCGAGGCCGCTGCGCGTGGCGAGTTTCGCGAAGACCTGTATTACCGCCTGAGCGTCGTTATGATCGATATCCCACCGCTGCGCGAGCGCCGCGAAGACATTCCCTTGCTGTTCCAGCACTTTGTGCTGGTAGCCGGTGCGCGTTACCAGCGAGAGCCTCCGCCGCCACATCCCGATCTGCTCAACCGCCTGATGATGGAAGAATGGCCGGGCAATGTGCGTGAACTGCGCAACGCCGCGGAGCGCTATGTGCTGTTGGGCGACTCTTGCGGTTACGACATCGAGGCGCTGTTGAACGGCAGCGCAGACCGGCCGGCGATGACCTTGCCGGAACAGGTCGAGTGCTTCGAGCGCGGTCTGATCGAACAGCATCTCAAGGCCAACAACGGCAGTATCAAGGCGACGATGGAGGCCTTGGGGCTGCCGCGCAAAACGCTTTACGACAAGATGAAGAAGTACGGTTTGGAACGTGACGACTATAAGTGAAGGGACGTCCGTTACCCCTTACTCATGGGGGTTCGGCCGATCGAAACTGGTCGGAGCACAAGGTTTGCCAAAGTAGTAACCCTGGGCGAAGCCGCAGTTCCATTCGCGCAAGGCGTCGATCTGATCGCGTGTCTCGACGCCTTCAGCCACAACCTCCAGGTCTAATGCCTGGGCCATGCGGACTGCTGCTCTGACCAACTCGCGGTCATTGTTGTCGGTGCTCATGTCGCGGACGAATTCACGATCGATCTTGAGCATGTCGAACGGGTAGCGCCGCAGATAGGCGAGTGATGCATAGCCTGTACCGAAGTCGTCCAGCGCGAGTCTTACCTGCAGGCGGTGCAACGCGTCGAGGATATCATCGACCTGCGGGTTGCCACTGAGCAGCACACCCTCCGTCACCTCGAGGACCAGCGCACTGGGCGGTAATTGCGCGCGCAGCAGCGCGCTTTCGACATAGCGTGCGAATTCGGCGTCTCTGAACTGCGATGGTGATGCATTGACGGAGATATGGAACGGCGTGCCGAATCGCTGTCGGAACACGGTGCATTGGGCCACCGCCTCTTCGAGCACGAAGGCGCCGAGTTCTTCGATCATGCCGGTTTGTTCGGCGATCGGAATGAATTCGTCCGGTGGCATCTGGCCGAGTTCGGCATCATGCCAACGCATCAGGGCTTCGGCCCCGATCAGGCGATCGCCATCCAGGCTGACTATTGGCTGGTAGTGCACCTGGATATCGCCGCGCCGCAGGGCATGGCGCAGACGCGCCTCGATGTGCAGGCGGCGTTCGATCTCTTCGTTCATCGACGATGCGAAATATTGGTAGGTATTCGCGCCGAAACGCTTGGCCTGGTACATGGCGATGTCGGCGCTACGCAACAGGCTCGATGTGGTTTCTCCATCGTTTGGAAACAGTGCGATACCGATACTCACGGTCACGACGATCTCGTGTCCGTTCAGCAGAAACGGTGCCCGGAACTTGTCGAGCAGGTGCTCGGCGATCGTGCTCGCTGAATCGTCTCTCGTCGACGTGCCGAGAATCACCAGAAACTCGTCTCCACCCAGTCGCGACACCGTGTCCTGACCTCTGATCGCACCGCTCAGTCGCCTTGAAGCCTCGACAAGCAGCTGGTCGCCGACCTCGTGGCCGAAGGTGTCGTTGATCTTCTTGAAATCGTCCAGGTCAAGGAACATGACCGCGACGTGATCACTGTCCCGCGCCGCCTTTTTGATGAGCTGACCGAGCCGGTCCATGGCCAGTAGCCGGTTGGGCAGCCCAGTCAGGAAATCGTAGTGCGCCTGTTGAACGATCTTCTGTTCCTGCTCTTTGTACTGCGTGATGTCTTCGTCGATGCGCAACAGGTGGCAAAGCTGTTTGTTGGTATCGCAGACCGGCGCGATATGAGTCCGCACCCAGTAGCGGCTGCCGTCGCTCCGCTGATTGTGCATCTCGCCGTGCCAGCTGTGCCCGGACTCCAGCATCCGTCGGATCTCGTCATCGGTCTGCGGGAGGTCGTTGTCGCTGCGTAGAAAGCTGGGATCCCTGCCGACAACGTCGCCGGCCGCGTAGCCAGACACCGCTTCGAACTTTGCGTTGACGAATTCAATCTTCCCCTGCGGATCGGTAATGATGACCGATACCGGACTCTGCTCGACGGCCTGCGAGAGTATGCGAATCCGTTGCTCGGCGTCCTTGTTGGCGCTGATATCGACGAAACTGACGACCAGGCCGCTCACTTGCTCGTCCTGCATCATCGGTTGTATGCGGATATCGGCGGGCCGCTTGCCGCCGTCGCGGGTTACGATCAGTCCATCATCGAGGTGCACGCCGCAGCCGGATTCGATCACGTTGTCGACCAGGCTTCGCTTGCCGTTCGACATAGAGTCGGGGGTGTGATTGAGCGTGGCGATATGTTGCCTGATGTCGTTGCCCAGCATCTGCGCTTCGTCGCTGTAGGCGAGCAATGACAGGCCGGTGAAATTGGCGAACACGCAGTTCCCATCCCTGTCGGTACCGATGATGCCTTCTGCGGTCGAATCCAGCAGCAGTTCCATTCTGGAGACCTGGCCAGTTCAGCGGTACGCACCGCGACCTGTTCTTCGAGATGGTCGCGATAGCGGCGCAACTGCTTGACGTGGGCGCGTTCGTGCTGGGCTTCGCGCGCGACCAACCATGCGCTGACGGCGGCAGTCGCCAAGGCGACGGCGATGAACCAGATCAGGCTTGGCTGGCCAACGATATCGGCGATTGTCAGCGGCGGGTAGCGGGCAACGATCGTCCAGTAGTACTCGTTGGGTGGCACGTCGGTATGGCTGCGCCCGAAGAGATTGTTCGAGCCCGCGCTTGAACGCAAGCCCTCCCACAGTGGGTGGATACGGGCATAGATGTAGCGCGCATCCGAGGTGTTGAAGCTGCCCGCATAGTCCGTGTTGAGTCGGGCCCAGAGCGCGGCTTCGCGCGTTTTGAGTTGATCGTCTTGCCGCCCCTTGATCATGAAACCCCAGGTATCTTCCTTATTTGGGCTTGACAGAAAATAGCCTTCTTTATTCAGCAGGTAGAGTTGGCCTTGGTCGCTGGCAAACAACGTTTGGAACCCGTCCAGTGTGTTTTTCGCCAGGTAATTCAGGATGACCACGCCGGCCTTGTTACCGTTGGTGTCGAACACCGCGATTCCGAAGCGGATCGTGGGTTTCAGCGGCTGTTCGATCTTGCCGTGTTCTACATTGAGATCCAGGGGGGAGACGAATACCTGGCCTTCGGCCAGCGCCAGGGAGTCAGTGAAGTAATAGCGGTGTTTCTTATTTTGCAGCGTATGCCTTGAAGCTTCGCGGGCTAGACCGTTGTTGTAGTCGACACGGATCTGTTCATCGCCAAACTTATCGATGAGCCGGATCTGATCGTATGATGCGGCGCTCACGGCAAAATTGCGCATATCCCGGCCCAGCGCCGAACGCGATCCGGGGGCGTTGCGTAGAAAGCGATGCAGGGAATCGGCACCGGCGAGAAATCTTAGATCGGATACCACCGCGCGAAACTGCAATTCGATATCTTTCGCGGCGAGCACGATGCGCTCTTCGGCCTTGGTGTCGCGTAGCTGCTGTTGATGTGCAAGCTCCGCCGCCGCCATGAAGTAGCCGATCGCCAGGATCGCCGCGGCAAACGGCAGAAACCAGCGAA
>MWSE01000067.1_pt1 | contig 21721 bp, 17 predicted proteins | sample 1021931 | NCBI WGS metagenome assembly MWSE01 (sample SAMN06338154, study PRJNA374545) | mollusc metagenome | biome: marine bay; material: sediment; isolation source: gill 28 cm from animal B | host: Kuphus polythalamius | place: Philippines: Mindanao | collected 2011-09-12 | reverse complement strand
CTGTTGCTGTCGATGCTGGGCGTCGACTACCAACGCATCACCGTCGACAGCACCAAGGGCGAAACCCAGACCGATGAGTTCAAACGCCTGAACCCGCGTGGACAGATCCCGGTGTTGGCCGATGGCGAGACGTTGCTGTGGGATTCAATGGCGATTCTTGTCTACCTGGCGCGACGGCAAGGCGACGGCCAATGGCTGCCGGCCGACGCGCTCGGCGAAGCGCGGGTGATGCAATGGCTTGCGGTCTCTGAAAACGAGCTACAGTACGGACTGGCACGCGCACGCGTCGCCGTTCTGTTCAGCAAGCCTTTCGATGTGGACCAGTGTCACCGCGAGGCCAAGCCCGGATTGGAGGCAATGGAGCGCCGGCTCAGTGACGCGCCCTGGCTGGCCGCCGATCGCCCAACGATCGCCGACCTCGCCTGCTATCCCTACGTTGCCCTTGCCGGCGACGGCAATTTCTCACTGCAACCCTACCCTGCGGTGCAGGCCTGGCTGACACGCGTCGAAGAGCTACCGGGGTGGCTGGCACTCACCGATTAAGCCACCGATCACGCCCCACCCATCGAGGCGGTGATCACCGCATCACGACCAGGCGCACCGCATCGAGCCGAACCCGAGTCAGGGCAAGGTGGTCGAGCAATGCCTGGTGACGCACCTCCAGGCGTTCGATCTCGTCTTCGCGCACATTGGGGTTGACCTTGGCCAAGGCGGTAAGACGCTGACGTTCCGCCGACAGCTCAGCATCGACCTGTGCGACGGCCGCGTTCACCACGTCGCCAACGGTCCCTTCGGCAAGTCCCGTCGCAAGCTGCAGCAGCGCCTTCGCCCGCTCTGTCTGCGACGCGATCACCGTCTCTGCCAGTTTGCGATTCTGCGACAGGCACAGTCCACTGAGCTGTTCATGCGCAAGTTCGCCGGCGCGATCGCGGCCTTGCGCGTCGAGTAGAAAACGCAGACAAGTGGGCGGCAGATAACGCTGCATCTCCAAACCGATCGGGGCGAGGCATTCGATTAGGTACAACGCCTCGAGAAAAACCGTGCCGGTTTTGAAATCCGGATGGCTGCACACCGTGACCGACGCAGCACCAAGCTCGCCGCTGGTCAGCATCTCCATACAGCCCTGCACCATCGGGTGTTCCCAGGTGAGAAATTGGCGATCCTCGTGCGCCAGTGCATGGCCGCGGTTAAAAGTGACCGTCGAAGCTTCGTGACTCAAGGTCGGAAAGTGATCCGACAACATGTGCGCACCCGGCCGCAAAACCGTCGAGCCACCCGGGCCGGGCTCGTGTTCGATGCCGAAAGCATCCCAATAGGCCGCCATGTAATCCGGCAAGGGAGTAACTTCGCTGCAGTGACGCATCGCCTCTACCAGCGCTTTCGCCTGTTCAGGCTGGTGCGAGTGCAGTTCCAGCAAACGGTCGCGTCCATTTTCGAGTTCGGCATTGATCTGTTGGGTGAGCGCTGCTGCTTCACGGACCAATGCGCTGCTGTCTCCCGGCTCGGCCAGCGCCGCCTTGAGTGCATCGCCGAGTTGGTCATACACCGCGCTCGCTGCCGGACAGGTCGCTTCGAAACTGGACAGGCCGTCGCGATACCAGCGCAGCAGTACCTCGTTGGCCGTACCCTCGATATAAGGGACATGGATCTCGATGGTCTCACGCTGTCCGATACGATCGAGGCGACCGATACGCTGTTCGAGCAGGTCCGGCTCGAGCGGCAGATCGAACAACACCAGGTGATGGGCGAACTGGAAGTTGCGCCCCTCGCTGCCGATTTCTGAGCAGATCAATACCTGCGAACCTTCATCCATGTCGGCGAAGAAGGCAGCGGCGCGATCGCGCGCCACGATCTCCATATGCTCGTGGAACATCGCCGCATGGATCGCACAGCGCTCCAGCAGAAAATCGCGCAACGCCACCACCGATTGCGCCTGCGCGCAGATCACCAGGACCTTTGCCGGCGCCAACTGGGTCAGCAGACCGCGCAGCCAGTTGACGCGCGGATCGATCGCCGTCCAGTCGCCACCGAACAAGGCTTCGGGCTGGATGGCCGAGCTGAGGTCGGTGTAGGCCTCGGGCTGCGGCAAGGCATAGCTGTTCAAATGGCGCGCGGGAAAGCCCTTGATTGCCTGGCGGGTGTTGCGAAACAACACGCGCCCGGTGCCGTGCCGATCGATCAGACGCTCGATGATCTGTTGCGTCGGCAGGTCCGCCTCGTCACCGAGCAAGCTGTGCAACAGCCGTTGCTGAGCTTGGGTGAGCGGCTTGCCGTCGAGCAGGTTCGCCGCCAGCTCTGCGACCGGCGCGTATGCCTCTTCCTCGGCGACGAAGCTCGGGTAGTCGTGAAAACGCTGTGGATCCAGCAGGCGCAGCCGTCCGAAGTGACCGGCACGACCAAGCTGCTCGGGCGTAGCGGTCAACAGCAATACATCGGGCGTTGTCAGCGCGAGTTCTTCGACCAATTGGTAAGCGAGACTGGTCTCGTGCTCACTCCAAGCGAGGTGATGGGCCTCGTCGACAATCAACATATCCCACTCGCCGGCGAGCGCCGCGCGAGCCACCTCGGGTGACGAGGTGAGAAAAGACAGGCTGCACAATACGCGCTGCTCGCCTTGGAAAGGGTTGGTGTGATCCGACGCTTCGAAACGTTCCTGATCGAACACCGCAAACGTCAGGTTGAATCGGCGCAGCATCTCGATCAGCCACTGGTTGACCAGCGCTTCGGGCACGATCACCAACACACGCTGTACGCGCTGCGTGAGCACCAGGCGATGCAGAATCAGGCCGGCTTCGATGGTCTTTCCCAGGCCGACCTCGTCGGCCAACAGCACGCGCGGCGCCGCACGCGAGGCGACTTCCGCCGCAATGAAAAGCTGGTGAGCAATCAGGTCGATACGCGCGCCTTGCAGACCATAAACGGGCGAAGACCACAGCGTGGCTTGCTGTAGCCACGATTGATAACGCAGGGTGAACCAGATGTCCGGATCGATACGCCTGGCCAACAGCTTGTCTTGCGGCCGATTCAAACGAAGGCGGTCGCTCAGGTCCTGCTCGGGCAGACTGACCTCGTCGCCATCGGACGTCACGGCATGGTAGACCAAGGTGCCGTCCCGCTCTTCGACGGAAACGACCTGCAACTCCTTGCCCGCCTGGTCCTGGATGCGATCGTCCGCGGCAAACCGCACCCGGCTCAACGGTGCGTTGCGTGCTGCGTAGTTGCGGGTCTCGCCGCTCGCCGCGAAACGGATCAGCACATGCCGCGCGTCGGCCTCCTCGACGATACCCAGGCCGAGGTCGGGTTCCGCCTCACTGAGCCAGCGTTGTCCGGCCACAAATTCCGTCTGCACGTCGTCGATCCAAATCTGCGAAAGGGTCGGCATTGTAGCGGCTGCGACCGCAACGAAGTAGTCACTATCATCCGCTGCGAGATTGGCAATGTGTGGTGCGCTTCGCCATAATCGCGGCCCTTTGACAGCGGGGTACTTGCCGGCATGTGGTTTCGAAATCTGCAGTTGTATCGATTGAGCGAGCCGTTCGGGCTCGACCCCGAAGCCCTGCACGAGACCCTGCAGCAGCACGCCTTCAAGCCATGCGCCGGCCTTGATACCCATCGTGTGGGTTGGGTGCCGCCGGCCGGTCGCGATGCGACCCAGCTGGTACACGCCACTGCCGGGCGGCTGATGATCTGCCTGCGCCGTGAGGACCGCATCCTGCCGGCGGCGGTGATCCGCGAACACGTCGAAGAGAAGGCCGAAGCAATCGCAGAAGCCGAAGCACGCCCGGTCGGCCGCAAGGAAAAACAGCGCATCAAGGAAGAGGTCATCGTCGACCTGCTGCCGCGCGCTTTCACCCGCTCAAGCCATCTTTACGCCTATATCGATCCCAAGGACGGCTGGATCGTGATCGACAGCGGTACGGCCAAGAAAGCCGAAGAACTGTTGAGCACCCTGCGCGAAACGCTCGGCAGCCTGCGCGCCAAGCCGCTGGCGGTGCAACGCTCCCCGGCAAAGACCTTGACCCAATGGCTGGAGAAAAAGCCGGCGCGCGAATTCGTGCTGGGCGATGAATGCGAACTCAAGGAGCCGGTCGACAACGGCGGCGTTATGCGCGGCAAACGCATCGATGTGGCCAGCGCCGAGGTCAAATCGCATCTCGATACCGGCATGATGGTCGCCAAGCTCGCCGTGGATTGGCAGGAACGGATCAGTTGCCTGCTGTGCGACGACCTGGGTATTCGTCGCCTGCGGTTTCTCGATCTGGTCATGGAGCAGGCCGCAGAGGTCGATGCCGACCGACGCCCTCGCCCGCTTCGATGCCGACTTCGCCCTGATGAGCATGGAATTGGCGAACTTTCTGCCCGCGGTGGTCGACGCCTTCGGCGGGCTCGACGAGGACTGACTTACAGCGATTGCTCAGCCTTCGTCTTGTGCGCCGCCTTGCACCAGGCGGTCAACCACCAGGGCGGCCGCTGCCATGCCGAAACTCGCCGTTACCGGCATGCAGGCGCCAAAGCCGGCACAGTTAAGCGAGCCTTCCACTGTAGTCTCGCAGGCGCTCTCCGGCGCGCGCTGCGGCTCGTCGGACCAGACGCAGGGAATGTCGAAACGCCGCTTGGGATTCGACGGAAAACCGTAGGCCTGGCGCAGTAGCTTGCGCGTTTTCGCCAACAGTGGATCTTGTTCGGTCTTGCGCAGATCTCCGACACGGATTCGCGTCGGGTCACGCTGACCGCCCGCCCCACCCGTGGTGACAATCGCCTGGCGGCGTCGTTTACAGGCGGCGATCAACGCCGCCTTGACCCGAAAATTGTCGACGCAGTCGATCACCCAATCGTGATCGGCACTGACCACGCTGTCGATGTTGTCGGGCGTAACGAAATCCTCGATGCAGGTCACCCGACAGTCCGGGTTGATCGTGCGAATACGTTCGGCGAGCACCGCAACCTTGGCCTTGCCGAAATCCGGTTCGGTCGCCGGTAACTGACGATTGACGTTCGATTCGGCGACATGATCCATGTCGACCAACGTCAATGATCCGACCGCGCTGCGTGCCAGCGCCTCGACCACCCACGAGCCGACACCGCCGACACCGATCACGCAGACGCGCGCGCCGCTCAGCCTTTCCAGTGCTGCTTGACCGTAGAGCCTGGCGATACCGCCGAACCGTCGCTCGAAATCCAAGCCCATTTCCCCTGCAAAGTGCTTTACACGTTATATTAACGGCCTGACGGTCGTACCGGCGCATTTCTCATCTGGCCCTGGTCATCGCCGATGTCGATCGACCGTGATGCACTTTTTACGGCAGGCTCGACCTGCACCAACCGCTGCCAGCTAGATGCCCGCTAACCTCCAGCAAATCGACGATCTCTACCATCTGTTTCTGAACGACGTGCCACTGCTGGATGTTCGCGCGCCGGTGGAGTTTGCCGAAGGTGCTTTCCCGCTGGCGGTCAATCACCCTTTGATCGACGATGAAGAGCGGCGCCGCATCGGCATCGAGTACAAGCACGCCGGCCAGGACAAGGCGATCGAGCTGGGCGAGCAGTTGGTCAGCGGCACAACCAAGCAACAACGCATCGCGCGCTGGAAGGCCTTCCTCGACGCGCACCCAAACGCCGTGCTGTACTGTTTTCGCGGTGGCATGCGTTCGAAGATATCCCAGCGCTGGCTGGCCGAAGAGACCGGGATCGAATGCCCGCGGGTGCACGGCGGCTACAAGGCGATGCGGCGCTTCCTGCTGCAGCAAGTCGAAACCGACAGCGCCGAGTGCCGACCGGTGGTGATTGGCGGCAGAACGGGCGTCGGCAAGACGCGTTTGCTGCAGCGATGCGCGTTCAATATCGACCTGGAAGGCCTGGCCAACCACCGGGGCTCGGCATTCGGCCACCATGCCCGACCGCAGCCTACACAGATCGACTTTGAAAACGCCATCGCCATCGCCTTGATGAAGCACGTCGCCGCCGGTAATCGACACTTCGTTGTCGAGGACGAAGGCCGCAACATCGGCAGCCGGCATATACCGCCCTGTTTCTTTGCGCGTCTGCAATCCGCGCCCGTCGTGATCCTCGAGGCCAGCGACGCGCAGCGCGTCGAAATCACCCTGCAGGAGTATGTCCATGATGCCCTGGCCGAATTCAATACCGAGTACGGTGACGCCGAAGGATTCCAGCACTGGGCGGACTATTTGCAGAACAGTCTGGATCGGATCAGCAAGCGCCTCGGCGGAGAACGCCATGCAACCGCCCGCGGGCTGCTTGTCGAGGCCATCGAGAGGCACGCTGCCAGCGGTGACACGGCCGCGCACGCCGCCTGGATCGAGTATCTTCTGAATGAGTACTACGATGGAATGTATGAATATCAGCTCAGCAAAAAAGCCGAGCGCGTCGTGTTTCGCGGCGACAAGACGGCTGTGGCCGAGTTTATTCAGCACGAGTTCGCTATCCGAACCCACCCCTGAAACACCCGCCAACCGCGGCACAAGGGTGCAACACTGTGTGCCGTTGAAAGCGCTTCACAGCGCGAGCCTGACCGCTTGGTTCAAACGGATCGGTACTGCGACGCTATTAATGATCGCCGGCACACCGCTATGTGCGAATGCGTTGAATTCTCAAGCCGTCTTCGAGAACAGCGAAGATGCGGTGTACCAGGTCAGGGTCATCAACAGACAGACCGGCAAGAAGAACACCATCGGCTCCGGCTTCATCTACCAGTACGACAACCGGCTCGCCACCAACTACCACGTCGTCAGCACCTTCATCGACAAGCCCGACGATTTTGAGTTGCGCTACCTGGCGTCGAACGGCAGCGAGGGTGCGCTGCGCCTGGTCGCCGTCGACGCGGTACACGACCTGGCGCTGGTCGAGGCCGACCATCCACTCGGCGCACCCTTCACCGTCGGTGAGCCGCCGCCTAAAGGCGCGACGCTGTTCGCCATGGGTAATCCGCTCGATCTCGGCCTGTCGATCGCCGCCGGCACCAACGGCGGCGTGCTCAGCCAGACCGATGAGAGTCGAATCCTGTTTTCCGGCAGCCTGAACCCGGGCATGAGCGGCGGACCAACGTTCGATGAACAGGGCGTGGTCGTCGGTATCAATGTATCCACCGCAAGCAACGACATCAGTTTCATCGTGCCTGCGCGCTACCTCGAACGCATCCCGGTGATTGATGAGGCATCGCCGAAGACGTTTCTCAAGGTGATCGGCAATCAAATCCACGACTATCAGGTCGGCTACATCGATCGCATCAACAACGCTGCGTGGCCGCCGACCGACATTCGACATATCCGTGCGCCCGGCTCCGTATCGCCGACGATCCGCTGTTGGGACGGCAGCCCCAAGCAAGACCCGGAAGACCTCTATCGCCGCTACAGCATCCGTTGTCAGAACGAGAATGATATCTACCTGACGGACCGCCTGAACGTAGGCCGCATCATCTACGAGTACCTGTGGCTCGAATCGGATCAGCTTGAACCGATGCGCTTCTATCGGCTGTACAGCTCGCTGAACAACAGCCAGTTCAGTGCGGGCGCGAAGAAAGACGATGTGACACGGTTCCGCTGCACGACCCGCTTTGTCGACGTCAACGGTCACGATTTCAAAACCACAATATGTAAAAGGGATTATAAAAATTATCCGGGCTTGAGCGATGTGTTATTCACCGCCGCCATGCTCGGCGAAGAGCGCACCGGATTTATATTCAATATTGATTTATCCGGCACCGACTATAACGCGGCGGTTCGCCTGATCGCCCGGTTTCTCAAGGAAATCCGATGGCAGCCCTGATCATCGAAATTCAGAATCGCCACGACCATCGATTTTATAAGGTCACCAAGTCGACCCTACGAGTCGGTCGGGCGCTAGACAACGACATTATCATCGCCGACCCCTCGGTTTCGCCCTATCACTTCAACCTGCAGCAGCGTGAGGATGGCCGCTACGAGTTGCGTTCACTGGCCGACGAAAACGGTATTCGCGTTCGCGGTAAACAGGTCAATGACACGATCAGCCTCGAACGACTGCCGTTGAGTTTCGAGGCCGGGCGCACGCGTGTGCGTATTCTTGAACAATCGCACCCGGTCGCGCCGACCCGCCTGATCAGCTGTCGTAACGGCAGCGCCTGTATCTTTGGCCATTGGGGATGGGCGGTGCTGTTGTTTGCGGCATTCATGGTCGTCAGCAGCCTCGAAACCTACCTTTCCACGCCTTTCATGCTGACTTGGGAATCTTTCGGCGAAACCTTGCTCACCAACACGGTCGGCGTGATCGTGCTCGCGGCGGGACTGTTCGTGGTCAACAGGCTGGCGTCTCATCATTGGGATTTCCCGGCATCACTGAGCCTGGTGAGTTTGATCCTTATCGCGAGCATCCTGATTGAAGGTGTAATTCCCTACGTAAATTACATCTTTACAACTGACCTGCCCGGCTACGCAATCACGCTGGCGTGGAGCATCGTGCTCATGCCGTGGATCATTGGATGGTTTCTAATTCGCTTAAATCACGCCAATGTTCTCGCTGGTGCCGTCGTGGTGATCGCCGTACTGGTACCGAATGCATTTCTCAACATCAAAGCTGTCGCAGATCGCTACAACCTACTCAACGACTTCAGTCCGGCTGCTTTTTATAGCGACGATCTGGTGCCGTGGGATCATCGTTTACAGGACACTATTTCGATCGATGAATTCGCTGAAACGAGTTTGCAGAACCTTAAATCATCGACAAAAAGATAAAACTAATACTGCATAGCCTTACCAATTCACATTTTAAGAACCTTAGAAGTTGCAAGCGCTACTATCGGTCGCTATATTTTGCCGCCGTAGAGTTTTCTACATTTGCCTCTTTTAAGTTTTAAGAGGCTGCTGGCAAACATGAACTGGAGTCCGTGAATGGCGAGAAAAAGTCTTTCAGACCTGAGTGCTGAAGAACTGTACGAAATGGCACGCCTGCGTGAAGAACAAGAGGAAGCAGAAGCAAAGGAAGCTACCCGTGCTCAAATCGATGAACTGAAAGCGAAGCGACGCGACGTCGTGGCGCGCCAACGCAAAGAGCTGGCCGCTATCGATGCCGAGATCCGTAGCCTGGGTGGCCGTGCACCGCGCCGTAAAAGCCGCAGCAGCGGTGGCAGTGTGACCGATCAGGTGATGGAGATCGTCGGTAAGAGCAAGAAGATCACTACCAAGCAAATCAAAGCCGAACTCGATAAACGTGGCGTTATCGCCAACAACCTTGCTCAAACCCTGGCCTATCTGAAACGTCAGGGAAAACTCACGTCACCTGCCCGCTCGGTTTACTCCGCAGCGTGAAGCAAGTACGTACTTGAAAAAGAACCGCCCTGAAGGGCGGTTTTTTTTTGCGCGCCGCTGGTGCGAACCGGTCATCCACCAGGGTTTATTGCCCTGAACCCAAGGCTGGGTTAGCGTGTCTACCAATCCATCATCGAACTCTTCTTCGATCCGAATCGACCCGCAATGAGCGACAAGCTGCCTCGTAGCATTCGAACCCTGATCGCGCTCGCGGTCCTCGTGCTTTCCCTGCTGGCGTTGTTGCTCGTTCTAACCATCAGCGAGTCGACGCTAACTGTTCAGTCGCACCTGGAAGACAGCTCGCCCTGGCTGCGCTACGGCTGGTGGGGGTTGATGATACTCGGCGGCCTGTTGAGCGGCTGGCTGGTTTGGCGTGTACTCAATCCACGCAAGCGCACCAAACCGGCAGAGAACAAAGAGCCTGCAGCTCCCAGCGAAGCCGACGTGCATGCCGCGATCGAACAGGCAGAGGCCTTGGGTGCAGATACCAGGGAGATCCGCAACGAACTGGCCGAGCTTCGCCGACGCAAGGAGACCGGCCAGGTACACGTCGCGTTGTTCGGCGAGATATCCACGGGCAAATCGTCACTGGTCAATGCCTTGCTACCCAACGTCGAAATCGAAAGCGATGTTCGCGGCGGCACTACCCGCGAACTGACACAGTATCGGTGGAAAAGCCCCGCCGGCGACGCGCTGCTGATAACCGACATGCCGGGTACCGAAGAGGCGGATGGCACCCTCGACCGCCTCGCAGCCGACGAAGCAAAGCGTGCACATATCGTCATCTATGTGACCGACAGCGACATCAATCGTGCCCAGGATGCAGCGCTGCGTGAATTGATGGCGCTGAACAAACCCCTGGTATTGGTGCTGAACAAAACCGACCGGTACAGCGAAGCCGATGCGCAGGCCTTGTCCGACAAACTGCAACGTGTGATCGCCGACCATCCGCACGGCCATTTCGTTCGGGTATCGGCGGCCACTCAACGCCAGCTCGTTCGCCTGTTACCGGATGGCGGCGAGCAGATCGAAACGCGCAACATCGCCCCCCAGGTCGCACCCTTGGGGCTCACGCTGCAACGCATCCTCGACAGCGACCAACACATCCTCGACGAACTGCGCGACAGCGCCACCTTCGTGCTCGCCTCGCAACAGCTCGACGAGGCACTCGCGGTCTCGCGCAAAGCCAGGGCAGAAAAGCTTGTCGATCAATATTCCGTCAAAGCCGTGGTCGGCGCATTGGCCGCGCTGACGCCTGGCTCGGATATCCTGATCCAAGGATGGTTGGGAACGCAGATGATCAAGGAGCTCTCTGCGCTGTACGACATCAAGGTTCGCAAGGTAGATACCGATCTGCTGCTGGAGCTGGTGCAGAAGCACGTCGGTCGCGCCCATACGCTGCTGTTGGCGGTAGCCGGCAATGCGCTCAAGGCCTTTCCCGGCGTCGGTACGCTGGCCGGCGGTGCGTTGCATGCGGTGGCCTACGGCATCATCTTTCGAACCCTCGGACGCGCGTTGACCACGACATTGGCGACCCGTGGCGAGCTCCACCCCAGACAGACCGCCCAGTTGTTCAAGGATACGCTCGGTGAAAATATGGAAACGTCTGCGCGTGGCGTGGCCAAGCTGGTTGTCCAGCAAGCCCGCGACGCCCGACAACAACCCTGATACCGCGGGCGACAGCCACCTTGCGCTCGCTCGCGAAAGCCTGCGCGAGCTGTTGGCCGATGAGCGCGTACCCGAAGAGGTACGGTCATCGCTGGCCGACGACTACCGCGAAGTGCAAACGATGCTCGACAAGCTGGAGCACGGCCATATACACATCGCCGTGTTCGGCCGCGTCAGCGTGGGCAAGTCCGCATTGGTCAATGCCCTGCTCGGCCAAGCCGTTTTTTCCACCAGCCCCTTGCACGGCGAAACCCGTACCGTGCAACAGGGACAATGGCACGAGTTTCAGGACGGCAACGTCTTTCTGATCGATACTCCCGGCATCAATGAGGTAGATGGCGAAGGCCGCGAACAACTCGCCAAGGACGTCGCCAACCGTTCGGATCTGGTGTTGTTCGTGGTCGACGGCGACCTGACCCATATCGAGTTGCAGGCACTGCGCGCACTGGCCAAGCAGGAACGCCCGCTGATCCTGGTGCTCAACAAGATCGACCGCTACAACCAACATGAACGTGAGGTACTGGGCAACGTCTTGCTGGAACGCACCCGCGGCCTGATCAATCCGGCCAACCTGGTGTTCGCCGCGGCACAACCGGTACCGCAGTGGGTGATCAGGGTCGACGAGGCGGGTAATGAGGTGGAGCAACAACGCCAGCCGCCGCCGGATATCGCCGAACTCAAGGCGCGTCTATGGAAGGTTATCGAGGCGGAGGGCAAGACGCTGGCCGCACTCAATGCCTCGCTGTTCGCCGGCGAACTCAGCGACCAGGTCGCCGATCGCGTACTCGGCGCCCGCCGCACGCTGGGGGATCGCGTGATTCGCACTTGGTGTATCGCCAAGGGTGTGGCGGTTGCAATCAACCCGGTGCCGGTCGCCGACTTGGTTGCGGCCGCGGTGGTCGACGTCACTATGGTGGTCCATCTCTCGAAGGCCTACGGGCTGCCGCTGAGTCGCAACGAGGCCGGCAGCCTGGTGAAGACGATCGGCGCGCAGATGCTGCTGCTGATGGGCACGGTGTGGGCGGTGCATCTGGTTTCCACGGCGTTGAAGCTGGGCACCGGCGGCCTGTCTGCCGCAGTCACCGGCGCTGCGCAGGGCGCAGTTGCCTACTACAGCACCTACGTGGTCGGACGTGCCGCCGAGCGTTACCTCGCCAACGGCAAATCGTGGGGCGATGCAGGCCCCAAACTCGCAGTGCGCGAGATACTCGACAGCCTGGATCGCGACTCGATCATCGACCAGGCCAAGAAAGACATCCGCCAGCGCTTGCGCCCCGGCGAACAGGCAGGTTGAGCCGATATCGACGACGCTGGCCGTCGACACCGGTCTAGTAGAAAAGGATCAACGCAGAAACTTGCTCGCCATACCGAGCACATCGTCGATGACCGATCCGTCCTTATCGGCATCGAGAAAGCTCGCCAACATGCCGCCGATCCCGCTGTCCTGACCGCCCGCGAGTTGGTTGACCGATCCCGCACCGACCGCCGAACCGAATCCGTTCTTCGACATCGCCCCCATGGCCACGCTGGCCAGCACCGGCAACATCTGCTTCAGGATGCCACTGTCGATACCGGTGCTCTCTGAGGCCTTGGCCGCGACTTGACGGCTGACGTCCTTGCTACCGAACACGTGGCCGAGAATGCCGTTACCTTCGTCAACCGTCGACGGATCACCGAGTTTCTGTGGCTGCTCCAGATACTGACTGTGATTGCCGTTGGCCAGCGCACCGATCAGGTCGTCTAAGCCCTGCGGTTCGCTGGCGTTGCGACTTATCCCGCGCGACAAGGCCGGGATCAATGCCCCCATGGCCGACCTGGCCTGCCCCTCGTCAAGCTGAAAGCGATTTGCCACCTGGCTGACGACATCGCCGCCCTGCGCACCCATTACCATTTCCAACAGATTCATGGCTCGTCCTCCCCTCGGATCAACCCGAAAACGATACGGGGCGGCCACCTCGGCACAGCCCCATGCTCTACCAATCCCGCCGCCACGGCAGACAGCGGGGATCACGTCGGAGCGGCAACCTTCATCACCAACTGGACAACGCCCCAAACCACAAGAATGAATGCGACAGTAAGAAAAATGCCGACGAAGATGAAGTCACGCGCCCGCCCGTGTTTGAAGTCGCGTTCGCGGGTGGCGTTCTTCTGCACCCCGAAGAATGATGAGGCCACGCTGGCAAGCACCTGAAAAAAAGACAGTTTATCTTTCTGCTCGGCCACGTCGCTGACACCTCGACCAAATTCAGTTCGTTATAGCTGCGCAGTTTGCCAGAATTTCCCTGTACCGTCTGAGGTTTCCCAGCGTTTTTAAAGACATAGGTCAAGCCGCCGATAAAGTTTCAGCGCAACACTGCACCGAGGAAAGGGATGGCGGAAATCAGTCTGACGGAATTGGCTGTTCTCGTGGTGGAACCGTCATCCACCCAACGTCGAATCATCAACCGGGCACTGGAAAACAACGGCATCTGTTCGATCATCGAAGCCGATTCCGGGGAGCAGGCACTGACCCTGTTGGACCAGGAAGAACCCGACCTGGTGATCAGCTCCTTATATCTGCCTGATATGACCGGTACCGACCTGGTCCACAGGATTCGTGAATCAAAGTCGCACCCGGACACCCCGTTCATGCTGATCTCCAGCGAGACGCGTTTTCGCTATCTCGACCCGATCCGCCAGGCCGGCGTTGTGGGCATTCTGCCCAAACCCTTTACCGACGCCGAGCTCAACACCGCGTTGAGCACCACGTTGGACCTGTTGGACGAAAACCCGATGGAGATGGGCGAACTGGACGCCGATGCCCTGCAGGTGCTGGTGGTTGACGACAGCCCGTTCGCGCGCAAACACATCGCGCGCATTCTCGGTTCATTGGGTATCCAGCGTATCGATCAGGCCGAAAACGGCCTGCATGCCTTGGAGATGCTCAACCAGAACTTCTATGACTTCGTCGTCACCGACTACAACATGCCGCACATGGACGGCAAAGAACTGGTCGACCACATCCGCCAACAGTCGACCCAGTCTTCGCTACCCGTACTGATGGTAACCAGCGAAGAAAATGAAAACCGCCTCGCCGCAGTGCACGAGAGCGGCGTTTCGGCGATCTGTGACAAACCGTTTGAACCGTCGACGGTGCGCCAGTTGATCCGACAGATGGTGGCAACGACCGACTGAGCCGGCTTCAGCCGTCGCGCATCCGACGCTTGGTAAACCGCGTGGCCTGCGCGTCGGCAGGATTATCGGGCCAGTAGTGCTTGGGGTAACGACCCCGCATCTCCTTTTTGACCTCGTTGTAGGCGCCCGCCCAAAAGGCGGATAGATCCGACGTGACCTGCAGCGGCCGTCCCGCCGGCGATAGCAGATGTAGTACGAGCGGCACCTTGCCATGAGCCAACTGCGGGCTTTCGTGCATCCCCAACACCTCCTGCAGCGGGACCGCCAGCACTGCACCATCGTCCACCGCATAGTCGATGCTGCGCCGGGTACCGGCCGGGGTGTCGAGATGCGTCGGCAACAGCGCATCCAGTTGTTGCATGCGCTCCCAGCCCAAAAAGGCGGTCAGCATGTCGGCTAATGATAGCTTGCGCAGTTGCGCCACCCCCACGCCCGGCTTCAACCAGGGCGCCAGCCATTCGTCGAGATTGTCCAGCAAGGCTTTTTCCGAGACGTCGGGCCAGTCCTTGTCGGGATCGACGCTGCGCATCCACATCATTCGCGCACGCAGTTGCGCCGGATCTTTGAACACGCTGAACAGACCTTGCCTGCGCAACTGCTCGAACAGTACCTGATCGACCGGATCATCAGGTCCAAGCGCATCGGCTTTTTCGCTGAGCGTGATTGCGTCGAGCCGGCGCACGCGCCGTGCGATCACGTCCTGTTGTTTTGCATCCCAGCGCACCTCTCTACGCGACACGATCGCATCGGCGAACAGCTCGTCGAACTCAACGTCCGACAATGGCGCGGCGAGCCGAATCACGCCATCACGTCGACCGGCGTCGACCTCGCCGACCGCCAGGTAGCGTGCCCCCGCCAGGGGATCGGATTCGCGCAACATTGCGGCGCGACCGTTGCGCATTAAGTAGCGCCGACCGTCTGCCGACGTGCACATCGCGACGCGGTCCGGATACGCCAGCGCAAGCGCCCTGCCCGGCGACATCACGGTCGCACTGTTGTCGCCTCGATCGCCCAGCAGGCGCATCAATTGCTGCGCCGTCTGGTCGATCCGACGCAGACCGATGGCGTTGCGCACCCCCGCCTTGTCGGAGCGCCAATTGGCGAGTGCATCCAGTCGCGAGCTAATGTCAGCACCGCCGTCGATACGCCGATCGGCGCGTAGCGGATCGCGTTCCGACAACAGGGCGGCGATATCCGCCGCCAGCCGGCGCGCCTTTTGAGCACCCGCACCGGCCAGAAGGTGCGCCAGGCGCGGGTGCACCGGCAGCCGGGCCATGTCGCGACCCACGGCGTTGATCCGCCCCTCTGCATCGACCGCACCGAGCTGATGCAACAGGTCGGCCGCCTGCGTCCAATGCGCTTTGCTGGGTGGATCGAGCCAGCGCAGCTGATCGGCCGAATCGACGCCCCAGTTCGCAAGTTCCAAGACGAAAGGCGCCAGATCCGCCTCACCGATTTCGGCGGGTGTCCAATCGGTCAAGCGTTGCTGGCGGGCGGTCGACCATGCCCTGAAACAGCTTCCAGGCCCCAAGCGCCCGGCACGCCCGCTGCGCTGCAACGCCGAGGCCTTGCTGATCCAGCGAGTTTCCAATCGGGTCAGGCCGGTATTCGGATCGAACAGCGGCTTGCGCGCCAGTCCGCTGTCGACGACCGCACCGATCCCCTCGATCGTCAGGCTGGTTTCGGCGATGTCGGTCGACAAGATGACGCGACGCTGTTGGCCGTGACCGTACAGCACCCTGTCCTGCTCTTCGGCGCTCATGTCGCCGTATAACGATTCAACGCGCAGTGTCTTGCCCCAGCGTTCGATCGCTTGTTCGCGCAGCGCATCGATCTCACGCCGGCCAGGCAGGAAGACCAGCACATCGCCGCTCGTTTCGTCGATCGCCTGAGCCAAGGCGCGCAGACAGGCAGGCACGGGATCGCGGAGTTCGGCATCCTGGTCGGCATGCCGGATCGACACCGGAAAGGTACGGCCTTCGACGGACAACACCGCCGCCGGCAGCAGTCTGGCCAGCGGCGCAGCGTCGATCGATGCCGACATCACGAGCAGCCGCAGGTCTTGCCGCAGACTGTCGACAACATCGAGCGCCAAGGCCAGCGACAGGTCGGTCTGCAGGTTACGTTCGTGAAACTCATCGAAGATCAGCAGACCGACATCGCTGAGCTCGGGATCGGCCTGCAGGCGACGCAGCAGGAGCCCCTCGGTCAGCACCTCGATCCGGGTGTCGGCCGATACCTTACGGTCGAAGCGCACCTGGTAGCCGACGGTTCCACCGACGGGTTCGTTCAGCAACGCCGCCATGCGTCGTGCCGCCATGCGCGCCGCCGGCCGTCGCGGCTCGAGCATCACGATCTTGCGCCCGGCAAGCCAGGCTTCGTCCAGCAGCAGCAACGGCGCCAGAGTCGTTTTTCCCGAGCCGGGCTCCGCACTGAGTATCAGGTGGCCATCACGCAAAGCCGCGCACAATTCGGCCGCCCTAGCCTTGACTGGCAGATCAGGCAGTTCGCCCATGGTGGCTTTTTGTCGTTTCACTGGCTATCTTCCGAAAACGGTGACGTCTGCCTCGCTCTGCGTGGCACGTCTGCCGGGGTGGGAACCTTTCGCCAGCCCCCGCGGACGAAGTGACGTGCCGGGCGCCGGAACGGCGATCCGCAAAGGCCAAGACTTGCGCCGCGAAACACGGCAGATACGGGTTCAGTTTCTCCCGGATCGATCGAAAAACTAACCAGTGCCGACAGCGATATGGAACTTTTCACTGTGCCGATTCTACCTGTAGCCGCCGCGCGCGGATAACACCCCACGCAGCCATGCAACGCACCGCACGCGAAGCCCGGTTTGCCGCCATCGTCATGGCCGCCACGCTGCTGTTTTGTGGCGTGGCCGCGCTGTTCCTGATGTATCGGCACGGCAGCAGCACCGAGCTCGAACGCGTGCAACAGCGCGGCGAACTGGTCGTGGCTACCCGCCACGCCCCCACCGTGTACCACCAGGGGGCCGAAGGCCCGGATGGCTTCGAAGTAGCCTTGATCCGCGCATTCGCCAAGCACCTCGGGGTCAAACCCAAGTTCGTGTTTCCCGAAACCCTGGATGACCTGTTGGGGGCGACCTCGAGCGGCAAGGTCAACATGGCCGCCGCCGGCCTGACCGCGACAGCACAGCGAAGAGAACGTGTGAGCTTTTCGTTTCCCTACGAGTACGTCACCGAGCAGGTGGTGTACCGGCGCGGTACCAAGCGGCCGAAAAGCCTGGATGAGATTGCTGAAGGCGAGTTGCATGTCGTTGCCGACTCGAGTCACGAGGAAACGCTCAACCGGCTGAAGACCAATGATCGTCCCAACCTGACGTGGCAAAGGTACGTCGGTATCGGCACCGAGACGCTGCTGTCACAACTCGACGAAGGTAAACTACGCCTGACCGTGGTCGACTCCAACGAAGTCGAGCTGAGCCGGCGGGTGTACAAGCATGCAGCCACTGCATTCGAGCTTGGCGACCCGCAACCCATCGCCTGGGCCTTTCCGCGACGCGGAGACGGCACGCTGCTCAGCGCAGCCAATGATTTCTTGCGCCAAGCGCAGAAGACCGGTCATCTGCAGCGTCTGCAAGCACGCTATTTCGGCCACTCGGGGCGCATGAACTTCGTCGACACGCGCGATTTCTGGCGCCACGTGCGCGACCGCCTGCCCGACTATCAACACCTTTTTGAAGAAGCCGCCGACATCACCGGGATCGACTGGCGCCTGCTGGCGGCCATCGGTTATCAGGAGTCACATTGGCAAGCAGATGCTGTCTCGCCCACCGGTGTACGTGGCATCATGATGCTGACTCAGGGCACCGCACGCCAGGTCGGCGTCACCGATCGCAACGATCCGCAGCAGAGCATTATCGGCGGCGCCAAGTATCTCAAGGTGGTCGGCCGCAAGATCCCGACCAGGATCAAGGAACCACACCACCTGTGGTTGACGCTGGCCGGGTACAACGTGGGTTTCGGTCACCTCGAAGATGCCCGCATCCTGACCGAACGCGACGGCGGCAATCCGGACCTGTGGTTGGAAGTGAAACAGCGTCTGCCGTTGCTGACGAAAAAGGAATACTACTCGACTGTTAAGAACGGCTTCGCACGCGGTAATGAGCCGGTTAACTATGTCGACAACATCCGCAACTACTACGATCTGCTCGTGTGGTACACCACGACCACCGATGTTGCGACGCGCGACCGCCTGTTGGCCGCCGAAGAAGAGCAGAAACCGGATCTGTAGACGCCATCAGGCGTTGCAGCCGGAAGCCATACCGACTGCAACGCAAAGGGACTACTTCAAGATAGGACGTGCGTTGGCGTGTTGCACCGGACGATTGTTCGGATGGTGCACAGCTTCGGCAAAACGCTCGATCTGTTCAAGCGACGCCGTAACCGGGTTCTTCATGACCAGCCAGGTGACGCCTTCGGTGCACGGCGGCGTGGTCAACGAACCGTTGTAGCGATAGTAGTCGCGCACCTGGGGCAACAGGTCTTCCGCCACGGCCTCAACCGCCAACTTGTCGCCCGCCTTCTGCGGCATGTTCGCCCACGCCTGCTCCAACGCGGCGTTCTTGGCACCCTCGTCGAACATCACGGCAACGACAGCAAGATTGCCTTCGCTGTCTGCGTGCACCAGGTGTGCTTCAAGCGGATACGATTTGCCCTCGATCTGGTTCTCACTCGGTGCGTGAAAATGGAACTGCTTGAGCTCGTAGTCATGGCCACCGAGCGTCAAAACACTGCCGGGCGCATAGTTGATCTGAACCGTGTGGCCGTTGTTGAGGATTTCATTGCCACCCGCCTGATAGCGAAACCCGAGCGGTTCCATTTCCGCTTCGACAAAGCGCGTCAGGTTGATTGGCGACTGGTTCTTGCCGGAACCACAGGTTGCAAACGCCGGGTTCAATTCAGCCCAGTGCGCCGGGCCTTCTTCGCCGGCATAGCCCCAATGACCGGACTCTGCTGCGGCACCCCAATGAGACACCGCGAGCAGCCCTGCCGCGACAAACAATCGTTTCATTGATTTAAACCTCATTTCAATGATGAAAGTGCGGCGAAAATAAATACTAAATCCTGTGCCGAGGCAAGCGCGTTGAAGGGGTATGGCACATACATTTCGTCGCTCGTGCGGCCGGCCGGGCGACGCTGCGTTCGTCAGAGGTCGTACCAGGGAACATCCAGCAACGCACGGGCTACCCCGACCACCGCGCACACGAGACCGCAGGCAATCACGGTCACGCCCCACGCGTGCTCTACGCGCGTTGCAAAGGCACGCATGGTGTCGCTGTCGAGCAGCGATGGGTCGAGCGAACCGGCCATGATCATGAACAGCAGCCCGGTCATCGCACCGACACCGACGCCCACCAATGCGCCGTCGCCGGTGGGCGGTAAGACACCCCGGCATCGCCTGACAAACCAATGCGCAGCGGTCACGTAGACCAGGGCGGACGTCGGGGCAATGACCCAAGCCGCTCTCGACGCCGCCCAATCGGGCGATACCAGCCCGATCACGAACACCAGCAAACCGCCAACGGCGCCGGCAAAGGCGCCGGCGATGATCTTGGCGTCGGCACAGAACACGCGCGAAAGCTTGTCGGTGCGACCATATAGCGCGCCGACCGGCAATCCGACGAGGGCACCGGCCAGCACCAGCATATTGAGGCTGACCTGTCCGCCGCTCTGCCAGGTCACCAGCAGCATCGCGACGAACGTGAGATTGGCGACCATCACGGTCAGGCGCATGCTGCCGTAGAACAGCGCAGTCAGCGCCGATGCCCCCACGGCACCCACCAGGATGGCGGCCATGAGCGGTAGATGATCTCGCAGGAACTCAACCAGAACGACAAAGATAAAGCCGAAGATGACACCCACGAGCGCCCAGATCGCCGCCCGCAGTAAGGTCGATTCAAGCCGCTGAGGCCACGGCGTCGACTGCATTGCACTGCCCTCCCCGATACAACTGAATGGGGCAGTTTCAATAAGAGCACATGCGTGCCTTAAATGCGAACCACCGGGCCGGGCACGTCATCGGATTCGTCAATAGCCTGTATTTCGCTGACGGGATAGACGGGCATGCGGCCCTGTGCGAAGACGCTCAGGATGTTCGGATAGGCGCTCCGCGCCGACGATGGATCGGCATATTTCGGCGGGTAGTCAGAGCCCGAGCGACTCGGCTTCCATCGACAAGAACACCTGATAGGCGTTGCGCCGGTTGGCCTCATCGAACGCCGGCATATCTTCGAAGCGGCTCCAGTCTGCGCCTTCGTACGCGCTGGCAAAATCCTGGAAGTCTTCGACCGCTGCGCCCATGATCTCGCGCAGATAGGCCAGGTAGTCGCGCGTGCTGGCGACCGCCTTCACTGGATCGGTCGCGGCCGGCCCGTGCCCGGGCACCAATGCGACCAGCTCGTTGGTTTCGAGCATCTGCAGCGTCTCCAGCCAGTGCTTGGTGTCGGCATCGCCGACGAATGGAACTCGCCCTTCAAAGATGATGTCGCCCGAGAACAACACCCTGTCCTGCTTGACGTACAGAGTCAGGTCGCCGTCGGAATGGGCGCTGCCAAGATAGTTGAGCTGAAAATCGATGCCACCGAGTGAAAACGCGTACGCGCCTTCGATCAACTGGTCCGGCTTGACGAGCCGCGTCTCCTCATTTACCCAAGGGTAGAGTGACACGCGGCGTTCATCCAGGCGCTGCGTCGCTGTCGGCGCATCCAGGTATTCGTAGGCACCACGCGGCGCCAGTATCTCCGCGCCTTCGTCTTTGAACACCTGCAGCCCATAGATGTGGTCGGCGTGATAGTGGCTGAGCACCACCTTGACCACGGGTTTGTCCGTCAGTTCGCGAATACGCTGACGCAACGTCCAGGCCAACGACGGTGAACCCAAAGCATCGAACACAACGACGCCTTCGTCAGTCACGACAAAGCCCGCGTTCGAAATAAACCCCTCGTTGTCGGTCGCCGCACCCGCCGCCCCTTCGGCGTAATAGGCATGCTCGGAGACCTGATGGATCGGCACATCCACCGTGACCGGCGGATATTCAATCGCGAACACAGACGACGACCACGCCATCGCCAGCCACATCAACAAACGCATAGCGTCACCCAGATGATTGCTTACAAGTCAGCGCCGCGCGCGGAAGAAATCTCGCAACAGCATGGCGCTCTGTTCCGCCAACACGCCACCTTCACACTGCGTGTAGTGGTTAAAACGTTGATCGGAGGGTAACAGATCAAACATGCTGCCTGCCGCGCCTGAACGCGGATCGGTGGTCGCGAAAACCACGCGATCGACGCGGGCATGCACGATAGCGCCAGCGCACATCGGGCAAGGCTCGAGGGTGACGTACAAGGTGGTACCGGGCAAACGGTAGTTCTGCAGCGTCTGCGCAGCAGCGCGCAGTGCGACGATCTCCGCATGCGCCGTCGGATCGTGCCGCCCTATGGGTTGATTCCAACCCTCTCCGATGATTCGCCCCTCGGCCACCACGACGGCACCCACCGGCACCTCGCCCTGGTCTGCAGCACGCTCGGCCAATGCCAATGCATGCTGCATGAA
>MWSE01000077.1_pt1 | contig 23080 bp, 21 predicted proteins | sample 1021931 | NCBI WGS metagenome assembly MWSE01 (sample SAMN06338154, study PRJNA374545) | mollusc metagenome | biome: marine bay; material: sediment; isolation source: gill 28 cm from animal B | host: Kuphus polythalamius | place: Philippines: Mindanao | collected 2011-09-12 | reverse complement strand
TGCGTCCCTTACCGACAAAAAGAGGAACTTCTGTCGCGAATTGCCGTCTCTCTATTGTGCAGCGCAACAGAATCACTCAAACTCTGTTGTGCACTGCAACACTCGCCGTCCGGCCGAACTTTCTTTGCTCCTTTACGCGCGGAAACACGCACGTTACCGAACGTAACACCTGACCCCTTTTTACGTTACCTTCCGACCCAAAACAGGCCTTTTCCGAGCCGTTAAGACTGGGTTTAAGTCTCTGATTTCCTTTGACAATAATCAATGCCCGCCGGGACAATCGCGGCGTCTGGCAGCCTGCGTCAAGAACAGGTAACAAACTCCGGGCCCGCAGCCGAACAAGTACAGAACGGAATCAAAAACCAAGGCGTGAAAGCCAACGGTGTGCGGTAAGCCAGGACCCGGAAAACACTATCAACAGCTTCATCTTCAACAACCGCGGAGTGATCGAGCTATGGATTCAAAAGCTGCGCAGTATTGGAAGGCGAACATTCGCCTTGTCATAAGTCTGCTCGTGGTCTGGTTTGTCGTGTCATACGGCTTCGGGATCATCCTCGCTGACGCCCTCAACGCCATCCGTATCGGCGGTGTCGGTCTCGGCTTCTGGTTCGCCCAACAAGGATCTATCTACGTCTTTATTGTGCTGATCTTCTTTTACGCTGCCCGCATGAACGCGCTTGATCGCGAGTTCGACGTGCACGAAGACTAAGAGGTTTCGTTCAACATGGATCTCTCTACACTTACTTATATCGTCGTTGGCGCGACCTTCCTGCTGTACATCGGTATCGCCATCTGGGCCCGTGCCGGCTCAACCGGCGAATTCTACGTCGCCGGCAAAGGCGTTCACCCGGTCGCCAACGGTATGGCTACCGCTGCTGACTGGATGTCTGCTGCGTCCTTCATCTCGATGGCCGGCCTGATCGCCTTCAACGGCTACGGCGCTTCGGTCTTCCTGATGGGTTGGACCGGTGGTTACGTGCTGCTGGCGCTGTTGCTTGCTCCTTACCTGCGTAAGTTCGGCAAGTTCACCGTGCCGGAGTTCATCGGCGAGCGTTTCTACTCGCAGACCGCACGTCTGGTTGCCGTTGTCTGTCTGATCCTGGCCTCGGTTACCTACGTAATCGGTCAGATGAAAGGCATCGGTGTGGCGTTCTCGCGCTTCTTGGAAACCAGCTACGAGACGGGCCTGGGCATCGGCATGGGTATCGTGTTCGTGTACGCCGTACTCGGCGGCATGAAAGGCATCACCTACACCCAGATCGCGCAGTACGTCGTACTGATCTTCGCCTACACCATCCCGGCCGTGTTCATCTCGATGAACCTGACCGGCAACCCGATCCCGCAGCTCGGCCTGATCGGCTCGATGTCCGACGGTTCGGGTTTGGACATGATGGCCAAGCTCGACCAGGTCGTTACCGACCTCGGCTTCCCGCAGTACTCCGAACAGGTCATGGGTTCGAAACTCAACATGTTCGTGTACACGCTGTCGCTGATGATCGGTACCGCGGGTCTGCCGCACGTCATCATCCGCTTCTTCACCGTACCTAAGGTGAAGGACGCGCGTAGCTCGGCAGGTTGGGCACTGGTCTTCATCGCGATCCTGTACACCACCGCGCCGGCTGTCGGCTCGATGGCTCGTCTGAACCTGATGAACACCATCCAGACCGGTCCAATCGGTGAACAGACGGCGAACATCGAGTACGCCAATGTCCCGCAGTGGTTCAAGAACTGGGAAAAGACCGGCCTGTTGGCGTTCGAAGACAAGAACGGCGATGGTCGCATCCAGTACTACAACGATGCTAATCCGGAAATGGCCAAGAAAGCCGAGAGCTTCGGCTGGAAAGGCAACGAGATGACCAAGGTCGACAACGACATCATGGTACTCGCCAACCCGGAAATCGCCCAACTGCCGAACTGGGTCATCGCGATCGTGGTTGCCGGTGGTCTGGCTGCTGCACTGTCGACCGCTGCCGGTCTGTTGCTGGCAATCGCCTCGGCGGTATCGCACGACGTGGTCAAAGGCATGATCAATCCGAACATCTCGGAGAAATCAGAGCTGCTGGCCTCTCGTCTGGCGATGGTCGGTGCCATCTTGATGGCCGGTTACTTCGGTCTGCACCCACCGGGCTTCGCGGCGGGTACCGTGGCAATCGCGTTCGGTCTGGCTGCCGCGTCGATCTTCCCCGTGCTGATGATGGGCATCTTCAACAAGAAGGTGAACCGCGCCGGTGCTATCTGGGGCATGATCGCCGGTATTACCGTGACCATGCTGTACGTGTTCCAGGAAAAAGGCATCTTCTTTATCCCGGACACCGCGCATTACCTGCAGTGGGCTGACTTCCAGTCGAGCTGGTTCTTCGGAATCTCGGTGAACGCGTTCGGTGCCGTTGGTGCATTGATCAACTTCGTCGTCGCTATCGTGATCTCGAAGGTCACCGCAGAGCCGCCGGAGCATATCCAGCACCTGGTTGAGGACATCCGCGTACCGAAAGGTGCCGGTGCCGCCAGCGGACACTAAATAACAATCCCTGTAGAAGGCTTGGCCCCGTCTTTTTAGACGGGGCTTTTTTTCATACGTCGTTTTCTGCATCGCATCTGACCTCTGGCAGTTTCCAGTAGCGATACAGAAACCGGCTTTTGCTAAGCTGCAACAACAACGACACCCGGTTCAAAGGTGCCATAACGATGGAAGTCGAACTGCTCGAGATCCGCCAGTTTCTCGAAGAACGCAATCCCTTCAGCTACCTGTCGTCGGAACTGCTCGACGAACTCCCGAAGGACATCGAGATACGCTACCTGCGGCGCGGCAGCCGATTCCCGCCGAAGGATTCGGCGCTGTACATCGTGCGCAGCGGCGCAATCGAGATCTTCGACAAAGAGGACGAACTTTGCGAAAAGCTCGCCGAAGGCGATATCTACAGTGTCGCCTGCCAGTTGGTGAACCTGTCGCAATGTGATCGCGGCGAGGCAGCAGAAGACACCCTGCTCTACCTGCTGAGCTGCGACCGCCTCAAGGAGTTGTGCCGCGAGTCGAAGGCATTCAACGAACACTTCTCGGCCAACGTCAAAGAGCGCCTCAAAGCGGCAGTGACCATCACGCAGGAATCCGACGACCCGTCGGTCACCGCGATGATGATCGAGGTCGGCAGCCTGGTGCGCAAAACCCCGGTCACCATCGAAGCGACGGCGACAATCCGCGAGACCGCGGCCTTGATGAGCAACAAGGACGTGTCGTCGGTCATGATCATGAACGGCGACGAACTGGTCGGCCTGGTGACCGACCGTGACCTGCGCAAACGCTGCGTGGCCATCGGCCTGAGCGGCGCCGAACCGATCGACAAGATCATGACGACCAGTCCGAAGGTGATCGAAGCCCGCACCTTGAGTGCGCAGGCGCTGATGACCATGACACGCATGCACGTGCACCACCTGCCGGTGGTCGACCACGGCAAACTCCTGGGAATGATCACCGCCACCGACCTGGCAAACCACCAGAGCGCCAACTCGGCCTACCTGGCGGCCGATGTGCGCAAGGCGAAAACGGTCGACGACCTGATCGAAGTCAGCAAACGCCTGCCGAACCTGCACCTGCACCTGGCCAACGCCAGCGCCACCGCGCGCCACGTCGGCGAGGCGGTATCCAGTCTGACCGATTCGATCACCGCGCGTTTGCTGGAGATGGCCGAAGCCGAACTCGGCCCGCCCCCGGTGCCCTATGTGTGGCTGGCCGGCGGCTCGCAGGCCCGTCATGAGCAGAGTTCGCACTCGGATCAGGACAACGCGCTGCTGTTGTCCGACGACATGCAACCGGAGCAGGACAGCTATTTCGCCGCACTGGCGAAGTTCGTCAGCGACGGCCTGAACGCCTGCGGCTTTGTTTACTGCCCGGGCAACGCCATGGCCACCAACCCGCAATGGCGGCAGACGCTGCACGTGTGGCAGGGCTATTTCACGCGCTGGATCGAGAGCCCCGACCCGATGTCGATGATGCTGTCGAGCATCTTCTACGACCTGCGCCCGGTCGCCGGCGCCATGGAACTGTTCGGCCCCTTGCAGACAACCATCCTGAAGAAATCGCAGGAAAACCGCATCTTTCTCGCCTACATGATGGCCAACGCGATGCAGCACCGGCCACCGTTGGGATTCTTCCGCCAGTTCGTTCTTGAGCGCGGCGGCGAGCATGACGAAACGCTCGATCTGAAACACCGCGGCATCGTACCGATCACCGATATCGCGCGTATCATCGCGCTGTCGCTGGGCAAGGAACCGGTGAATACGATCGATCGCCTGCGCGCCTGCGCCGGCAGCCCGGCACTGTCGAGCGACATGGCCGAGAACCTCGAAGACGCACTCGAGTTCATTGCATCGTTGCGCATCCAACACCAGGCAGCGCAGATCAAGAAGGGCGTAAAACCCAACAACTATGTGCCGCCAGACAACCTGTCGGCACTCGAGCGTGAGCACCTGAAACACGCCTTCAAGGTGATCCAGGCGATGCAGGAAACCATGGTCAAACGCTTCGGTGCGGACAAGCTCGGTTGACGATCATGAATGCACGCGCAACCTTTGAAGGGTTCACCGATGCTTGAGCGTTTTCTCGGCAAGGAGTACCGACGCAAGAAGGCGCTCGCCAAGGTCCAACCGGGACCGCTGAAGACGTTCCTGGAGACGCCGACGCCGGATAAGAAATCGGATTGCCGCGACATCAAGATCGTTGCTCTCGACCTGGAGACGACCGGGCTCGATCCGAAAAAAGACGAGATTCTCAGCATGGGCCTGGTCGAGATCGATCATTTCGGCGTCAAGCTGGGCACGGCGTGGCACAACATCGTGTGTATCGATCGCGATATTCCCGGCGAGTCGGCGGTGATTCACCAGATCACCGACGACCAGGCCGCCGCGGGCAAGCCGTTGGAAACCCTGTTACCCGAACTGCTGCGACGTCTCGCCGGCAAACCGATGCTGGTGCACTATTCACCGATCGAGCAGAACTTTATCGATGCGGCATGCCGCCGGATGTACGGCGCACCCTTCGTCACGCCGATCATCGACACGCTGGAGATCGGCCAGCGGGTGTTCGAACGGCGCAACCATACGATTCAACCGGGCGATCTGCGCCTATTCAACCTGCGGCCACGCTACAATCTGCCGCAGTACAAGGCGCACAATGCGCTCAGCGACGCACTGGCCACGGCCGAACTGTTTCTCGCGATGGCCGACAACCTGTATCCGGAAATGCCGTGCCCGTTGGGTGAGTTCCTGAGCAGACGCTGAGCACGCCGATTTAAACCCTGCGATACGTAATCGATGCCGGTTACGCTCGCCACGCTACCGAGGCATCGAACAACGTCATGGCCGACAAGAAACCCAGCCTGCACAAAACCCTGTTCTTTTTGATCCTGGTATTCGTGCCACCGTATTTCCTGATCTTCACCGACGAAGGCTCGCGCCTGTCCGACACCGCCTTGTTGTGGCTGCTCGGCGAAGAAGACATCAAGGTCGATATCGCCAAGCTCGATCGCTCGTTCAGCGAAACAGACATCAAAACGGTATTCGCCGAACACGAATGGACGTGCGGAGAAAAGCAGACGCCGTTCGGCGAAAGCCTGTGTGCCGCACGCATCGGCACCTTCAATACGCTACCGGCGCGACTCATCACCTTCTATTTCGTCGACCAACAGGTGACCGGTATGAAGGTGAACTATCGCGAGCCCTATCACAAACAGATGCTCGGCCAGTTCATTACGGCGTTCGGTCAGCCGAGCAATGTCGAACAGGCGGTATCGGACACACCCGATGCGGCCGAGGTCCTCGAATGGCGACTCGATCGCGGCACGCTGGTTATGAAGAAGGAACTGGCAAAGCAGGACGAGGCGTCGGTACTGTGGCTGGCTGCCAGGCCGGGCAACTAAACCGCACCTCGGGATCAGATTCAGCCGGCGAAGACAACTCTCACGACCAGCCCGCGGCCGTGCAGTCCTTCGCCAAGTTCGATCGTTGCGCCATGCAGTTGGGCGATTCGCTGCACGATTGACAGGCCAAGGCCACTGCCGGTCGTGTCGTTGGCCTGCTCCGCTTCGCCGCGATGGAAGCGGTCGAAGATCTTGCCGCGCTCTTCCGCGGCAACGCCCGGGCCGTCGTCGGCCACCTGCAACCAGGCCTTTCCGGCGTTGCTGCCGGCACTGACGGTGACCGTGCCGCCACGCGGCGTATAGCGCACTGCGTTGTCGACCAGATTGCGCAGCATCACCTGCAACGCGGTTGCATCGCCAACGACGTTGACCGATCCGGGTCCGTCGACACCCAGGTCGATATCGCGCTCCACCGCCTGTTGGCTCATAACCGATACGGCATCGGACACCAAGGCACCCAGGTCGACCTTGGCATCGACCAGCGCCTTGGCCTGCTGTGAATCAGCGCGTGCCAGCAACAACAACTGCTCGACCGAGTGGGTGGCACGATCCACGCCTTGCAGCGCCTGGTCGAGCGACTGCCGCGTCGAGATTTCTTGTGATCGTTTGCGCGCGACCTGCAAGTGGGTCTTGAGCGCCGCCAACGGAGTTCGCAGTTCATGTGCGGCGTCAGCCGTGAACTGGCGCTCGCGGCGCAGGGTCGATGCGACCCGAGCAAACAGGTCGTTCAGCGCCTGTACAAGAGTGTGGACCTCTTGCGGCGCATTGCGTGCCTCGATCGGGTCGAGCGCATCCGGTGCGCGCCGCGCCACGTCGCGTGCAACCGATTCGAGCGGTTTCAATGCGCGCCCGACTATCCAGGAAATCAACAACGCCAGGATGGGCAGGGCGATCAACGCGGGCATCAAGGTATTGCTGGTGATATAGCCGACGAGTTCGGCGCGAAACGCCTGCTTCTCGCCGACCTGCACGACGAAACCGGTTTCCTTTTGAGTCAGCGTGAATACCCGCCACGCCGCATCGCCAAGCTCGACATTGGCAAAGCCATCATCAAGCTGCGGCATGTCCGGCGCCGTGCTGTCGCGAACCAGCACGGTACCGTCGCCGTAGCGCGCGACAAACGCCAGACCGGCCTGGTAGCGTTGCCCGGCGTTCTGCGCGGCGGTGACCAGTTCGAGCCGCTCCCTGCCTTCTTCCTCCATGTACTCTTGCAGGATTGCCGCCAACCGCGGCATCGATTGACCCTTGATCGCATTGAGTTCGGCGGTGACCTCGCGCACCTTTTCCGCCATCTCCCGCTCTTCCTCGACTTCGTGGATCAGCAGCGATTGCAGGATGCGCGCACTGCGCGCCATGTCGGCATCGAAGACCTCTTCCACTTCATGTTGCGCGGCACGGTAGACCAGCACGAGCACCGCCAGCCAGACCAGCAGGATGCCGGAGATCAGCATCACCAGCAGACGACGTTTGAGGGAGGTGGGCGCGTTCATCGATAACGACAGGTTTGCGAGGTATCAGGCCTTCGGGATCATATAACCCAGACCGCGAATCGTACGAATGCGATCTTTGCCGAGCTTTTTTCGCAGGTGATGGATGTGGACCTCGACGGCGTTGCTTTCCACGCCCTCACCCCAACCGTACAGAATCTGTTCCAGGCGCTCGCGCGACAACGGCATGCCGGGACGCTCCAGCAGCGCCTCGAGAATCGCCAGGGCCTTGGCCGATAGCGCCACAGTCTCGCCGTCGACGGTCACGCTGCGTGCCGCCGGATCAAACACCAGGTCGCCATGCTCGATCACCGGGCTGGCCCGGCCGCCGCTGCGTCGTGAGATCGCACGCAGCCGCGCCGTGAGTTCACCCAGATCGAACGGCTTGACCAGATAGTCGTCGGCACCGATGTCGAGACCGGCGATCCGATCCTCCACCGTATCGCGCGCGGTCAGGATCAGCACCGGCAGCAGCGAGTGCTGCGCACGCAGTTCTTTGAGCACGGTCAGACCGTCTTTGCCGGGCAGGCCCAGGTCGAGCACCAGAACATCCGGTTCCTCGGTGCGCAGGCTGTCGGCCGCCATGCGACCGTCGCGCAACCAATCGACGGTATACCCCGATTGCTCCAGGCCGGCCTGCACAGCCGAGCCCAACAAGGCATCGTCTTCAACCAGCAGAACTCTCAAGCGTCCCGTCTCCGTGAACAAAGGGCACCGGGCAAAGGTGCAATGCCAGCGTTGCGCCCGAAACAAACGACATCAGGCGTCACGTGCGAATCCACCCATAACCTGATTCTGCTTGCGCAGGCCGCCGTCGACAAGGCGCGGCAGGAAGCTGTTCAGGCGGGCGAAGAATTTCTCCGGGAATCCCAGGTAGACGTCCTTGGCGTCTGCCTCGATCGCGGCGACCGTCTTGTCGGCGACCCACGCCGGATCGTCCATGTTCATCTTGGTCGCTTCGGCCATGCGGTACACGGCGTCGGTATTGAGCTTGGTCTTGACCGCGCGCGGTGCAACGTAGGTCAGGTTCACGCCGGTGCCGTCCAACTCGCGACGCAGGGCCTCGGAAAAGCCCCGCAGGCCGAACTTGCTCGCCGAATAAGCGGCAAACCAGGCGAAGCCGATGCTGCCGAACGTCGAGCCGATGTTCACGATATGTCCGCTGCCGCGCTTGAGCATTTCAGGCAGCACCTGGCGGGCCGTCATCATCGGCACGGTCAGGTTGAGTTGAACGATACGCGCCATCAGTTCCGGGTCTTCTTCACTGAACGGCCTGAAGCTCATCAGGCCGGCGCAGTTGATCAACATGTCGATGCCGCCAAGCCGCTGGTGCGCCTCGTTGATCGCCTGCTCACGCGCTTCGCGATCGAGCAGGTCGGCCGACAGCCCGTACACGATAGCCCCATCTGCCTTCAGGCGATCGGCCAGCGGCGCGGTTTCGTCGTCGTTGCGCCCCAGCAGGGCCAGGTTCGCACCTCTGGCCGCCAGCTTTTCTGCAAGCGCCGAACCGATGCCCCCCGCAGCACCGGTCAGCAATACGCGCGTGGTTTCAAGCTTCATGATTTTCCTCCCCCTCCGTAGTCTCTTGTCATTGCAACCGATCAGGCCGCCACCGCGGCGTTCAGCGTCAGCGGCAGTGCGCGGAACACATCGCCATACAGACGGAAGAACCGCTTCGCGCAGTGGATGACTGCCTGGCGATCTGCTTCATCGTCGAGGCGGTTGACCAGGTTCTTGTAAAAATCCATGTGTGACAGATCCAACGAGCCGTGGCTTGTCAGATAAGAAAACGCCTTGGACGGCAGACCCAGATTGCCCTGCAACGCGGCAGCGGCGTCGGTCGCGACGCGGATACTGGTCCCTTCGAGCACCAGCACCATGCCGAGAAAACCGACCGGATTACCGCGGTCAATCGTGTGGTAAGCGTAGGCAACCATCAGCTCTGCCGCCATGCCGGGTTGTGCACGACGCACCGCTTCGGCATCGCCGCCACACGCCTTGATATCGTTCAGGATCCATTCCTGGTGCCCGACCTCTTCCTCGACGTACTCGGCCATGGCATCGCGCAACCATTCCTTGTTGTGCGGCACGCGCGAGCCACACGCCATCAACAACGGCGTGGTGTGCTTGACGTGATGAAAAGCCTGACCGAGAAATGCCAGGTAGCTGTCGAGCGACAGTTCACCCTTCCAGCCGTGTTGAATGAAGGGGATCGACAGCAGTTCCTCGCGTTCCTTTTCGGTCTCTGCGAGCAAGCGCTCGAAAAAATCGGTCATGACGTTTGAGCCTCGACAAAGAGTGATTCGATGGTGTCGCGGTGCTGTTCAAGCAACTTGTCGCGACGGATACGGCCCGTGCCGGTCAACAGTCCGTTGGCCGGCGTGAACGGGTCCACCACAACCCAGCGCGAAACGCGCGCATAGTCGGGAAGATTCTGATTGGCGCGCGCCACGGCCGACTGGATCGCCTCGTGACACACCTCGCCCGCCGGCACCAGCAGCGCGATATTGAACGGCCGGGCCTCGCCGATAACCGCGGCCTGAGCAATCTCGGGTTCCAAGGTCAGCTCGCTCTCGACCCATTCCGGCGCGACGTTGCGGCCGAACGCCGTGATAAACACATTGCGTCGCCGCCCGGTCAGCTGGAAATAGCCGTCGGCATCGAGCTCGCCGATATCGCCGCTTCGCCAAACCGTCGCCGCGTGGGCAACGCTGCCCGCCGGTTGTGCGTGCAATCCGCCGAGATACCCGGCAAACGGCATGCCCTCGATCAATACCTCGCCGTCGCGACCGATGCGGATGCCGACATGCGGCAGCGGCCGACCGACACTGCCCGGTCTGTTGTGTGCCGGCGTGTTCAGGCACACCACCGAGCAACACTCGGACAGCCCATACCCTTCATACACGGGCAAGCCACATTCCTGAGCGCGCTGCAGCAGGCGCGGCGATACCGGGGCCCCACCTACGGCCGCAAAGCGCAGCGCCAGCGCGCCGCGCGTATCCCACTCGCGTGTCTCGACCACGCCCTGCAGTGTTTGCGGTGTGAAGATCACCGTGCTCGCTGCATTGGCGACGAGGGCGGCCGTCATCGTGCGCGCATCCAGGCCGGAAGAGCCACTCAGGCCGACCTGTTCACCCGGCAGCAGGATGCTGCTGGCGCCGGCCCATAACGGCACATAAACGCCGCCGATGTTCTCCAACAGGACGGCAAGCGGCATCAACGCGAGATGGCGATCGTCGGCCGTCATGCCGGTTGCATCCGCCAGCGACTCGACCACTTTGCGCATCTGCGGCCAAGCCAGCATCACGCCCTTCGGCGTACCGGTGGTGCCGGATGTGAACGTTACCTTGTGTACCCCGGCCGGGATCGTCGCGGCGGGCTTACCGCTGCCGGGATCGGTTTGCAGGCAGACCAGATCGGTACCGGCGATATTCAGCGTCTCTTGCGCAGTCGCCAAGCGACCGCGACAACATTCGCGCAACCGCGCCGGTGCGTCGCTGATGATCGCCTGGGCGCTGGACAGTTCGAGTACATGTCGCACCTGGCTGGCCGAGAAGAACGGCGGCAACGGCACCAGGCAGACGTTCGCCTGCATGGCCGCGATGTCGAGTACGGCCCATGCCGGGCTATTGGTCATATCGATCGCGAGTACGCGGAAATCATGGGCTTTCAACCAGGCAACAGCGTCGTCGATCGATGCCACCAGCCGCTCGTAGCTCACCGACCGGTCGGCGCCGATCAATGCGGCACGTGCAGGCATCCGGCCCGCGTGTTCAACTATCCGCTCGTACAGGGTCATGCGACGTTACGGCCCGCCAGCTGGGCGCGAGTCCAAAGCGAGTTCAAGGCGCATTCCTTCTCGAACAAGGCCGACAACACTGCGTAGCTCTGCGCGACGCTGGCCGCCATCACGCGCGGTCGCTGCTCGTAGTATCTGCCCCAGCACGCACGTTCCTGCGGCGACAGGCGGCCCGGATCGGCGGGCGCAATATCCACCAGCTCGACCCCGAGGCGGCGGAAGGCATTACGCAACTCCGGGCCACAGGTGAACACCGCCCAGGTATGACCGGTGCCGAACAGGTAGGCGGTCAGCGCCGTGATCAACCAGCGACCGCCACCGATGGCGCCGACCGCGAAGTTGCCTACCTCGACCAGGCTGGCCCGATCGACCGGAAGCCCGGCCGCGGCGCTCAATGCCTGTTCTACCGGGCGGTCCAGGTACTGCTCCAGAAACAGCGGCTGGCGATCGACGATGCGCAGACCGAGCACGGCAAGCAAGGCGCACCGTAGGCGCGCTCGAATGCCGCATGCACGAACGTCTCGGCGTCCAGGCGGCGCTCGGCCTGCGGCCCGTCGAGATCGACCAACGTCGGCACTTCCGTCTTGCTTTTTCGGGTTGTCATATCAGCCATGGGTAGGTCCTCTTCGCCCTATGGCATGCAATCCTGGCGTTGCATACTTAAGCTGGCCTTAAGTAGACCGAATCAAAATCCCCACTCTTTCAGCCGTCCGTGGGCAGGTTTCATCGACTGTGTCCCGGCTCACATTCAGCAAGTCACAGGAGTGAACCTCGAATCCCCATGAAGCACCGGGCGTTTTCCGCGAGTTCTACGCAACTCGTCGTCGGCACGGCCGTCTTTCTGACGCTGTTTACGAATTTCGCGTTGTTCCGCAACCTGATCGACGCGTTCGCGTCGGCACCTTGGGGCTACGCGCATATCGCCTCGATGGCGGCAGTCCTACTGTGTGCACTGACTTTTCTGCTCGCGGTACTGTGCATCGGGAGGGCGACCAAGCCGGTGCTCGTGACCCTGTTGATGGTGTCGTCGGTCACCGCGTATTTCATGGATACGTACAATGTGATCATCGACAGCGACATGTTGCACAACGCGGTGGCGACCAACGCCGCTGAGGCGGGCGACCTGATGAGCTGGCGCTTCGCGTTGTACGTGTTGCTCCTGGGCGTACTACCAAGCGCACTGGTGGTACTGATCGAACACCGACGAGCGACGTTCAAACCTGCAGCCGTGTCGCGTGCCAAGCTGCTCGCCATTCCGCTGGTAGCCGCCATTGGCCTGATGCTGCTGTCGAGCGGCTTCTACGCATCGTTCATCCGCGAACACAAAGCGCTGCGCTATTACAGCAATCCGGCGACGCCGATCTATGCCCTGCTCAGGTTCGCCGATGAACACATCGCCGGCGCCAACCAACCCCTGCACACGATTGGTACCGACGCCCACATACCGGCGGCCGATATTGAACGCGAGCTGATCATCATGGTGGTCGGCGAGACTGCCCGCGCCGATCGCTTCTCGCTGAATGGTTATCAGCGCGACACCAATCCCGAACTGGCAAAACGCAAGGTTGTCAGCCTGTCGCACGTGTCGGCCTGCGGCACGTCGACGGCGATCTCCGTGCCCTGCATGTTTGCACTGAGCTCGCGTGACGACTTCGACGGCAAAGACGCGCCATCGACCGAGAATGCGCTCGATGTGCTCAAGCATGCGGGCGTGAACATTCTGTGGCGCGACAACAACTCCAGCTCGAAGCACGTCGCCGACCGTGTCGAGACCCAGGATTACCGATCGCCCGACAACAACACGATCTGCGACGTCGAGTGCCGTGACGAAGGCATGCTGGTCGGCCTGCAGGAATACGTCGACGCACACCCAAGTGGCGACATCCTGATCGTGCTGCACCAGATGGGCAGCCACGGGCCTGCGTATTACAAGCGCTACCCCGACGCCTATCGCAAGTTCACACCGACCTGCGATACCAGCCAGCTCGACGACTGCGCACCGGAAACGATCGGCAACGCCTATGACAACACGATTCTGTACACCGACCACTTCCTGTCCCAGGCTATCGATTTTCTGATGCGCAACGACAGCCGTTTCGAAACGGGCCTGTTGTATGTCAGTGACCACGGCGAATCGCTCGGCGAGTCGGGCCTGTACCTGCATGGACTGCCCTACTTCGTCGCCCCCGAGACCCAGACCCACGTACCCGTCATCCTGTGGTTCGGTGCCAACTACGAAGAGGCCGACAACGACAGCTTGCTGGCGATCCGCAACGAACACCTGTCGCATGATCATGTGTTCCACACCCTGCTGGGTATGTTTGAAATCGAGTCTGCCGTCTACGACTCGCAAAAGGACATCCTGCAACTCGCGCGCAGCCGAAACGATCCGCAAAAGTGAATCCCTGCAGACCGCAGTGGCGGATCGGTTTGACTTTGGTGACGCTTCCTTTCGAGAATTGAGCTTGCGCACCCGTCGCCCTGTTGCGTCGGGTGCGCGGATCGATCATCACTTGAAGCCCGGGAATCGTATTGAGCAACATCAAAGTGGGCGTCTTCGTCGACGCCGAGAACACGCGCTATAACGGCGGCTATCAACTTCGCTACGACATCCTGCGGCGTTTTGCAGCGCGCAACGGCGGTACCCTGTTGAGACTCAACGTCTACCTGGCATTCGATTCCGAACGCGCCAAGGAAGACCAGGACTACGCGCGCCGCACCTACGCCTACCAGAACACGCTGCGCGACTTTGGCTGGAAGGTCATCACCAAGGAAGTCAAGCGCTACACAGATGAAGAGGGCCACACGACCACCAAGGCCAATGCCGACCTCGACCTCGCGGTCGATGCGATGCTGCAGGCCGAGAACCTCGACGAGATCCTGCTGGTCAGCGGCGATGGCGACTTTTTGCAATTGGTGACGGCGCTGCAGAACAAGGGCTGCCGCGTAGAACTGCTCGGCTTCAACAATGTCTCGCGGGCCTTGCAGCGCCAGGTCGACGCCTATCACTCCGGTTTTCTGATACCGGACCTGGTACCGATCTACTACGAGCCGCGCAATGCCTGGGGCGAGACCGGATCGTGCGTGCGCGGCTACTGTTCGCGCTGGATTGAAGACAAAGGCTACGGCTTTCTGAGCTTCATCAAGCACATCGGCAGCAACCTGTGGATCACCGACAACCGCGACCCGGCATCGCCGTGGGACAGCGCCTTCTGTCACATCAATGAACTGGCTGACGGTCTGCAGGCCGATGACCTGGCAAACCGCGACATGGTGCTTGAGTTCTACCTGAAGGAAAGCGAACAGAAAGACGGCGGCCTGGTCGCGCAGAACGTGCGCCGGGTGCAGATCAAAGGTCGTTGACGCGTAGCCGCCACACCTTGGCGTCGTAAGGCACACGCCAACCGCAGACCTTCATCGACAGCGAGTCGGCAGCAGGCTTCCGAACTCCAGTGCCTCGGCGTGCTCCGCTGTTCGCCTTAGGCAGTACCTTGTCGCACCGAATGTGCGCGGCAAAGTTTGTTCCACTAGCTGTCGACTTAAGGATGCACTAAGCCGCGCGGCGCATGCTGCCCGATACCGATAATACGCACGACGAAACTGTCGAAACCCGACTAGTTCTCCGTGCCCCCACAGAGGTATTCATGGGTATGCACGACCCTACGCTCGCCGAACTCGATCACGACTATCAATTGACCATGACGCGCTTCGATCATGCCGGCGTTGCCCAGCGCTATGCCGTCAAGAAGCACGCACCCGATTGGCGTAACACCCGGGAGCTCGAGCTGATCCGCAGCACGCTGTCGGCATTGCCCGCCGGTTCCCATGTACTCGACCTGCCGAGCGGAACGGGGCGTATCGCGATGGCGTTGGCCCGCGACGGCTTTCAGGTTACCGCAGCGGACTCGTCGGCACATATGCTGTCGGTCGCTCAGCAGCAAAGCCATCGGCAGGGTATTGATGGCATCAGGTTCAGCGCATGCGACATCCTCAAGAGCGGTTTTGCCGATGACGCCTTCGATGCCGTGTTGTGCAATCGCTTGCTGCACCACTATCGAAAGCCCGAGGTCAGGAGCGCAGTGCTGACCGAACTCCGACGCATCTCCCGCGGGCCGGTTATCGCCTTCTATTTTCTGCGCACATCCAGCTCATGGCTGAGCTACGACGCACGCAACTGGATACGTGGCAAGCACCCGGAAGACCGCATTCCGGTGGCAAGGGCACAACTCGAGGCGGAAGCAAATGCAGCGGGCCTTAAGATCGAACGCATTGATTGGGTAAGGCCGATGCTCTCGCCGCAGTGCTATGTCACATTCCAGCCGATCGCGAAATGAACCCGCGTCGTGCGCTGACGGCGGCGTACTGATCGAGACCCACTCAGGAGATGCGCCGCACCTGGTAGCGACCCGGGACACCACCTTCGCGAACGATATCCAGCATGCGTACCGGGTATTGTCCTTGCGCGCGATCGGCGAAGTACAGCCGAAGCGCCTCGGAAACGGTGGGAAACGCCATCTCGTTCCACGGCATCTCGTCCTCACCCAGCAGGACCACCTCGAGACTCTCTTCGCCGGGTGAGAAATCGAGATCGAGCAGGCGGCCGCGGAACAACATGTAAACCTGATTGATGTGCGGCAGGTTGACGGTTACGTACAGATCGTCGACCGCCACGCGGGCGTTGGCCTCTTCGAGCGTCTCGCGCACTGCGCCTTCGTAGGTCGTCTCGCCGTTTTCCATGAAACCCGCCGGCACGGTCCACAGACCGAGACGCGGTTCAATCGCCCGGCGGCACATCAGCACCTTGTCTTCCCAGTGGGCGATACAACCGGCAACCACTTTGGGATTGTGATAGTGAATGGTGCCGCATTGGTCGCAGATATGCCGCGGCCGGTTATCACCGGCCGGCACGCCCACGCGGACCTCACTGCCACAGACACTGCAATACTTCATCACCCTTCCCGATTGTGCGATCCCTGCATCATAGCAGGCGGTCTGGCGGATTCGCTCAGCGGCAACCCTGCGGCACCAGCTCGGCCTGTCGACCGTCGTCGAACTGCATGCGGATGCGATCGCAGAACGCCAACGTTAGAGTGACCTGCAGGGTGTTGGGGTCGACGATCGCAACCTCGACCTGGTTACCGCGCAGAAACTCGGTGCGTGTGCGCAGTACCGTCGGCTTTGATTGTTCATCCGGTGGTACGTACACGCGCAACGGTTTGCCGGGATCGATCACGAATGACCGAGCCGTCTGGCCGACGATCACCATCGGCAGCTCGTCACCGCGCGTTCGGAACATCCATTCGAATGAGCGCCGCTCGCCATCGAGTACGGCGGTGACACTCGCCAGGTAACGGGTCGACCACGCCAGCCGTTGCAGTGGGAAGAGTGCGAATTCGTGGCTGCCGAGCAATTGATGCGGATCGCTGGCCTGATCGAGCAGGCGCACATCGCTCACGATAGCGCGTCGGTCACCGTCGAGCCGGTACAGCTCGAACTTCTCGAGCGTCACCGTCCGCACTTTGGCCGGATTGAATTGCAGCGAGACCGGCTGGCCGGCCACTTCGCGATCGGGCAGCGGGTCCGGCTCTTCGATGAAGAAGGCCGGCGTGACATCGGTTGCGCCCTGCGGTGGCCAGATAACGAGCTCGGGTGACGGCAGACGCGCCGCCTGATCCAACTCGTCGAGATATTCCACGCGCAGATCAGTTTGCTCGCCACACGGCCTGCGGTACCGACCGGAGTCTTGGTAACGGCCACTATCTGGCACATTCGCGCACTGCGCTTCCAACCATTCGGCATGCACCGCACGCTGCTCATCGCAGATTTCGTAGTAGCTGCCGCTCGCGCGGTATACCGCATGCTCCGGCTGGTTCTCGCACAGCGCGTTGAACCAGCGCGCGTCGAGACGCGTACCATTGTCGCAGGCCTCGTAGTAGCGGCCATGGCCGATGAAGCGTGCTTCGCGCGGCGGATCGTTGCACACCTGCTGCATGAACTCGGCCTGCAGCCGCACGCCGTTCGGGCAGGTGACCGGGTGCGACGCTTTGAACAACGCACGTTCAGGGATGCTGCGACACATTTGCAGGTAATAGTCGCGGGTGATGGTCTGTCCCAGGCAATCGACCGGTGTCTGGTAACGCGCCTGTTCCGATGGTTCGGCGCACACCTTCGCAAGATCGGAGCGCCCGAGCACGAACACACGCGACTTTTCGCCGACCGCCACCCCCAGTTGGTCGGCTTCGAGATCGAGAAAGGTCAAGCGATGGTAGATCGCACTCATCAGGCCATCGATCGCCTCATCGGCATCGGCGTAACCCATGCTGACGTTCTCCAGCACGTCGCGATGCGGATAGCCCGCGGCGACGGCCCGCGCACCCGGATCCTCGCCGGTGAAGCCGGCCAAGCCGGGCTGCTGCTTGTGCGCCGACAGGCCGTGTGGCGTCTTGCCGGGTTCGCGGTGCCGGTCGAGGTAGGCGGCATGCTGCCGCGCTGCCTGGTCGAGCACGGGCGAAGGCGCCAACGACGCCAGGCCCGCACGCTCGCGCAGCGCATTCACCCTGTCGGCATCGACACCTGCGGCCAGCGACATCGGCAGATAGGCCAGCAAACCAGCAAAGATGTAAGCAATCGACTTCACGCAGAGCAACGGGGATCAGCCATCGGCTGCCAAGCATAGCGCGCTTCGCCTACGCTGATCCGCACCGGATGCTCGACCGCGCACGCCTCCGTACGCAAGCGCGATGCGATCGATCATTCGCCTTGCCATCGGCATCGGGTTAGCATTGCGAAAAATCTTGAGAATCCCCCGGGCATGACCGAATCACAAACCGCACCGGCGGTGCCGGAGACCGTAGCCGCCGTCGACCTGGGCTCCAACAGTTTTCATATGATCGTCGGGAAACTCGATAACAAACAGCTTGTTATCGTCGACCGTCTGCGTGATGCCGTGCGCCTCGGCGGTGGCTTGCTGCCGGACAAGACGCTCAGCGACGATGCCTGGGATCGCGCCCTGGACAGCCTGTCGCGCATGGGCCAGCGACTGCGCGCATTGCCGCACCACGCGGTGCGCGCGGTCGGCACCAACACCATGCGCCAGATCCGCGATGGCGGCGCTTTTCTGCAGGCCGCCGAAGACGCGCTGGGCCACCCGATCGAGATCATCGGCGGTCGTGAAGAGGCGCGCCTGGTCTACCTCGGCGTCGCCCACGGCCTGGCGACCGGCGACGAGACGCGCCTGGTGGTCGACATCGGCGGTGGCAGCACCGAGTTGATCCTCGGCGAAGGCCTCGAGGCACGCGAACGCGAAAGCCTGTTCATGGGTTGCGTCAGCATGACCGGACGATTCTTCGCAGACGGCAAGATCAGCCAGGAGGCGATGGAAGCGGCGGTACTTGGCGGACGCGTCGAACTGCGACCGGTCCGGCGGATGTTTCACGCCAACGAATGGCAGACCGCGGTCGGCAGTTCGGGCACGATCAAGGCGATCGAGAAGGTGGTCGTCAGCAACGGCTGGAGCGACGAAGGCATCACCAAGTCGTCGCTGAAAAAGCTGCGGCGCGCGCTGGTCGCCGCCGGACATAGCGACCAACTAACGCTCGACGGTCTGTCGGAAGACCGCCGCCCGGTGTTCGCCGGCGGGGTCGCCGTACTCAGCGCCGTGTTCAAGGCGCTGGATATCGAAGTCATGCAGGTGTCCGACCTGGCACTGCGTGAAGGCCTGTTGTACGAACTGGTCGGCCACATCCAACACGTCGACGTGCGCGATTCGACCATCCGCGCCGTGCTGCAACGCTTCGGCGTCGACATCAAGCAGGCCAACCGGGTCGAGGCCACCGCGCGCGCTCTGCTGCGCCAAGTCCAGGACAATTGGCAACTGGATAACCCCGAACACATCCTGATGCTCAACTGGGCCTGCCGCCTGCACGAACTCGGCCTGGCCGTGTCGCACAGCAGCTTCCACAAGCATGGCGCCTACATCGTCGCCAACGCCGACCTGCCCGGTTTCTCACGCCAACAACAGGCGGTACTGGCTGCACTGATACGCGTTCACCGGCGCAAGTTCATCGCCGGAGAATTCGCCAGCCTGCCGCCGCATATCGCCGAATGCGCCAAGCGGCTGGCCGTGCTGTTGCGCTTGTCCGTACTGATGCACCGCGGCCGCGGCGGCAGCCACAAACCACCGATGAAAGTCACCGCGAAGGCGATGGAGATCCGGCTGGAGTTTCCCGAAGACTGGCTGCACGAGCACCCGCTGACCGAGGCCGAGATCAAGCGCGAGGCGGAGTATCTCGCGGCCGCCGGTTTCACCCTGGAATTTGCCTAGCGGACATCCCCGATAGGGGCATTGCCGCATTATCCGCATTGCCCACTAGGTAATTGATCGCGCGCAGCGTGCCACACTTCGGTGATTGGCTAGACAGGAACGGAACGCTGACATGAATGACATTACCGAGGCCCTGATCGGATTCGAACTGGCCGGCGACAGCAACGACGACAGCGTGCAGACGCTGGAACGCACCGGCAGCCGCGCCATGTGCGCCATGGCGTTCAGCGTGAGTTGGGAGAGCGAGCACGCCCGGCACACCGATCAACTCGTCGCACGCAAACTCAATCTGTGGCGCGATATCCTGCCCGACGCCCTGGAGCCGGAACTGATGGACAAACCGGTGGACCACGTGGCCCGGCGCCGGTTTGCACCCGGCGAGTTCATCGTGCCCTACCAGTCCGACCTGTGCTTCAACCTCAGTCAGCGCGCCTTCCACCGCAATCTGCGCGCAGGCAATTACATCGAACCGCGTACCGGCCGCTTTTACCCGCGCGCCTTCATCGGGGGTTCGCGCGGCGTGTTTCCCGAAGAGATCCTGCCGTTTCGCATCTGCAGTACCAGCGGCGACATGATCTGCTGTGACCTGAACAATCCCCTGGCCGACAAACCGCTCGATGTGACCGCACGCATTCTCGATATCTGGGCGGCACGCGAGGAGCACGGCGGTAGCTGCAACGACATCGCCGAGATGCTGACCTTCAATGGACCGGGCATGCAGGCGCGCTGGCGTGGCCAGCCGACCGACTTCTGGCAGGACCTGCCGTTCACCCGCGTGGCCGGTGAACCCGATGCCGGCTTTTATGCCATGACACGCATGGTGTCGCATATCGACAAGACCGCGTCGGCGCAGATCGAAAAGCTGTATACCCGACTGCTGCCCAAAGGCGGCCGTGTACTGGACATGATGGCCAGTTGGGAATCTCATCTGCCGACAGACAACGACTACACCGAGGTCGTCGGCCTCGGCATGAACGCAGAGGAACTGGCGGCCAACCCACTGTTCGCGTCACACGCAGTACACGACCTCAACCTCGCGCCGACCCTGCCGTACGACGATGCGTCGTTTGACGCAGTGATCTGCAGCCTGTCGGTCGAGTACCTGATCAAGCCCTTCGAGGTGTTCGCCGAGGTCGCACGTGTACTGAAACCCGGCGGCGTGTTCATCACGACCTTCTCGAATCGCTGGTTCCCTCCCAAGGTGATCCGCGCCTGGGAAGGCATGCATGAGTTCGAGCGGCCCGGCATGGTGCTCGAGTACTTCCTGCAAGACGGGCTGTTTGCCGGCCTCGAGACCTGGTCGATGCGCGGACTGCCGCGCCCGGCCGACGACAAGTACGCCGACCGCATGGGTGAAAGCGATCCGGTGTACGCCGTGTGGGGCACCAAGGCTTGATCCCGCAGGGCATCGACAGCATCGCCTGGATGCAGGACCTGGCCAGGCGGATCGACGGCTTGCACGACCGCGCGCAGATCGAATCCGCACTCGACGACCTCGAATACCTGATGGACGCGCTCGACCCGGAGCTGCTGGACCCCGCCTACCAGTTGGTCGAGATCCTGCGCGGTAAACTGGAACAGGCATGACGCCCGGTGAGCCCGACAAGGACTTGCGCTGCTACGCGGTCCGCCGGGTCAATCCCTTCGAAGGTGTGCTACAGGTCGCCGAGACCCACAATGCGCGCGCCTACAGCCCGAACGGGCATATCTGGCAGGTACAGGTCATTGCACAGCGTCCCGACCACACCTGGCGCAGTTTCAGCGATGTGCCGCCGATCGAGCAGTTCTTCAACTTCGGTCTGTGGGATGCCGAGGAAGGCCTGCAACGTATTCCGGCCAACCCTGTCATGGACATCGGCGCAATGTCGGCAGCTGCCGACACCCTGACCACGGCACTGCGCGACGCGCTTCCCCGTTTGCCTTTTGCACTGATCGATCGATTCGAATGCTGGGCGACCAGTTATGACGGCAGGCCCGTTGCCTTGCTCGCCACCTGTGAACAGGCAGACTTTGTGCGCGACAAGCATGTCACACGCTGGCAGGCGACGCGGGTTTCAGACCATACCTTCACCTCGTCATCGCTGCTTGAACACGGTGTGCCGACCAGCGGCCAACTCGGCCCACGGCAACATGCCGAACAGCTCGAAAGGCAGGTGCGACAACTCGGTCAACACAAAGTCTGGTTCGAACGCAAAGCAGATGGCGGCGGCGTGAGGCTGATCGATAGCGGACAGCATACCGAACTGGCAGCCGATGACTTTCCGGCGCTGACTCTGTTGACCGATTGGAAGGACGACACGGCACGTGCACTGGCGGCCGACTATCTCGAATGGCAGGCGCCGCGGCTGTTGCTGTTACAGCACCTCGACGAAGCGTTACGCGCGCAGCTCGAAGTTCAGGCCTGTCGTCAGGCCGTGGAGTTGAACGCACTCCACCGATTGCTGCCGCAGGTCATCGACCGTGAACGTGTCGATGCGGCACGCGTGGAGGCGCGGCTGCGCCGGGCGACTGCCTGAGCAGCGACCCGACGCATCGCGCGTTACTGTGCCTTCTGCAGGTCGACCAGTTCCTGCAACAGTCTTTCGATATTGGCCAGGCGCTGCTCCATATTCTTCATGTGTTCGCGGCGCTCCATCATCATCTTTCCCTTGCCGCCATGTTTGCCCATGCCGCCGTGCTTACCCTTGCGGTGACATGCGTACCCTTGGCCGCCCATCTTGCCCTGACCGGCTGGGCCCGCCTGACCTGATTGACCGGCTTCGGCCATAGCCTGACGGCGTTGCTCACGCATCTCCTGCATCTGCTTCTGCATGTCGGGGTCCATCATGGCGCCACGTGGACCCGGCCCCATCATCGGCATGCCACCCTGGCCGGCCTGAAGCTGCTGCATACGCTGCTGGTGGCGTTGCTGCATCTGCTCGAACATCTCCGGCGTCATCTGCCCCTGACCGGGGCCACGCCCCATCATCGGCATGCCACCCGGGTTGCCCTGCATCATCTGCATACGTTCCTGACGCATCTGCTCCATGCGTTGCATCATCTGCTCAGGGGTCATCGCCTGCGCTGCCGGCGCCTGGGCCTGCGGCGCGGCCGGCGCAGCGTTGGTTGCATCCTGTGCATTGGCCGACGACGCGACGGCAAGTCCCAGGGCGAGCGGTAGAAGTAACTGTTTTGCGTTCAAGGCACATTCCTCCTGGATTGATCCAGATTAAGTCGGATGGCAGATCGACAACAATCCGGTCACGCTTTGCGGGTATTGTTGCTTGTAGGGTTCACGCGCCGCTGGTTTTGCGGCGCAGCGACGCCTAAAGTGTAGCCTCCGGCGTGGCCCGAGGCAGATATCCATATCGCACCGTGCTGCGACTGACCGAACGTCGTGGGTCTGCGTGACCACCCTGTTGATCGCTGGCCAGGCCGGCGCCGCAATCTGCATAGATCGGTCGGTGCTGGGCGACGGTGTTTCGATCTGACAGCCGGGATCACGCAGGGTTCCTACCGATGCGGGAAAGTCATCACGGGGTCCGTCCATTGTGCGACGCAAGTCGTTACACGAGGTAGG